>Ga0214923_10007130_pt1 | contig 12287 bp, 12 predicted proteins | sample LL1510_MetaG_FD_177993 | JGI IMG/M metagenome (GOLD analysis project Ga0214923, IMG submission 177993) | Freshwater microbial communities from Lake Lanier, Atlanta, Georgia, United States - LL-1510 | ecosystem: Environmental > Aquatic > Freshwater > Lake | place: USA: Georgia | collected...
AATATAATAAAAAATACTAATAATATAATAAAAAATACTAATAATATAATAAAAAATACTAATAATATAATAAAAAATACTAATAATATAATAAAAAATACTAATAATATTATTATTATAATAATATCTAAATATATTATGATTTGTGAAAATTCTTATATGAAAAGTAATTCAAGTATAATATTAGATAATAACTTTGATAATTATAATATTTCAATAATACCAAGAAAATACATTAACCATAAATATTACTCATTTTGTAGTTGTAATAATAAATTAGAAAATAATATTGTATTTATATGTAATCATTGTAGTGGTTCAAGTGGTTCATTAGGTGTTATTAATCATAATTTAACTTGTTATTATAAAAAATTATACAAACCTATTATTATTAACTATTATTTATATTTATTAGAACGTGATCTGGAAAAAAATATTTCTAAACTTAACGAAGATTTTTTAATTCAATGTAATATAAATAAAATAAAAAAAGACTTTCTTATAAAATCATTAAAACATTATTTTTTAGAAAAATTATTATTTGATATAAAATTTAATAATAATAAAAAGTCTTTAAATTCTAATGTAATTACTAATATTATGAATTATATTTTTTACTATTAACAAAATAATATTAGTTTATATTACGTGAATAATTATTTTTTTTTAATAATATAATAATATTATGATTATAGACCCTGAACTATGGGGACCACATTATTGGTTTTTTTTACATACAATGACAATGACATATCCACATCATCCTAATGCTTCTACTAAAAAAAAATATTATGAATTTATTCAAAATTTACATCTTTTTATTCCTTGTGAAAATCATTCATCTAATTTTCAAAAACTTATTAATGAATATCCTGTTACTCCTTATTTAGATAATAGAACTTCATTAGTTAAATGGATGCATTTTATTCATAATCAAATAAATATTAAACTTGAAAAACCTGAAATGTCACTAAATGATTTTTATATTGATTATTATAATAAAATTAATAATACTTATAAAAATAATAATATTAATAAAATAATTTCAAAAGTAATTTATTTAGTAATAATTTGTTTTCTAATTATTATTTGTTTTTATGGATTACAAAAATAAAAAAGATAAAAGGCAATAAAAGATAATAATTAATAAAAGTTATTATAAAAGTTATAAAATTTAATATTGTAAAAAAATAATCTTATTATTTATTATAATAATGTCAACATTCGATATTAAAAAACTTTGTAATCCTGCTAAACTTTATTTAGCCATTGCTTTTTTTGCTTTTTTAGTTGGTCTAGTTAATGGCGTACCAGTTATAGCAATTGTATTCAAGTTTTTATTTGCATTAGTTTGGACTTATGTATTAGGCTTTTTATGTAAGATGGGATTAAGCAAATTATCTTGGTTCTTAGTATTATTACCCTATATATTAATATTACTTGCTATGTTTAAAATTTATAATATGCCTGAAGAACATAAACAATATCTAAGAATGATTAGATTACAAGGTGCTTACGGACAAGAAGCATTAAGCAATATGGATAAGAAAAAGACTAAAGAAGGATATATGCTTAATAAAATGTTAAACTAAAATTATTACTCCTACTAATTACACCTTTTATATTATAAATATAAGATATTTCTAATCTTTATATATGAGATTAGAAATATTAATTGCTTTAATTACTGGATTTCTTATTTTTAACGCATATAAAGATAATAAATTTATTAAAATGTTTTATTCATATAAAAAATATTATACAATGATTTTTTATGCATTTTTAGGAATAGGTATTTATTTAATATTAAAAAAAAATCCTTCTCGTGCTCGTGAAATGTTACTATGTAGTAATGCTATGATTAAATATTTACCTATTAATAAAAATACTATGGACTATTTAAGTCCAATAATTGATTTAACATCACAAAATAATATGTCATTTATGGATGGTTTCAATAGTAATAATAATTTTAATAATAAACCTTATTATAACAATAATTCTAGTTTTTGTAATCCAATCAATGTAAATACTAAAATAAAGAATGTAACTACTAAACGTAGTGTAAGTGAAACTAAGAAAAAATATGTAGCAGCTAGACAGCAATGGAAATGCGGACATTGTAGTAATCAATTAGACCATACTTATGAAATAGACCATAAATTAAGACTTGAATATGGTGGAACAAATGATGCTTCTAATTTAATTGCTTTATGCCGTAATTGTCACGGAATAAAAACAGCAAGTGAAAATATGTAAATTATTATAAAAAAATTATAAGTATAAAAAATATAGGTCTTCTAATTACAATAAAAAAAGTATAATAAAAAAGTGTAAAACTATAATATAATAATGTCTTTAATAAATGAATTTTTTAGTTATAATAAAGGTATTAATAATGTTTTAGCTTATACATTAGTTTTAGTAACTATTTATATTTATTTAAATCAAGAGAAAAAATCAATTTTAGATACTTATTATTATATTTTCAATATTATTTTTTTTATTATCGGTATTTTAATATTTTATAATTTATTTAAAAATAATGTAAATGATCCTTATAAATTTAATATAAATTTTGAACTAGCTATTACTTTTATTACATTAATTTGTTTAATAATTATTATAACTACATTATATTTTGTAAATCCTGGTAATTCTATTAAAGTAAATACAAACATTATAATTATTACTGGAATATTTAGTTTTGTGTTTTTTCTATTATTATTAATAAGTTTATTTTCTTTAACTAAAAATAATCCATCTAATCTTGAATTATTTAGTCAATCTAAAAAATTAATTACTATATTAGCATCTATTACATTAAGTGGATTATTAATAACATGGATTGCTCTTAACTTAACAAATTTAAATGGTTCTTATAAAGTATTATATTTTATTGGTAATATTGCCTTAATTTTATTAATTGGAATATTATTATTAAGACTTTTAAAAGCAATATTTCCCTCATTAGTTAAAAAACAAAACGCATTTAATGATTTAATTATTAATGGATTTTTATTTATACCTTGTATTATTAATAATTTACTAGATAATAGTAAAAAATCTAAATCAAAATCAAAGTTAGCAACTGAAACAACAAAAACACCAGAAACAACATCTAAATCTAGTTTTTCAAAATTTACTTCTTTTTTCTCTTCATTTAGTAATGTAATAAATAAAAATATTAATTTTGAAACTAATAAACAAATATTATTAATACTATTTATATGTTCTATTATAACAATAATTTATTTAGGACATAACACATTATTAAATATTATAAATAAACAAGGAGGTAGACAATTATTAACTGGACCATTACCACTTAATATTATTAATAATTTAGGAACATATCAAGACTTGAATAATGGTAAAGAAACATATGATTATACTTATGCTTTATCATTCTGGATTTATATTAATAGCAATTCTCCTAATACTAATATTAATTATAGTAAACCAACATCATTATTAAATTTTGCGAATAAACCTAATATATATTATGATGCTAAAACAAATAGTTTAATAATAACTATGGAACAAAAAGGATTACAACAAACTATTCAAGAGAAACAAAAATCAGATTTAGATAATTCAAAAAATAATTTAAACATAGATTTTTCTAATAATATTATTGAATTTGACGCATATGGAAATAGAATTATTTATATTAAAAAGAATTTTCTCCTTCAAAAATGGAATAATATAATTATAAATTATAACAGTGGTACATTAGATATATTTTTAAACGGCGAATTAGTAAAATCTATAATTGGTATTGTTCCTTATTATAAATTAGATACAATAACTACAGGAGAAGAAAATGGAATTAAAGGAGGAATAAGCAATATTATTTATTTTAATCATCCAGTAAATAGTTTTAATGTTTATTTTCTCTATTATATGTTGAGAGAAAAAAGTCCTCCATATTTTAAGGATAAAAAACAAGTGTTAAATACTTATAAAAAATTATAAAATTAATTTAATTTAGTTAAAAGGTGTAATTATTTAAGTTATTTGAATTATTTAAGTTATTTTAATTATTTAAGTTATTTGAATTATTTAAGTTATTTGAATTATTTAAGTTATTTGAATTATTTTATTTATTTGAATTATTTAAGTTATTTAAATTATTTAAGTTATTTAAATTATTTAATTTATTTGAATTATTTAAGTTATTTGAATTCTTTATATTTTTTAATTATTATTTATATATATAATATAATAGTTATGAATCCATTACAAATTGTGGTTATTGTAATTGTTTTATTTATTGTTTATAAATTTATCAAATATTTAACAATAGACCCATATACTTTACAAGACTTACAGAACGGTCAAACTGCTTCTACTATTAGTGCTTCATCATTACAAACAAATGGTGATGTTCCTTCTACAAATTTCGCTTATTCTATATGGTTTTATATTAATGACTGGAATTATCGTTATGGTGAACCTAAAGTAATATTCGGTAGAATGGGTGGAAAATCACCAAATAGTAGTGGTTCAATTCCTGGTGTAAGTGGTATAGATCCATGTCCAGCAGTAATTTTAGACCCAATTGAAAACAATGTTTCTGTTTCTTTAGGTTGTTATCCAGGTGCCGAGCAAGTTCCTACAAATGGAAATACTGTAGTACATACATGTAGTTTATCTAATGTACCAGTACAAAAATGGGTAAATTTAGTATTAAGTGTATATGGAAAAACGATGGATTTATATATTGATGGTAAGTTAGTACGCACTTGTTTATTACCTGGTATAGCAAGTGTAAATGCTAATGCTGATATTTATGTAACACCAAACGGTGGTTTTAATGGTTGGACTTCACGTTTTCAATATTTTCCTAATTCGCTTAACCCTCAAGAAGTATGGAATATATATAAGAAAGGATATTCTGATAAATTAAGCTTATTTAATAATTATCAAATTCAAGTATCGCTAATGCAAAATGGTAATACGCAAAGTAGTTATACATTTTAAGACAGACTTATTTTTTTAACTTTTTACGTCCAAACTTGAAGATAACATGGTTCTATAATAGTAATAAAATAATAATAATTAAGTTTTTAATTTTAAATATAAAATTGTATTACACCGACCGAAAAGATACATCAAACTTGCATTATAATTTATATATAATGTAGTACTTGAATTTCTCTTAAATTTTTGGTTGGACCTTTTCTCAAAAGGTTAAAATATTATATTCTATTATTATATTAATAATAATAAAATATGAATACTAATAGTAATGTATTTAGAACATTTTCAACAGCACCACCTCAATATGGAACAAAAGAATTTTTAGAATCTAATAGTTTAATTGCTAAGTTCGCCTTTTTATTTTTAGTAATAATATTATTTGTATTAGCATTAAAACTTGGAATTGCTATTTTATCAAGAATTTTTAAGCCTTCTTCTAATCCACACCTTATTACAGGTATGGTTGATGCTAAACAAATGTTAATTTTTCCGCAAGACCCTAGTAATAACAATGCTGTTACTATTTATCGCTCAGTAAATGCGAATGAAGGTATTGAATTTTCTTGGTCTTCATGGCTTTATATTAATAGTTTAGATACTAATCCAAATATTTTTAAACACGTATTTAGTAAAGGAAATAGTACATTAGGTGCAAATGGAATGATACAACCTAATAATGCGCCTGGTTTATATATTGCTCCTAATACAAATGCATTAGTAGTTGTAATGAATACATATAATGTAATTAATGAAGAAATAATAATACCTGATATTCCACTAAATAAATGGTTTAATGTTATAATTCGTTGTAAAAATACTACATTAGATGTATATATTAATGGTACAATAACTAGGTCACTTAACTTAATTGGAGTACCTAAGCAAAATTATGGTGATGTTTATGTTGCGATGAATGGTGGATTTGATGGATATATATCTAATTTATGGTATTACAATTATGCATTAGGTATTAGTGAAATTCAAAATTTAGTTGCGAAAGGTCCTAATAAGAAAATGGTTGGTAGTGGTGGAATTAATGATAAATCAAATAATTACTTATCATTAAGATGGTTTTTTGCTGGAAGTGGTGATGCATTTAATCCAACCTTGTAATAATACTTTTGTTAACATAACAATTACAACGTCCAAAAAGAAAATGAAAGAAAATGAAAGAAAATGAAAGAAAATGAAAGAGAATGAAAGAAAATGAAAGAAAATGAAAGAAAATGAAAGAAAATGAAAATAAAACGAACAAATTTATTTTTCATAATGTAAATTAAAGAGTGTAAAAGGCATATTTCCACTGGTAGTTATAACATAATAAAAAAATAAGTATTTTAAATAATTATAATAAAATACTTATTCGCTTCCTATTGGATTCGAACCAATGACCTCAATCTTAACAGGATCGCGCTCTAACCAACTGAGCTAAGGAAGCACTTTTTGGTTAAATACAAAACAAAAAAATACTTCAATACAATCTTCTAGACATTCTAAACACACATATAAATTAACGACATCATTAAATATTAAACTTACCATATAAAAGTCGTACAAACACCGACACCAGTGGGATTTGAACCCACGCGAGTAAAACTCAACGGATTAGTAATCCGTCGCCTTAACCACTTGGCTATAGTGTCAATTTAATAGCACGTGTACGTTTCGATCGTACGACCTTAGGATTATGAGCCCTACACGCTTCCCCTGCGCCAACATGCTACTTGTAAGGTGACTATATTTCTCACCTTACAATCATTAATAATAAATTGTCTTTAAGTAGTTTTTTCTAATAATTAATATATTAATTAATTATGTCATTAAGTCCTCCGAATTGTGTTATAAATCCCAATTATAATGGAATTTATTATTTACCTCAACCTGAACGTGTTTGGTCACGTAGACAAAATCAATGCACTTTTTTAAATAATTTATCTAATCTAGATTATAATAATTTTGTTTTTAATCCATATTTAAAACGTAATATATCACTTTCTGAAAATGAATATTATAATAGACAATTTTATAAGGGAAATGTATTACAATATAAGGCTAATAGCGCTAATTTTACTAAAAAGCAAAAATATTCTAAATTAGCTAATATGTGTGGACCTAAACGCACTAAAACATTTGCTACACAAACACAAACATATACAAACCCTAATACTAATGGGTATTTACGAGTTGCTAGTACATTTTATGATTATAATAATAATATTGTCGGAGCACCTAATAATCCTAGCGGACCTTTTACATATAATTTACCTAATCCTGATGGATGTTCTACTAAGATTATAGAAGATGGTGGAAACTTAATAGGAACAGTTATTACTAATCCATGCACTGGTGAAATTATCAAGTCATGCCCTGATAGTTCTACATTTATTTTTCCTGTTAATTTTTCTAATGTGCCTGGTACTGGATTTTTATACTGGAATAATAATATTAATACTTTTTATCCACGTCAAAATTTAACTAATAATAATAGTAGTAATAAATTTCCTTTTAATTACAAAGGATTTCAAAGTGGTGTTAAACCTAATCCACCAGTTTTAAATTATAGTTATAATGGTAGTAATATCTTTATTAGTTGGACTTATTACTCTAATAATAGTTGTCTACCACTTTCATCATTTAATATTTATATTAATAATCTTTTATTTATTAATCTACCTGCTGATATTAATAGTTATAATATAAGTAATAATAACCTAATTAATGGTAATAATACTATTTTTGTTACTTCATTAAGTAACAATATTGAGTCTTGTCCTTCTAATATTGTTTATTTTACATATCCTTAAGTAAATTTCTATGATACTAAACTAAATAACTAGTTATTTTATTACTTAGTTATTTATTTAGTTAGTTATTTAGTTAGTTATTTAGTTAGTTATTTAGTTAGTTATTTAGTTATTTAGTTAGTTATTTATTTAGTTAGTTATTTAGTTAGTTATTTAGTTTTTTAGTAATTTATTTATTTTGTTATTGCGTTGCTCTAATTATTTAGTTATTTATTAAGCTCTTAAACTTGGATTCATACATATTTCTTGTGATGGAAAAATATCTCCAGACATACACTTATCATTTATTCCTACTGTAGCACAACTACGTACTCCTTTTGATGTACCAATATAACACCATCCTGATTTTGACGTTGATTGAATATTACTCGTTGAACTATCTTCTTCATAATTCGTTTCTTCTTTTTTCTCTTTATATTCTGCTTCAACTAATGCTTTATTTAATGATGCTTCTTGTTTTGAATTTATATTTTTTTCTATTTCTGGAGATGTTACTTCCTGTATATCTGTTAAACCTTTTTCTAACTCACTTACTGTACCTGATAATACTTTTTTGGCACCTTCTGCACTTACACTTATTGTTTGACCTGTTACTTGTAATGATGTTCCAAATAATGGTTTTATTATTTTATTGACTAATTCTACTAATTTTTCAGTTCCTAACGCAAAATAAATAAATATATTTATTCCTAAAAAAGCTAAAACTAATATTATTAATAACCAACCATAAAAAGGAATTGCTAAGATTCTAGCACTAATTCTACTTAAAAAACTTTCATTATTATCTGGTGATTTGAGAGAAGGTGCTTCGCTAGTCTCTAAATTTAATGATGTAATTGATTTAATATTATTATTTATATTATTAGGACTTAATAAACTTTTAATAGTTTCTTTATTATCCATAAGTTTAATAATTATTAATAATATTAAATTTATTTAATTTTTACTTCTTTTATCTATGCCAAAATATTTAACTAATGAGTATTTAATCTAGACTTAATAAATAAAGAAATTGATTTAAGTCACCTAATATTTCATCTCTTATATTATATAAATCACTATTAGTCATTAATTTCATAAATTTATTATTATCTAAATCAACTAAATATGCCTTATAATCTTCGATATATCTAATTAAACTTTCTTTTGTTTTTAAATCATTTAATTCTATTTTTTTTGTTGAATGTAAATCAATACGCTCATTTACTTTTCCTAATAAAATTTCAATAAAATGGTCTATATTTTCATTTAATTTACTATATAATTCATCTGTAGCTTTATGGGTAGCATAACTATAAGTTTTCCAATGATATAACTTAATTGTTAGCAATAATTCTAAAAAAATTGTGCTTATTTCTCTTAAAAAACTAGATGTTAAATTTTTTTTTGGTTGTTTAACTTGTTTTAATGTACGTGATACACTATTTTTTCTAGGCATTTATTACTATTATAATATTTAGAAATATTTTAATAAATTTATAAATTATAATAAATTTAAGGTTAGAGAGAAATTTTTTTAATATTCTATTTTTATAATTTTTATTATTATAAAAATAATATATAAATGAAATGCTGTATTTGTGGAACACTTAGAAATTGTGAAAGTTATTTAGATAAAATATTTTCAAATATGGAGTTAATTGGCTCTAAATTTGAAGATTATAGAATAATTTTATATTACGATCATTCTGAAGATAATACATTAAATAAATTAAAAAGTTACCAAACTAAAAATTCTAGATTATTATTTTATGTAAATACAAGTGAATTATTACCTTACAGAACACACCGAATAGCATTAGGACGAAATTTTTGTTTAAATATGATTAGAGAGAATTTTTCAGATTATGAATATTTTATAATGATGGATTGTGATGATAGATGTGCTAGAAATATGAATATTAAATTATTAAATTATTATTTAAAAATTAATAATGCATGGGATTGTTTATCATTTAATTATCCAGATGGATATTATGATACGTGGGCTTTATCTAAAATACCATATGTAGTAAGTTGTCACCATTTTAAAGATAATTCAAAAGGAGGTCGTTATATACAAAGAGTAATTAATAAAACACCAAAAAATAAATTAATAAAATGCTTATCCGCTTTTAATGGATTTGCTATTTATAGGACAAATAAATTTATTAATTGTTATTATGATGGAAGGTTTCGTTTAGATTATATTCCAAAAAAATTAATCAATATTAATATAAAATATTCTGGTCCTATAAATTTTAATCAGATAAATGAAGATTGTGAGCATAGATATTTTCATTTTAGTGCTTTTTTTAAAAATGGAGCAAAAATAAGAATTTCTCCTTGTTGTATATTTTATTAGAAAATTAGGAAATAAAAAAAATTAGTAGGTGTAATTTATTTATAGATAAATTGGTTCATTTACTTCACTGTAATGTTTTTTTTTATTAATAACATACATAGCCCTATAATCTATATATGGATTTAAATTAGCAAAACTATTATAATCAATACTTCTATGTAATATTTTATTATTATTATTTATATAACTATTTATTGCTTTTGTGAATGCGTCAGGACCACTAATATTTAATATTTTACCTTTTTTATTTAGTGGATAATTATTTACCTCTTTTGGTATATATTTTTTATTAATATTATTTACTAATTGGTTTATGATTTCTAATAAATATGGATGTCTTGGAGCAAATATTAATAACCATTGTTCGTATGTTGGACTATTAAAACGCCATTTTTCTAATGATGTTCTTGGAATATCTAAAATACAAATATCTTCTTTAGTAATTATCTTAAATAATGGATAAGTTATTTTTGATTTAATATCTAAATAAATACCACCATATAAATATAATACACAATATCTAAAAAAATCTGCTCTCATTGCTCCATAGCTCGGATTTATTTTTTTATATGCATTAAAAATTTCATCATTAAAATTATTTTGTAGTAATTCTTCACATTGTTTATCATCATAAAAAATAAATTTACAATTATGACAAATTTCTTTATTTCTTTTTATTACTTGAATTATTTGTAATGGTAAAAATTGTGTAGCAAATGTTTGATGAATAATATTTGGAATTTTATAACCATTTTCAATTGTCTCACATTTTAGAAGATTATTTATTGATTCAGGTTTCAAAATATTTAAATGATTAAAATACATTTTAATAAATTATTTATTATAATAAATAAATTATTTATTTATAAAAAATTTCTGTAATTTTGATTTTTTATATTCTTTACACCCTTAATTTTTTATTATATTATTAAAACAACTTAAAGAAAAATATTTATGGTTCTTTACATTCATTTTTTATTATATTATTAAAACAACTTAAAGAAAAATATTATTAGTTCTGTAAATAGATTTTTTACACATTTTACATATTATTGGGTTAAAATAAAAAAATAAAAAATAAAAAATAAAAAATTGAATTAGTTTATATTATTCACTATAATAATTTAACATCACAATACAACATTTTAATTTATTTACTATCCAAATCAATAAATGACACAATTAACTACTTTGGAAAAAGATAATAAAATGCTTCTTAGTTATGGAGTTAATTACTTTTATTTATTTTATAGTATTTATGTTATTTTATTGTATTATTTCTTACTTGGATTTCTTGCTTATAAATTATTACAAAATATTTATTATTTTATTATAACAACTTATTATGATTATTATGAAAAAGTTGGATTATTAAATAAACTTACTAAAAAAGTTGAAGCACTTGAAAAACGACTAACTTTAATTTATAAATATCATAATACAGAAGAAGATAAATTAAATCATTATATTAGAAGTTCTTATGAAGAACTTTATGAAAAATATTTTAATAATATAAATGAAATTAGGACTTTGAGAGAAAATTATGAATTACTAAATAATAAATTATATTCTCTTAATTCTAATGTTGAATTAAATGTTAATCAGTTTAATAAATTTAATAATGAAATTAAAGTTATTAGTGAAAAAGTAGATGCATTAATACAGTTAAATAAAATTAACTATTATACATTATCTTATCAATTTCATCCTAGTTCATTAATTTCACCAAGATATCTTAATAAATTATATATACCAATATACGAAAATAATAATATTATGTATATAAATTATAATATAAATGCGTCATTTGATATAAATGACCCATTACAATTATACACCTGTTATTATCCTTTTATGCTTAGAAAAAAAAACCATAGGGATCAATGGGAGTATTATTTTGAATTAGAAAATATTAGTAATTATAATAAAATGTCATACGAAGAAAAAAATAATTATCAAAAAAAAATTAGTAATAATTATTCTGGTATTAATTTACAATTTCCAACACATTTTGTAGAATTATAACTAAACTAAATATATAAACTAAATATATAAACTAAATATATAAACTAAATATATAAACTAAATATATAAACTAAATATATAAACTAAATATATAAACTAAATATATAAACTAAATATATAAACTAAAT
>Ga0214923_10007131_pt1 | contig 12285 bp, 9 predicted proteins | sample LL1510_MetaG_FD_177993 | JGI IMG/M metagenome (GOLD analysis project Ga0214923, IMG submission 177993) | Freshwater microbial communities from Lake Lanier, Atlanta, Georgia, United States - LL-1510 | ecosystem: Environmental > Aquatic > Freshwater > Lake | place: USA: Georgia | collected 2015-10-15
AAAGTCTTGCGTGTGACATCTGGCCACAAAACATCCATAAAAACCATCTCCGCATAGACCGACTGCCATGGCAAGAAGTTGCTGGTGCGCTGCTCCCCTGATGATCGCAAGAACAAATCCACATCGCGCATAGTCGGTGAATCTAGATACTTTGCAAAGGTTTTTTCTGTAATCGCATCAGCTTTGATTTTGCCACGCTTCACATCTCGGGCTAACTCTGATGCTGCATCGACTATCTCGGAGCGGCCGCCGTAATTTACACACATATTTAAGGTAAGGGTTTTGTTCTTCTTTGTTAGTTCTTCTGCTTCTTCTAACTCTGAAATCACACTTGCCCATAATCTCTTTGGTCTTCCAACCCAGCGAACACGCACACCCATTGCATTCATTTCATCTCGCCGGCGTCTGATGACATCGCGATTAAAACCCATCAGAAACTTCACTTCTTCAGGTGATCTGCGCCAATTCTCTGTGGAAAATGCATATGCGCTAATTTCTTTGACACCAAATTCGATTGCGCCTTGCACAACATCAAATAGTGCTGCTTCGCCTGCTTCATGTCCTTTAGTGCGTGGCAGGCCGCGCTCTTTCGCCCATCGACCATTGCCATCCATAACGATTGCAACGTGCTCTGGAATATTCATACCCGCTCCACAATTGGCAGAGAACGCAATCCGCGTTCAAGGTGCCATTGTAAATAAGCAGCTATTAATCCACTAGCCTCGCGGCGATATTTTCCTTCACTCTTATTTGCATTTTCCCAATCACTACTTAATAAGGCGGACATCAACTCGAGTGTTTCTGGTTGTGGCGTTGCACATGCAGATGGTCGACACTCAAGACAGACAGATCCGCCACCAACAAGTGAAAAGTATCTATGTGGTCCAGGCAAACCACATCGAGAACAATCTGTCATCGATGGTGCATAGCCACCTAAAGCAAGTGAGCGCAGTAAGAATGCATCTAGCACAAGAGCTGGGTCATACCGATCGTCACAGAGTGCTTTCATTGCACCAACAACTAGGTGAAACTCTTGTACAGCTGGTTCGCGTTCTTGCGCAGTGAAACGCTCAGAAGTTTCTAGAATCGCAGAAGCAATTGTCCAGCGCTGGTAATCATCAGTAATCGCTTCGCCATAATTTCTAATTGCTTCTACCTGCGTGACAGTGTCAAATGTTTTTCCAATATGCATTTGAATATCTACGTGACTACCAGGTTCGAGGCGTGCACCGAATTTAGACATGGTGCGTCGAACACCTTTTGCAACACCTCGCACACGTCCGTGTTCGCGAGTAAGCATGGTGATGATGCGATCTGCTTCGCCTAATTTCTGCGTGCGCAAGATGATTGCTTCATCGCGGTACAAACTCATGCAGGCAAAGGTACTGGTGGCAACTATCTAATTGCGCGATTTATTGCAGACACGACGGCTTTCAGTGATGCCGTTGTGGTGTTTGGATCGATTCCGACGCCCCAGAAGGTTTCACCATTAATCGAGCATTCAAGATAGGCAGCAGCTGATGCATCGCCACCTGCTGAAAGTGCGTGCTCAAAGTAATCCAAAACTTTCACATCAACGCCATACGCCTGCAAGATGTTACAAAATGCAGCAATCGGTCCATTGCCCGTTCCGGATAATTTCTTTTCATCTCCACGATCAAGAAGGGTTACTTCTAGTTTTACATCTTCATCGAGTACAGATGTTTGCGAAAGTCCTTTTAATCTAAAGCGACCCCATGGAGCGCCTTTTGTGGGCAGATACTCATCTTCAAATACTTTCCACATTTGCTCAGCTGTTACTTCGCCACCTTGTTCATCTGTCATTGCCTGAACAACTCGGCTAAATTCAATCTGAAGTCGACGTGGAAGATCTAGATGATGTTCGTTCTTCATCATGTATGCAACGCCGCCCTTGCCGGATTGCGAATTAACGCGGATCACAGCCTCATATGAGCGACCAATATCTTTTGGATCAATTGGCAGATAAGGAACTGCCCATGTGAATTCATCAACATGTTTTCCGGCAGCTTTTGCATCGCGTTCTAAGTGTTCAAATCCTTTCTTAATTGCATCTTGGTGTGAACCTGAAAACGCCGTAAATACAAGGTCGCCGCCATACGGATGTCGCTCCGGAACGCGTAATTGATTTGCATACTCAACAGTACGACGGACTTCATCAATGTTTGTGAAATCAATCATTGGATCAATTCCGTGGCTAACTAAGTTAAGACCCAGTGTTACAAGGCAAACATTTCCAGTGCGTTCACCATTTCCAAAGAGTGTGCCTTCGATGCGATCTGCACCAGCTAAGTAACCAAGCTCTGCAGCAGCGACTCCTGTTCCACGATCATTATGTGGGTGCAGAGACACAATTACGTTTTCACGATTATTTAAATTACGGCACATCCACTCAATGGAGTCCGCATAAATATTTGGTGTAGCCATCTCAACAGTTGCGGGAAGATTCATGATTGTCTTCCACTGCGGCGTTGGCTTCCAGACATCATTAACAGCGTTACAGACTTCGACGGCAAACTCTAATTCTGTGCCGGTGTATGACTCAGGGGAATACTCAAATGAAACCTTTGTCTCTGGCACGGTACTAACAAGATCCAGGCACATCTTCGCGCCATCAGTTGCAATCTTTTTGATGCCCTCTTTATCAAGTCCGAATACAACGCGACGTTGCAAGGTCGAAGTTGAGTTATAGAGATGAACTATCGCTTGCTTTGCTCCCTTGATCGATTCAAAAGTGCGCTCAATAAGTGGCTGTCGAGCTTGAGTGAGCACCTGAATAATGACGTCATCTGGAATTAAATCTTCTTCGATAATTTTGCGAACAAAGTCAAAATCAGTCTGGCTAGCACTCGGAAATCCAACTTCAATTTCTTTATAACCCATAGCCACTAAAAGGTTAAACATCGCTAATTTGCGCGGTGTATCCATCGGGTCAATCAAGGCTTGGTTGCCATCACGAAGATCCACTGATGACCACTGTGGCGCCTTCGTCATCTTCTTATCTGGCCATGTGCGATCGTGAAGATCTACAGGAATAAAAGATGAATACCGATGCGCACGCATCGATGAAGGATTTTGCTTTGGAAAATTCATTTTAAAACTCCTTATTAGTTACGGGATTTGCCTGGTTTAACCGGTACGACAAACCCCGCGGCGAGGGGACCGATTATTTGGCCCCGCCACGGCAGCTAAGGAGGAGGCTGCGAAGTGTCATGCGTAAATGGTAACCCCACTGCATCTTTTCAAGCAAGTAAAGATTTACTCGCAGGCGTAATTACTTAGGAAATAAGGGTGTTGGCAAATATTTGCCATGCGAGTGCTGATTTAGCGATCAGTGAAAGCGTGATGTACGTCCGCTCTCCGCGCATGTAATCCGACCACTTGCCAACTTTCTTGTACTGCAACCATTGCACAAGTGCGAATGAGTTAAAGAATAAGAAAATTGTTAAAACGATGAAGTACACAAAAGTTGGGGCTTTTGAATTGCTTGGCCCACCGATTGCAAATACATGGAAGACCAGTGCAATCCAAGGAACGATTCCGGTGATGCATCCAAAGATAAATGGAAGCCATCCGCCATTGCCAGGTTGTTCGTACTTCTCTTGTAGCCATCCAAAGAGAATCATTGATGCGTTAACGCCAAAGATAGAGATGATTGCTGAAATTTCAGATACGCCAGTTACTTGTGCAATCAGAACGATCATAACTGATGAGCTAATTGAGTACTCAACCCAGCGGAAGTAATTACGCTTTTGTGCTAGCCCTGTTGAATAACGTGGGAAGAATTTCGGACTTGCAACGATGAAGTGAGCCAGTGCTGACAACCCCAAGAATATTGCAACAGTTAAACCAACTGGAGTGTTAAAGAGAACAACAGGCTCGGCATACGTTGATCCTGGAGGACCAGACATGTATTTCGCGGTAATTGGTAATGAAAAATCGTTGCTCAGTGCCAACACTGCAGCCATCTGCAGTAAGTGAAAAATTCCGGCAATGATGTTTGTACGACGAAGTCCTGCTGAAGTGATCTCTTTGCTCATGGGGCAAATTTATCCCACGTACTGCTAAAGAACTGGGATATGCCTATCTAATTCGTAGGCACTTACTTGTCGGCGATAGTCCTGCCACTCAGCACGCTTATTGCGAAGCACATATTCGAATACGTGCTCTCCCAAAGTTTCGCGGACAAGCTCGCTCTTCTCCATCGCAGAGATTGCTTCATTGAGGTTGGTTGGCAAAGTCTGCAAATCATTCGATGCTGATAATTCGTAATTCTTTTCAATTCCCTTAAGTCCCGCTGCAATCATCACTGCATATGCAAGATATGGATTACACGCGGAATCTGGTGATCTAAATTCAATGCGTGTTGAGTTCTCTTTTCCTGGCTTGTACATAGGCAGGCGAACAAGTGCACCGCGATCACTTGGACCCCAGTTAACAAGTGCTGGTGCTTCACCGCCACCATGTAAACGTTTGTATGAATTCACCCATTGATTTGTCACCGCAGTGATTTCTGCAGCATGAGTCAAGATGCCGGCAATAAATGAGCGTCCAATTGTGGATACATTAAACTCTGCTTTTGGATCATAAAAAGCGTTCTCCTCGCCTTTAAATAACGAGACGTGTGTGTGCATTCCGCTACCAGGATGATCAGTAAATGGCTTTGGCATAAAAGATGCGTAGAAACCTTGATCGAGTGCAACTTCTTTAATGACGTGCCGAAATGTCATGATGTTATCAGCCGTGCTTAATGCATCTGCATCGCGCAAATCGATTTCCTGTTGTCCTGGTCCACCTTCATGGTGACTAAATTCGACGGAGATTCCCATTGCCTCAAGCAACGTAATTGCTTGGCGTCTAAAGTCGTGACCAACAACTGCTGGTGTGTGATCGAAATACCCACCTTGATCAACAGGAACAGGTGCTTCACCTTTTTCAGGACGCGATTTAAATAAGAAGAATTCTATTTCTGGGTGTGTGTAACAGGTGTAACCCATCTGCGCAGCTTTATTTAATGTGCGACGTAAAACATTTCGTGGATCTGCAGGCGATGGCGATCCATCTGGCATCGTGATGTCACAGAACATTCGCGCAGCCCCTGGTGCTTCTGTGCGCCAAGGCAAGATTGAAAACGTTGCAGGATCTGGCTTTGCCAACATATCTGATTCAGTAACGCGAGCGAATCCTTCGATGGCAGAACCATCAAAACCTATTCCTTCTGCAAAAGCGTTCTCTAATTCGGCAGGTGCGATTGCTACTGATTTGAGAAAGCCCAAAACATCTGTGAACCACAATCGTACGAATCGGATGTTGCGTTCTTCAAGAGTGCGAATGACAAACTCTTGCTGTTTAGACATTTCTTGTTCTGGGGACATGAGCAGATAGTGCCAAAGCCGCGTTACGGCAGTGTTACAAAATTACGCTTCGCTCCAGCGTGACGTCATTGGCAAACGGCGATCTTTTCCGAATGCACGGGCTGAAACCTTGGTACCAGGTGGATATTGGCGGCGCTTGTATTCGGCCTTATCTACTAAACCAATCACGCGCATCACAAGTGCGCTATCAAAACCTGCAGCAATGAGCGCTGCCGATCCTTCATCGCCATCGACGTAACGAATGAGTAGCTGATCTAATAATTCATATTCTGGCAACGAATCAGAGTCCTTTTGATCTGGACGTAATTCAGCGCTCGGTTCTTTTTCAATAGAGCGCACAGGAATCGGTGCACTTTCACCGCGAGAAATAGCTTGTTCATTGCGCCATCTAGCCAATGCCCATACATCTGTCTTATAAATATCTTTAATGGGTGCAAATCCCCCGACGGCATCGCCGTAGAGAGTCGAGTATCCAACTGCAAGCTCTGATTTATTTCCAGTAGCCAGTACAAGGTGGCCTTCTTGATTGGAAATTCCCATCAACGTTGTTCCACGAACGCGTGCCTGAATGTTTTCTGCAGCCACTCCTTTGAGAGTTACAGATTGCATAAATGATTGCACCATTGGCTCGATTGCAACGGTGCGAAAGTGAATGCCGGTACTCGCAGCTAAGGCTGTGGCATCTTCAACCGAGTGATCGGATGAATACTTACTTGGCATCGCAACGCCGTTGACGCACTTTGCTCCCAGTGCATCGACTGCGATCGCTGCGACCAGAGCGGAATCTATTCCGCCAGATAAGCCGACGACGACTGATCTAAATTTGTTCTTTGCCACATAATCACGAAGACCCATCACAAGTGCGTTCCAAATTTCTTGATCGTCACTCAATCGTTGCGCAATAACAGGTGCGATAGTCCCCGCCGCTTCAGTGCCGCTCTCTGAAATAACAACGTCGGGCTGTGAACTCTGTGTGCCCGCTTCGATATCGACAACTAATAGTTGATCTTCAAATTGCGCGGCTCTCGAAATTACTGTGCCTTGCGCATCGACCACAATGGTGTCGCCATCAAAGACCAGATCATCTTGGCCACCAATCATATTGACGTATGCAAGTGGTGCTCCAACTTCGCGGGCGCGCTTTTGAACGAGGGCTAATCGCACATCATCTTTATTGCGTTCATATGGAGAACCATTTGGCACCAGAACAACTCCAGGCTTTCTGGCCGCAAGATCAGCAAGTGAGTGCCAGATGTCTTCACAGATTGCGATACCTATATCCACCCCTTTGACGCGAACCACAAGTGATGAATCCCCTGGCACGAAGTTTCTAAACTCATCGAAGACGCCGTAGTTCGGCAAGTGGCGTTTTGTATATGTAGCCACAACGTTTGATCCGTAAATAACGGCAACTCTATTTTGCGGAGCCCCGTTTGGAGATTCATCGAGATAGCCCACCACCGAAACAATCGCTGGATCTAGCGCTGTCACTAATTGCGCCAGAGCTTTCTTGCTTGCACTTCTAAATGATACGCGCATTGCAAGGTCTTCGACGGGATAGCCAGTTAAAACCATCTCTGGAAAAACAATGACATCGGCAGATGCGCTCACCGCATCGTTTGTGTATTTCGTAATGAGGGCAGCATTGCCAACAAGATCACCAACTGTTGGGTTGATCTGTGCGAGTGCTACGCGCAACTTCATAGGTCAAGCCTACTTCTAGTACAGTTTTCCTCGTACCCAGGGACTTCGTATGAAGCCTTGAGGCTGGAGGTCTTTACATGGAATCCCTTTATGGCGGAGCCACGCATCGTCGCGTCACAATCGCAGATTTAGCGGATGCAAAAAAGCGTGGTGAAAAATGGCCGATGCTTACATCTTATGAAGAGATGACTGCATCGATTTTCGATGAAGCAGGCATCCCTGTTTTATTAGTAGGCGATAGCGCAGGCAATAACTTCTTAGGCTTGGAAAATACAATTCCTGTAACGGTCGATGAAATGATTCCGTTAGTGCGAGCAGTTGTTCGCGGATCACAGCGCGCAATGGTTGTTGCAGATTTGCCATTTGGTTCTTACGAACAATCTGCCGAACAAGCTCTGGCAACATCAACTCGTTTCTTTAAAGAGTCCGGTGCGATGGCGGTAAAGATTGAAGGCGCTCGCATCGACACTGTAGAAAAATTAGTGGCCACCGGAATTCCTGTGATGGGTCACCTTGGCTTTACTCCGCAATCTCTTCACCAATTAGGTGGCTACAAAGTTCAAGGCCGAAGTGATGGAGATGCAATTCTTGCTGCCGCCCTGGCGCTAGAAAAAGCTGGTGCCTTTGCAATAGTCCTGGAATTAGTGCCCGCCGAATTAGCTGCTCGAATCACCGCCGAGTTATCGATTCCAACAGTAGGAATCGGCGCTGGTGTGGATTGCGATTCACAAGTATTGGTCTGGACAGATTTGATGGGTATTACAAAGAATCCACCGAAATTAGCCAAGGCATATCGCAATCTTCGCAAAGAAATGGCAGATGCGACAAAGGAATGGGCCAGCGATGTGGTGGCATCACGTTTTCCAGGCATCGACCAATCATTTAAGTAATATCTGCGAGTGAGTAAATTTGCGATTGATTTATCGCCGCTGAAGAAATACCCCGACTTTCGGAACTTGTGGGCATCGGGACTAATTTCTTACCTCGGTTCGATGGTTACCTATGTCGCAATCCCGTATCAAATTAAAGAAATCACCAACTCATATGTTGCCGTCGGCGTTGTCGGTGCCATCGAAATAACTCCGCTGATTTTATTTGGACTCTATGGCGGGGTGTTGGCCGATTATGTAGACCGCAAGAAAATGGTCTGGGCGACAGAGGCCGCTGCCCTGGTGCTCTCTAGCGTCTTACTACTCAACTCGATGAGCTCTGATCCAAAAGTCTGGATTATTTATGTAGTGGCTGGATTATTTGCATCCGTTGATGGATTGCAACGTCCTAGTGCTGATGCAATTTTACCGCGCATCGTTGGACATCAGGATTTACCAGCAGCGAGTGCCCTCATGAGTCTTCGTTGGCAGATAGGTGTGATCATCGGACCAACAATTGGTGGCATTGTTATTTCCACGATCTCTATTTCTGCGGGTTATGGCTTTGATGTTTTTACTTTTGTTATTTCGCTAATTTTTCTTGCCAAAGTAGGTTCTGTTCCGGCTTCGCCAGAGGCCGAAAAGCCATCCCTGCGTGGCTTATTAGAAGGAATCAGATACGCCTTTAGTCGCCAAGATTTACTGGGTACGTATCTGATTGATTTAGCTGCGATGTTTTTCGCAATGCCAACTGCGCTCTACCCATTCTGGGCCGACCAACTTGGCGCACCGTGGGCACTTGGATTTTTATATGCAGCTGTCACAGTTGGTTCTGTCGTCGTGACATTAACTAGCGGATGGATAAAGTCATATCGATTCCATGGTCGCGCCGTCATCTGGGCCGCTATTGGTTGGGGCGCTGCAATTGCGATGGCAGGAGTTTCTAACTCCCTGATTTTGGTGCTGCTCTTTTTGGCAATCGCTGGTGGCGCCGACATGATCAGCGCGCTATTTCGCGGAACGATCTGGAACCAAACTATCCCTGACAATCTTCGCGGACGATTGGCCGGTATTGAATTACTTTCGTACTCCATCGGTCCATTGGCCGGACAACTTCGAGCCGCATCGATGGCGGCTGCTACCAGTCTTACTTTTTCGGTAACTGCTGGAGGCCTCATTTGCGTATTTATGGTTGCCTTACTGGCGAGTTTTTTGCCGAAATTTAGAAAATATGACGTCGAAACGAACGAATTTGCCGTTGAAATGCGAAAAATTCGCGAATTGGAGCAAAAAAACCGCGATCAAAAGTAATTTTGGGGAAAATCACCCAATTTTTTTAATTTTTTCATCGACTTTTTTTACCCAAATGCACAAAAATATAAAAAAATTAATTTGCGACACGCGCTATCTTTTTTTACAAATTGACTGGCATTACGGCGCATTTCCAGTCACACTTATCCACGAACAGGTTTGGGTGACGGATCCGAACCATTCCGAATGGAGAAATACGTGGCTGCAGCTAAGAAATCTGCTCCAAAGCGTCGCCGTAAGAAGGCCGCTGCTAAATCAGCAGCTCCAAAGCGTCGTCGTAAGAAGGCTGCTGCAAAGAAGGCAGCTCCAAAGCGTCGTCGTAAGAAGGCTGCTGCAAAGAAGGCAGCTCCAAAGCGTCGTCGTAAGAAGGCAGCTGCTAAGAAGGCAGCTCCAAAGCGTCGTCGTCGTAAGAAGGCAGCTGCTTCAGCAGCTCCAAAGCGCCGCCGTCGTAAGAAGGCAGCAGCAAAGTAAGCATTTCGCTTATTAAAAAAGCCCGCCACGAAAGTGGCGGGCTTTTTTGCTTTCTACATACTTATCTAAAGTTAATCTGATTGTGACTTTCTTAATTCAGTACCAACTCGTTCAAATATTTCAGCCAATGCAACTTGATCAGCCTTGGTTAAATGATCTACAAATCGCGAGCGCACGCTGGCCACATGATCAGGGGCCGCGGCCACAATTGCTTTCCAACCCTTTGGTGTCATCACGGCAAAGTAACCACGTTTATCTACTGGGCACGCTTCGCGTTTTACCCATCCAGCTTTTTCCATCACTTTCATGCGATGAGAAAGTCTGGATCGTGACAACATAGAAACATCTGCTAATTCGCTCATGCGCATTCGTCGATCTGGGGCGTCACTAAGTTGAGCCAAGATTTCGTAATCGGCCATAGATACATCGTGCGGTTCGAGGTCTGAATCTAGAGCTTCTAGTAATCGGCGGCTAGCAATAATGTATCGACGCCAGGCCTTCATCTCGGATGGATTGAGCCATTTAGGTGTTGTAGCGTCTGCCATATACGCAATGATACGCGAGAAGTTGAACTTTCAACTACTTAGAAAACCAGCGGGAGCGCACATAATGAATGCCAAGAGTGGAATTGATCTTTCCCATGTTGATGCAGCATTTGCACCCGGCGATGATCTCTATCGCCACCTCAACGGAGGCTGGTTAAAGTCCCATCAGATTCCAGCTGACCGCGCATCTGATGGAGTGGCTTACGCCCTTCACGATGAAGCCGAAGCACACGTTCGCGAAATTATCGAAGGCGCACATCTCATGTCAGGTGCTGGCGCAGATGCCCAGAAGATTGGCGACCTCTATCGCTCATTTATGAATACCGAAGCGATTGAAAAACTCGGCACATCACCCTTGGCTGGTGACCTTGCGGCGATCGATGCGATTTCAACGAAGTCAGATTTCATTTCCACCATGTCTCGCCTTGAGATGAAAGGCGTGGGCGGAATCTTCGGTGCATCTATTTATACAGATGCCATGGATTCAGAGACCAACATTATTTATTTAAGTCAGGGCGGATTGTCATTGCCCGATGAGTCGTACTATCGCGAAGAACAGTACGCACCGATTCGCGAGGCTTTTCTCGACCACGTTGTAAAGATGTTCGCACTCACCGGCATTGCCGTGGGCTCCGATGCGGCCGCAAGTATTTTGGCACTTGAAACATCGATCGCTGCATGCCATTGGGATCAAGTGCGCGATCGCGATGCAACACTTACCTACAACAAACATAGCCGCGCGGAATTAGAAAAATTAGCACCGGCGATTGATTTCCCACTCTGGCTTACATCTGGCGAAGTATCTGCTAAAGCATTTGAAAGCGTCATCGTCCGCGAACCAGATTTCTTCTCTGGTGTTTCTGCGTTGCTAGAAAAATTCGATCGCGATGCATGGGTGCTCTGGCTTAAGTGGCAACTCATCTCTGGTTCAGCGCCGTACCTCAACGATGCATTGGTTCAACAAAACTTTGCGTTCTATGGCACCACACTCTCTGGAACTCCACAGATTCGCGAGCGCTGGAAACGGGCAGTTTCATTGGTCGAAGGCTCACTCGGCGAAGCAGTCGGTCGTATCTATGTTGATCGTCATTTCCCACCAGCTGCAAAAGCTGCCATGAACGAACTCGTGGCAAATCTCATTGAGGCTTATCGCGTAAGCATTAGCGAATTGACCTGGATGAGTGAAGCAACAAAGACCAAAGCATTTGAAAAGCTCAACAAGTTCACTCCCAAGATTGGCTATCCAGATAAGTGGCGCGATTATTCATCACTCGAAATTTCTGCAGATGATCTCTTTGGAAACCTTGGCCGCATCTCAGCCTTTGCTCGCAATTACGAGTTAGCAAAAATCGGCGCACCGGTGGATCGAAGCGAGTGGTACATGACCCCGCAAACGGTCAACGCGTATTACAACCCAGGCATGAATGAGATTGTTTTTCCAGCTGCAATTTTGCAGCCTCCATTTTTTGATATGGATGCCGACCCAGCAGTTAATTACGGCGGCATCGGTGCGGTCATTGGGCACGAAATTGGCCATGGTTTTGATGACCAAGGTTCTAAATATGATGGCGATGGCAACATGGTTGATTGGTGGACACAATCAGATCGCGATGAATTCGAAAAACGTGCCAATGCGCTAATTGCACAATTTGATGCGCTATCCCCCGAAGAAACCCCTGACATCACCGTTAACGGCGCTCTGACCGTTGGAGAAAACATTGGAGACTTAGGTGGCCTGAGCATCGCTTATAAGGCTTATTTGCTCGCTTTAAAGGGTAAAGAAGCGCCCGTTATTGATGGCTTAACCGGAGAACAACGTTTCTTCCTTGCATGGGCACAAGCATGGCGCGGAAAAGTCCGACCAGAAGAACTACGTCGCCGTATTGCTACAGATCCGCACTCTCCATATGAATTCAGATGCAACGCCATCGTCAGAAATATCGATGAGTTCTATACGGCCTTTGAAGTTAATGAGAAGAACAAGCTCTGGAT
>Ga0214923_10007133_pt1 | contig 12283 bp, 11 predicted proteins | sample LL1510_MetaG_FD_177993 | JGI IMG/M metagenome (GOLD analysis project Ga0214923, IMG submission 177993) | Freshwater microbial communities from Lake Lanier, Atlanta, Georgia, United States - LL-1510 | ecosystem: Environmental > Aquatic > Freshwater > Lake | place: USA: Georgia | collected...
CAGGGCGGCGCGCTAACCAACTGCGCTACTGGGCCTTACCTTTCGAAGTAGAAATAACCTCCACTCCTTTGCGTCCCCAACGGGATTTGAACCCGTGTTAACGCCGTGAAAGGGCGACGTCCTAGGCCACTAGACGATGGGGACTTAAGAGATAAGGGTATCGGCCAACCGAGCTAGAACAAAACCATATGAATGGGATGATTAATCTGTGATTATTACTCCTGGAGAGCCACACGAAAATATCATTAAGGCTGCTCAAGCATTAAAGGATGGCCAATTAGTTGCCTTTCCTACTGAAACCGTTTACGGGCTTGGTGCTGACGCAACTAACGAAAATGCCGTGAAGCGAATCTATGAGGTAAAAAAACGACCCACAAATCACCCGCTCATTGTTCATATCTCTTCATTACAAAAATTTCCTATTTGGGTAAAGCATATCCCTGATTATGTAGATAATCTTTCAAAAAACTTTTGGCCTGGACCTATAACTTTTATCCTTAAGCGGAGCCACTTGGCAAAAAACTTTATCACCGGAAACCAAGAATTAGTGGGAGTACGCATACCAAAACATCCAGTAGCTTTGCAGTTACTTCTTGAGTTTGAAAAGCTAGGTGGACATGGAGTTGTTGCGCCAAGTGCAAATATGTTTGGTTCTGTGTCTCCCACTTGCGCCCATGATGTATTGGATGATCTTGGAGAGCGACTTAAAAAAGAAGATATTATTTTAGATGGTGGAGAGTGTGAAATCGGAATTGAGTCAACGATTCTATTATGCACTGAGGAGAATATAAAAATATTAAGGTATGGCAACGTTACTAAATCTCAAATTGCGAATCTTGTTGATGTAGAAATAGTTGATCAAAATGCAGATTCGACTGTTAGGGCTTCAGGAAACCTCGAAAAACATTATTCACCTAGTGCAAAAATTGTTTTAGATCTAAAACCGACTCAAGGTGATGGATTGATTGCTCTTTCCCATGTGCTCACACCAGAAGGAGTAATTCGATTGGCAGCACCAAAGGATATAAGAGAATTTGGACATACTCTCTATAAGGCTATGCGCCTAGGAGATAAAAAAAAGTTATCTAGAATTATAATAATATCTCCACAAATTGATGAAAATTCTCAACCAGTGATAGATAGGATTAAAAAAGCTGCAGCTGAATAATTTGCTAAATATTCAAAGGCTTGTGCAAGGCCCACCGTTCAAAATCCAGCCAATCAGGCAATCGAACTAAAATAGATTTTTGATTTTTAACAAAACTATCAACAGCAATCCTTGGCCCTGGGAATTTTAATGAATAGTACTCATCTAAGTAAATGTATCCTCCAGGCGCCAACTTACTCCAAATTATTGGCAAAATTTTCTCATAGCTTTCATATAAATCACTATCTATAAGCACAAGTGAATAAGTCTTGTTTGACAATTTGTCGTGCAAATTTTTTGTAAAATCTCCAACTACTAATTTAATTCTATCTTGCAAAGCAAAGTACTTAATTTTGCTTTGCACTATTTCAAAACTTGTTGTTGAAAAATCCATGGACGTTGAAATATTTTTTGGTTCGGTATCAGAGCCGCGAGCCAAAACATAACTTTTATTCTTCATTACTCTTTCAAAATGGTTTTTTGTAATTGCATTATTCTCATACAATTTGTTAAACATTTCAAAATCATCAAATTCTGAATAACCGGGAAATCCAGAGAAAGTATCGAAGCCATAAATGGTTTTTTGGTTTAAATCATTTAATAAAAGCCCTGTTGTGATAATGGAACTTCCTCGTGAAACTCCAAATTCAGCAATATCCCCCAGTATCGAATTTGTAGTATGAATTAATTCAAAGTATCTTTTTAGTGTTGAAATTTCTGGATTTGAAATACCTACTGCGCCAAATTCCCACTGTTCTAGATCTCTAAGGGACACTTTCACTGAATTACTCTAACACTATAACTTCAATCAATCCTGTTATCGCTTTAGTATAATAAAACCAACATGAAAATAATTGGTCTTGTAGCATCAAATAATGGGCTAGGCCACGCTAGAAGACTACTAAATCTATCGAGCGGCTTTTTGAAGTCTAATCATAGCATAAAATTATTTATTTCGAGTGAACAAAGAATTAAACTTAGTTCAGAATTAGCAAAAATGAATTTAGATTTGAATCTAATTGAAATTGAAAGCTATGGAATCGACGGACCTGTTTGGTTTAAACGAGGCTGTCTACTTCAACAACCCCCACTTCACGTTATAGCTGAAATAAAAGGATGTGATTTCATAATTTCAGATAATCTAACTTGGCCATTTAATTACAATGATAATTTCGCTTTATTTGGTCACTTTACTTGGTATGACTACTGGCAGAAAACAAGTATTTTTGAAGAAGTTAAATTCCCTGAAATTTTTGAACAAGACTTTGAAAATCTAAGAAATATTCAATTGGCATTTCAGATCAAGGATTTTTTGCTAGAGCCAAGAGATTTTGGCGAAAATATTATGATTAAATTACCAAGGTATCATTCAGATATTCTTGTAGGAAAAAATAAAAATAAATCAACAGATATCTGGCTCAGTCAGGGAACTACAAACCTTTTAGATAAATCTGCTTTAAGCTTTAATCTGCTTAATGAGCTCGGAATTGTCGAGCAAGAAACTTATGAATTTGCAGAATTTAAAGAAAAACCAAAACTAGTTTTAGGCAGGCCTGGTTTAGGTACGATACGTGACTGTTTAGCCACAGGAATTCCTTTTTTACCTATATGGGACAAACTGGATCCAGAGTTAAATTCAAATACTAATCATCTAGTTAATTTAGGATTGTTCCCTCACGAATTACTGATTGAAATGAATTTAAAAGATAAAATCGATTATTTACTTGACCAACAGGAAATTCTAGAGAGTTGGAAAAATATATGGACAAGTATTTCTGAGGATGTCGAAGATATCTGCAGTAGAATATTAAGTAATTTCTAGTTTTCCTGTACAATCAGATTTTATGAAATACACAATCCAAGAAAAAATTGACTCCTATGTTATTTTAGAAGATTCAAATTTCGATAATTTACTACTAGTGTTGAATAAGAAATTAAGCTCAAACTATGGCTCAGGATTTGCTTTAGTAACAAATTCAAAGGGTATTTTAACCGGAGTTGTAGAAGATTCTGATCTTAGAAAATTTCTATCAAAAAATAGTCCTTTAGAGTTACAAATAAAGTTTGTGATGAGGAAGGATTTTATCTATGTCACGGAAGGGCTAACTGAGGACCAAATAGTTAATTCGGTAGTTGAGCAAATGGGACAACGTGGATGGTATACCACCTTACCTGTGAAAGTTATTCCAATTACAAAGAATGGTAAACCTGTTGGGATCATGGACCTTAAAGAACTTGAATTGATGATTTCACAAAAAACTGATCGTAATATAGTGGTTGGTTTAGGCTATGTCGGGTTAACTTTAGCAGTTTCCTTAGCTGAAACAGGCCGCAAAGTATACGGAATAGAGAATGATGCACTTAAAATTTCAGATTTAGCAAAAGGCAAGTCTTACATATTAGAACCAGGTATAGAGAAAATACTTAATTCTAGAATGAATAAAAACTTATTTGTCTCACAGCATTTTATAGATATTTCTGATTTACCCGGCTTAAGAAACATTTACTTCATTTGTGTTGGGACACCACTGAATTCGAATGGCGCTGCGGATCTATCAGCAGTTATGAAATGTATAAAAGACATAACGAAATCTTTAAAATCTGGAGATATCATTATAATGAGGTCAACTGTTCCAGTTGGGACCGGGCAAGAGATAATTGATCAGATTCAGATTGCACGAGGTTGGAAAGTTGGGACGGATTTTCACTATATATCTGCACCTGAGAGAACCGTTGAAGGCAATGCTTTGAGAGAAATTCGAGAATTACCACAAGTTATTTCTGGTGCGACGGAAGCCTGCTTATTGCTTGGATTAAGAATTTTTCAAAACCTATCAAACTCAGTAACACCATTGGATCGAATTGAAAGTTCTGAAATGGTAAAAATCATGGGAAATGCCTATCGAGATTACGTTTTTGGGTTCTCAAATTTCTTAATTTCACTGTGTCAAAAGTATAACTTAGATTTAAACTTATTAATTGACGCATCTAATCGAGGTTATCCTAGGAGCACAATCCCCGTGCCATCTCCAGGAGTTGGTGGGCCTTGCTTAACTAAAGATCCATATTTTTTCTTCAAAGACGATTTGAGTTTTTCTAAGTCTCCAGTAATTGCTGCGCGAAAAATTAACGAAATAATTCCTAAACAGAGTGTCAAATTCATTAAAAGTAAAATAAATAATCTGAAAGATTTCAACTGCCTAGTATTAGGAATTGCATTTAAGGGAGTACCTGAAACCAATGACTTTCGAAATTCACCATCTGTCGATTTCATCCAAGAATTAAAGTCGGAGGTTAAATCCATAGATTATTGGGATTTTGTAGTTAAGGATGTAGGCGAAGAGATTAATGCAGGTGAATATTATCAAAACAATAAATATAATTTTTATGCTATCTTGAACAATAGTCCAAAAAATTTGGAATTTTTCACCCAAGCAGAATTGAATAATGTAGGGACGCAAATAATTATTTATGATCCCTGGCGACAAATTAATCCGAACTTTATAAATTTACCTTCCAATATAAAAACACTAAACTACTTCTCGCTCTCTCACCATGTTGTAATTCAGAATTAACCAATGAACTCAAATTATGTAATAGTTCCAGCCCGTGGAGGCTCAAAAGGAGTTTTAAATAAAAATTTGCAAGTTGTCCGCGGACGAGAATTGGTAATTCGCTCTATTATTCACGCAAAAGAGCTAGTTCCGAATGAAAACATAATTTTAAGCACGGATTCAGATGAAATTATTTCAACAGTTGCTAGATTCTTTGGAATCAAGAGTTTCAGTGTGGAAATGAATTCAATTTCTAAATTTGGCCCATTTTACCTGCATAAACGTGGAGATGACCTATCTAATGATAAAGCTTTAATTACCGAAGTATTGTTTTCGATCTATGAAGGATTAAGTCTGTTGGGATTACGGAATTTGACTTTTTGTTTGCTTCAGCCAACTACACCATTTAGGAATAAAAGAGAGCTTCGGGAAGTGAAGAAAATATTAAATGGAAATATCGATTCAAGTACTTCATTGGTCAGTGTTTGTTCTGTAGGTGACCAACACCCTGCACGAATGTATCGTTTGTCACCAAGCGGTGAGCTGGCGGAACTTGGCGGCTTTGAGGCAGCTCGTACTTCTAGAAGGCAAGACCTACCAAAAATATACATTCGAGATGGTGGTTATTACATAATTGGAAGTAGCCTAATTCAGGCTAAATTACAATACAGTGTTAATCCAATGAGTTTAATCCGAGAAAATCCATGGTCAATAAATATAGATACTGAGCATGATTTACTCATTGCTCAATCAATCCCAGATTTAGAAATAGCCTCTGACCCGAATAGCGAATCATTATGACAAAAATTATTGCGGAATTTTGCCAGAATCATTTGGGAGATATAAATATTTTAGAAAAGATGATAATAAGTGCAAAAAATAATGGTGCTAGTCATGCAAAAATTCAAGGTTTATACAGTCATGAAATAACTAAAAGAGATCAATTTGAACTTCCAACAAATAGAATTTTTAGACCTTATGCAAATGAAGTTGAACGCCTCAGCAAACTAGATTTAAGCATCGATACAGAAAAATGGTTTGTACAGAAATGTAAAGAAGTTTCAATTATTCCAATGATTACTGTTTTTACTCATAAGGGTGTTGAAAGAGCAAAAGATGCAGGCTTTAAAAGTATTAAGTTTGCCAGTTATGATTGCGGATCATTACCTATAATTTCAAAAGTGCTTGAATTTGCCGATGAAATTGTGATCTCTACAGGGGCGACCTATTGGAATGAAGTAAAATTAACAGCCGAGTATTTGCAGGCAAATAGTAAAAGTCATCAAAAAATTGCCTTTTTGCATGCACGAACAGTTTATCCAACCAAACTAGATCAATTCGGATTATTGCGGATGTCCGCTTTGAAAGTATTTGGATTTGAAATAGGGCTATCTGATCACACCAAGCCAGATGATTCTGAATTAATTGCAAGTAAGATTGCGATCATATTAGATGCTGATTATATCGAGCGACATTACACAGTTTTAGACAGATCAGAAACCAGAGATGGCCCAGTGTCAATAAATCCAAGCGAATTACTTACTCTTAGGGAATTCTCGAAACTTTCAAAATTTGATCAAACTAAATCTATTGATTCAGAGATATTGAAATCGACCATGATTTGCAGTTCACTTGAACCAACAGAAGAGGAAATAGTTAATCGTGAATATTATAGAGGCAGAGTGGCATCTATCATCGATGGCAAAGTAGTTTATAGTTGGGAAGATATTTAAATTGAAAAAAAGAGTAATTCTTGTAGGCAATTCAGTGATAAACACTAATACAAAATCTTTGCTCCAAGAGAATTTTCAAATTTCTCAAGTAGCGCCTAAGGATTTGAAGGAATATATTAAACAAAATTTAGATATTTTTGCGCTATGGATCCATTTTGACACTTATTTATCAGAGGATTATATAGATGTTCTAAAAAAAATTCCTTACTTGATAACAACTACAACCGGTTTAACTCACATAAATAAAGAAATCATTAAGATGTACGGCGATAAGCTCATTCGATTACAAAGTGATTCATTTGCTCTATCTCAGGTGAGCAGTACTGCAGAATTAGCATGGTTGTTTATAATGTTAAGTAATAATCACGTGGATAAGGCTTTCCAATCTGTAAATTCTGGCAGTTGGAATAGACAAACAAATTTACGCGAGCAGCAATTGAGTTCTTTAACAATAGGAATTGTTGGTTACGGACGTCTCGGCAAAATGGTTGCAAACTTCGCGCGTTCTTTTAAAATGAAAGTATTAGTTCATGATATTGATCCTAAAAAAACTAGATTAGCCACTACCGACGGATTTACTTGTGCAACATCTGTTGAGGATATGTTACAAGAATGTGATGTGCTGTCCCTACACGCCAATGTTTTAGAAGAATCGCAAAAGTTAATTACAGAAACAAACTTAAGTTTACTTACTAAGCCCCTAGCATTGATAAATACAGCAAGGGCAAGTTTGGTGGATGAAGACGCAATCCTAAGCGAAATTAGTAAACGACCGTTTTTGAATTACTACACAGATGTATTAGACTTTGAAGAAAATGGCACAAACCTAACATCATCTAAATTATGGATTAAGTCCCTGGATTCAGATCGAATTTATATAACTCCGCATATCGGCGGAGCAAACAAGGAAGCAATCGAGATTTGTGAAAACGAATTACTAAATACCTTAATCATATTATCTGAAGTTGCAACAGCTTAATGAAAATAGATAGAAAAAAGGTTGGGCTTTTTATTGGATCAGATTTTCATGCTCGCAGCATTGTTGAATCGGGAGTGCTGGATGCTTTAACAATAGATTATAAGGTTGTGGTTTTCACTTCATCGAAAATTAGAACCAATTACCTCGCAAGGTTTACAGAATTAAACTTTGCTGAGTTCGAAGTCTCTAGAAAACTTAATAACCTGTTTGCGCAATATTTAGCTTTAGGAACAGCTAAATATATGAATAGATCCAATTCATTTCGGTTCCGAATAAAACGATATATTTTAAGCGATTATTTCCCACCAAATAATCTACGAGCAGAATTTATCTGGGCAAGTAAATCCTTTTTAAAAGCTCTAAAAGTTGTGATAAGAATACTGATTGGAAAAAGTCCTTTTTTTAAGTATAAAGAAAAAGTTTACTTTAAAGAATTAATGAAACAATTTAATTTATCGGAGTTAAAATCACTAAATTTCAACATACTTATAAGCTGGTCTCAAAATGCTGAGCCATCAGCAATTGCTCCAATTTTGCTTGGTAAAGAAATTAAAGTCCCAAGTTTGGTTGTTGTCGATAATTGGGATAATTTATCCAGCAAGTCCATCTTTCCTGTGGAACCAAATGCCTTGATTTGTTTTGGGCAGCAATCAGTTAATTTTGCGCATTCGATTCAAAAATTTAACAATTGCAAAATCTATCCAATTGGTTCAGCAAGATTTGAAATATATAGAGGTGTTATAGACGGTTCTGAGAAGATGGAGCCACGCCAAATACTTTATGCCGGGTCATCGATTGCTGCTGAGGATTTAGAGGTTTTGGAAATATTTGAAAATTATTATTCAGCTAATAATATAAATATCAATTTTAAATACCGAAGGCACCCTTATCCACAAGGAGCAGAATTAATTTTAGATAATTTACATCTAAAGTTTCCGAGCCTTTTTAGGCCTGGACAGATTTTGCCTAACCAAGTACTTGAATCTTTAGAGCAAACGAAAGAAGAGTTAAGAACTACACAAATTCTGGTGGCTATGCCAACAACATTTTTATTAGAAGGATTACTTTGTAAAATCCCTACTATCTTAATATCTTTTGAAAGTAAAAAAGTTAGGACTAGTTCAAGAATGATGATTTGTGAATTGGAGCATTTAAAAGGAATGGAAAACCTTCAAAATATATTTTTGGTTAACAATACTAACGAATTATTTGCAGCTTTAAATCGGCTATCTACGATTAGAAATCTGGTTAAAAATGATCCTAATTTGAATTATCTTGTTAATTGGGAATCTACGTCTTTTTCACAGAAATTTATAGAAGCAATTGAAGATATCGTAAAACCTGTTTAATACCACTCTTTAACGATATGGTTTTGCCTTCTGATTATTAATTGGGTATACAAAAAAAAGTGCTTGACTCGACCCCATTTGATTTTTTTACCATGGAATTCGCAATAAATTGTAGAAAATTGATTGATCAATCGATTTCTTGACCAATAATTAAGAATTTTGTATTCAGCACCTTCTACATCCATTTTCATTAATTTGGTTCCCTTAAGTGATTTAACTAAACCTGATATATCTGTCGTATTTACAATGACTGAATTAGCATCATTAACATTCTTTTTATCGGATATCAGAGATGAAGAGGTGTGAGATTTTGAAAGATTCCAGTCACGATGCCGATAAAGTTTGGTTTTTCCTTCGTTCGTCCAAATTGCAACATTTTGAACCATCAACCTTGGTGAATTGATTTTTATGAGTAATTTGAATGCTTCAGGGTCGGGTTCAAAAGCGTATACGAAGCATCCTGCCTCCAGTAGTTTTTTAGTAATGAGTCCTACATTTGCTCCAAGATCAAATACAAAATCAGCGTGACGTGCAGAATCCAATAAATCCTGAGTCAAATCTAATTTTTCTTCCTTGTTAAAACTGTACGGATAGAATTTCATACCAAAACTCTTTTTAAGTTTTTTGAAACTTTAAAGTTTTTAGGAAGTCGAATCTTCGTTTGCATAAGATCTGCAGCAGTAGAAAAAGTGGTTAATGATACTCGCCTTTCCCCAGGTACTGGATGGTAACCGCCACGGTGCAGTCCAGCTGTGTCAACAAAATACATCGTTCCGGCTAAACCTTCTGCAACAACTAATCTAGTTGAGTCAAATTCATTTTTAACCTGCTCCTCAGTGGAATATCGAGAAATTCCATCTTCTGAGTCTTGGAGTTTATTGTAGCTGTCACCAAGATAATGGGTTCCAGTGACATATTCACCTGCGCCATTGTCTTTATTGACATCATTAAAATAAAGAAATATTCGAATCATTTGATATTCGTTGTAGTCACGGTGCCAATTTTGTGATGCAGTTCGTTCTGCCACCTCAGTTTGGTGAGATCTCCAGATTTTATAGGATGTTAGCTTAGGGATCATACCTAAATATTTTGCGCATGCAATCGCGACCTCTTCGTTTAAACAATATTTAGTGATTGCCGATTGGGGATTTTCAAACTTGTAATCATCATCAACTAATCTTTGAATAAAAGATTTTGCTTTACGATCATGCGGATTCAAATTATCTTTCGCTAATAATTCCTCATATTCCTTCTGTAGTGCAGCAATAGTTGGCATATTAGCAAACTCTTTTATCTCAGCTTTTGCAATTCCATGCTTAGTTAAGTCGGTTGCGATTCTCAAAACAACTGTATTATCTACTGATTTATAAGTTTTATTCAATTTAAACAAAATAATTCGTCTAGAATTCAAAAGATTTCTAAAAAATCTTTTACGCCAAACCATCAAATAAATTTTACTCAATTTTAAACGGGATAAAATTTTGAAAAACAATGCATTTTCAAGAATCATTTTCACTCCTTTACCATTGGAACTCTGCGGTACGAGTGTATCATGTCTGAATGCGTGGAATACATAGGTTTGTCAAGTGGAAAGTGTTTCTTATCAAACCTTTTCAGATTTTTCTGGAAACTATAGGTTATATTTTGCTTCGCAATAGCAAAAATTTTTTGGTTCTTAATTTTAAATCAAAATCTACCCTAAATAATTATTATACTTTATTTCAATCATATGAAAATTACGAGCAATATTTAGAGTATCAACGCATAAAGACAAGATCCCGATTAAAAGTTTTCAAGGACGAATCCAAATCTATTATGTGGACTAATGAAAATAACATTAAAGAAATTTCGAATCTCATAAAGATTTATAGGAAAACCGCAATTATATCGGGGCTATTCATGGGAAGTCGATCCGGTGAAGAGCAAACTTTATTTCATGAATTTCTAGGCAAAAAATCAAAAGTTTTTGGGGTAGAACTACAATCTGATGCTAAAAGTTTACCTCAACACAATAATTGCGGATTTTCACTATTTACCAAAAAAATTATTTGGAAAGTTTGATTTTGTTTACAGTAATTCTCATGACCAATCGTTTAACCCGAAATTAGCACTTGAAGCTTGGATTAAATGCCTAAAAGTTGATGGCTTGCTAATTCTAGAACATAGTAGATCTCACGGAAAATCTAGAGCGAATAGGCAAGATCCGTTTGGGGTTGAAACTGAAATATTGCCATTCCTGATCATGGTGTGGTTTTCAGCCAACCTTAGATTAGAGGGTATATATGAGCCCTCAAAGCCATTTGATAACGCTCATAATTATTTTGTATTCTCGAAGAAGATATAATAGCGTTCCATCTGTTACCCGTTTCTTTATTTATGGCGGGATTAATTTTGGGCCTTTAGCTCAGTCGGTAGAGCAACGGACTTTTAATCCGTGGGTCGTCGGTTCGATCCCGACAGGGCCCACCAAAATCAGGATTTTCAGGCAAAAAGAGGGAAATCTGCCCGAAAAATGAAAAAACGGGATTTTGCCCCTATCAGGAGCAACATTTTCAGCCTCGAGGTGTCTTACTAGGTAGAGGGGTCAAGACGTTGGCTCATCGAAAGCGGGAAATAAAAGTGTCACTTCGGAAGAAGGCTCAGGACCCAGCGACTGTTGCTGCATGGTCTGTTTCTGATTTATCCGCTCTTTATACCCAAAACCGCTCATCACTTATCGCTCAAGCCCGCCGAATTCTTAGAAGCGATGCTGATGCAGCAGAGGTTGTCCAGGACGCTTTTCTTAAATTTATCTTGGCAGCTCCAGAGCTCGATACCGCTGATCGAGCCATGGCATATCTGCGCACCACAGTCAATAATCTGTGTCTGAATGTAATCCGCGCGACTGGGTCTCGTCCTAACTTGGTAGCAATAGATTCAGATGCAACTCAAGAGCGCTTGTCGGAAATCGCAGCAGAAAACCATATCTCAATGGATGAAACTCTTGCTGCGGCAGAAGATGCCTCAATAATTCGTGAAGCGCTATCCCGACTTTCAGAAACTCAACGAACCGCACTTGTTATGTGGGAGGTTGAAGGTCGCACCACCAAAGAGATTGCATCTGCAATCGGAACGAACGAAAAAAATGTTCGCCATGTTGTTCAACGCGCACGTGCTTCACTCATTCGTGTTCTAACCGAATGGATAGTTGATGAGAAAACCGGTACTACTGCACTTGATTCAATTTCTGGTACATATAAGAAGGCAGCAGAGATTGCTAAAAAATCATCTAAGGTTGCACTTTCATTACTTATCGTGATGGCTGCATTCCTTGGCTTCAACTCTGTAACTGGGAGTGAATTTAATAATGGTTCGCTCGTTTCAACCTTGACTCAAGAAGCACCAGCTTCAACTCAATCTTCAACTCAATCTTCAACTCAATCTCCTACAGAATCAAACCTAGATCTTTCAAAACAAAAGGTTTTTGAAGACGATTCTTCAATTAACTTCCGTACTTCAAAATCATTATTTGCAGGTCTTTC
>Ga0214923_10007134_pt1 | contig 12283 bp, 15 predicted proteins | sample LL1510_MetaG_FD_177993 | JGI IMG/M metagenome (GOLD analysis project Ga0214923, IMG submission 177993) | Freshwater microbial communities from Lake Lanier, Atlanta, Georgia, United States - LL-1510 | ecosystem: Environmental > Aquatic > Freshwater > Lake | place: USA: Georgia | collected...
GCTACATATGTTTGGAACAATGGAGCTTTAAATACAAATCCGTTTATAATCAACACTACGACCAATTTCACAGTCACTGGGACGGATACTAACGGTTGCGTGAATCAAGCATCTGTTACGATTACCGTTCTTCCTCGTCCAATAGCAGGTTTTAATCCAAACCCAAGTTTTGGTACTGCTCCATTGAATGTGGTTTTCACCAATACAAGTTCCAATTCGATTGGATATTACTGGGATTTCGACAACGGACATGACACGACAACCACTAATTTAGGTAGTTTCAATCAAACATTTACATCGAACGTGGCTCTCGATACATTCACCGTCTGGTTAGTAGCGACGAATGGTATTTGTCAGGATTCTGTTTTTCATTTAATATCCATCGCTCAGCCACCTTATGTTTTCGTACCAAATGTCTTTACGCCAAATGGAGATAACACAAATGAAGTGTTCTTCCTAGACAATCGTTTCTTAGCTTCATTGGAAGTAATCATCGTAAATCGTTGGGGAAATGTGATGGCTATCATCGACACGCCCCAAGGTTCCTGGGATGGAAAAACGAAAAGTGGTGCGGATGCAGATGACGGAGTATATTTCTATAAATACACCGCTGTTGGTATTAACGGAGATGAGCTAGAAGGACAAGGGTTTGTTACTTTGATTCGTTAAGATTTCTTCCCAATAACAAAAGAGTAGCCACCAAAATCAAAGGTATTAAGTACCAAAAACGTGTTGAGAATAGTGAGGGTTTTTGAATCGCTGCTTTTCTTGAAAATAGTTTGATTAAACCTTCACGTTCCTTTTCGTTGGACTTTTCTAAGCGTTTGATTTTATCGTTCAATATAGAAATAGTTGATTTTAACGAAGTGCGCTTAAAATCCGTATATAGAATCGTAGTTACTTCTAGTTCGCTTTGAAGTAATTGATTTTCTTGAGCGATTTTAAGACAAGTATCCAAGTAAAGTTCTGCTTTTGCATTGTCATTTTCGAAGTAAACACCATACAGGTTGAAATAAGCTTCAAATAGTTTTACAGGCAATTTTTCTTGCTTACGGAAGTTCAATACCCGTTTAAAAAGCGAGATGGATTGCGTTACATCGCCCTCGTAAAAACGAATAATGGCTAAGTTGGTCAAGGCATCAATTTTCCAATAAAGTACGGTGCATTTTTCAGCAAATTTCAGTTGTTTTTTAGCGTACTTATTGGCCTGTTGAATCTTATTTTGCCCTAGAAAAACATCCATCAAAACGGCACTTGCATTGGCAGCTGCTTCCCACTTTTTAAGGCGAATCGATTCCCGAAGATAATGTTGTAACAAGGCTTCCGCCAAACGAAAATCTTTTTGTGCGACTTTCAACTTGGCTAAATTTACTTCCGCTAAAAATGCGTCCGTTTCACGCGGAGAAAATGCGCCCATTCGCAAAGAAGCTTTGTAATAGGATTCCGCTGTTATGAAATCACCTTTCAGAAAGTAAGCCATTCCTAGTAAATTCAACGTTTCCGTTAAATGCTGGTAATCCTCCCTCCGTTCAAAATACGATTTGGAGATATTAAAAAACCCAATAGCAATGTCCATTTTTCCATTCAATAAAAAATGGTCGCCAATGATTCTTCGCGCGACAGCCATTCCAAAAGCATGATGTCCAGCTTGACTGTACTCAATTACCTTTTTGCCTAAAATAGGAAGCGAGTCAGGAACACTCCGACGATAATATTCCCATAAGTCCAAAGCCATTTCACTTTTGACATTGAAATCTTGCTCTTTGAGAAAAGTTGAAAATGAATATTCCGTACTATTCGTATGTTTTTGAAGACCAAAAACAGGAAGTGCGACGAATATCACTCCTACAAAAAGGAATGAGCGTAACACATGATACTGAAGACTGTTGCTTGCCACTTTGCAAGGATAGCGAACAATCGTTACTTTTGCAACAAAATTATTGATATGTCAAATGCCTTTTTCCATGTGCCGGTTGCTAAAAATGAGCCGGTTAAAGCGTATGCACCTGGTTCTGCGGAGCGTGAGTCCTTGCTGAAAAAATACCACGAAATGTACAACCAAGCGGCAATCGATGTGCCCATGTATATTGGTGGCGAAGAAGTTCGAACAGCTACTAAAAAAGCGATGACTCCTCCTCATGAACATTCAAAAGTGTTAGGTCATTTTAACCTTGGTGATGCTACTCATGTTGAAAAAGCAATTGAGGCCGCTTTAAAAGCGAAACAAGCTTGGGCGGATTTACCATGGAACGAAAGAGCGGCAATTTTCTTAAAAGCAGCTGATTTATTGGCAGGACCTTTTAGAGATAAAATGAATGCAGCTACGATGTTGGCACAATCCAAAAATGTGTTTCAAACAGAAATTGACGCGGCTTGCGAATTAATTGACTTTTTCCGTTTCAATGTTCAATATATGACGCAAATCTATAATGAGCAACCTGAGTCTTTACCGGGCATGTGGAACCGTTTGGAATACCGTCCATTGGAAGGATTTGTTTTCGCGATTACTCCGTTCAATTTTACGTCGATTGCAGCCAATTTATGTGCGGCACCTGCAATGATGGGAAATGTTGTTGTATGGAAACCAGCAGATTCACAAGTGTATTCAGCTCAAGTAATCATGGAATTGTTCAAAGCGGCAGGAGTTCCGGATGGCGTAATCAACATGGTAACGGTTGATGGTCCAGTTGCGGGAGATGTTGTATTTAAAAACAAGCATTTTGCAGGTTTGCATTTCACAGGTTCAACGGCTGTTTTCAAACATCTTTGGAAAGAAATCGGAACGAACTTGGATGCTTATAGAACGTATCCACGTATTGTTGGTGAAACGGGTGGAAAAGACTTTATCATCGCACACAAATCCGCTGTTGCAGCAGAGGTAGCTACAGCTATGTCTCGTGGCGCATTTGAATTTCAAGGACAAAAATGTTCCGCAGCATCAAGAGCATATATTCCTTCAAATCTTTGGCCGGAAGTTAAACGCATTTATGTGGAGCAAGTAAGTTCTTTCAAAATGGGTACGCCAGACGACACCAGTAATTTTGTGAATGCGGTGATTGACGAAAGAGCTTTTGATAAAATCGCAGCTTATATTGATTTTGCTAAGTCACAAAGCGATGCAGAAATCATTACCGGTGGAAATTACGATAAGTCGAAAGGATATTTCATTGAGCCAACGACTATTGTTACGACGAATCCAAAATTCAGAACCATTTGCGAAGAAATTTTTGGTCCCGTTTTGACCATTTACGTGTACGATGAAAACCAATTCGAAGAGACGTTAACGCTTTTAGACGAAACTTCTGATTATGCATTAACCGGTTCAATCATGTCGCAAGATCGTTATGCAATTCAATTGGCAACGAAAAAATTGGAGCATGCAGCAGGTAATTTCTACATCAACGACAAACCGACAGGTGCTGTTGTAGGACAACAACCATTTGGAGGTGCGAGAGGTTCAGGTACAAACGACAAAGCGGGTGCAATGATGAATTTATTACGTTGGACTTCTGCACGAACAATCAAAGAAACGTTTGTTCCACCAACAGACTACCGATATCCATTTTTGGGTTAATCAAATCATACTTTAATGAGAAAATCCCTGAGTGTTTCATGTCAGGGATTTTTTTGTGGTAGAATTTTTGAGTTCCTTAAAGCACAAAACCTTTTTTAACTACCCCAAAACAATTAATTTTACAAGCATGAATCTAATTGAATCAAATCTTGAGAAGATAAGGCAATTATGTGTCAAACATAAGGTGCATCAATTATTTGCCTTTGGATCTGTCCTCAAAGATTCCTTTAACAAGGATAGCGACATAGATTTAGTAGTTGATTTTGACAAAATAGAATTGCTAGAATATGCAGACAATTACTTTGATTTAAAAGAGCAATTGGAGTCCATTTTTAATAGACCCGTTGATTTGTTGGAAGAAAAAGCGATTCAAAACCCTTTTTTGAAAAAGCAAATTGATTTAGAAAAACAATTGATTTATGGATAATAAAATCAACACATGGCTTTATGATATTCTTAAATCAATAGAAGAAATCGAAAGCTATTTTGAAAACAAATCCTTGAATTTTATAGAGTACCAAAAAGATACTAAAACCAAACGGGCAGTTGAAAGGAATATAGAAATTATCGGAGAAGCAGTAAACCGTATTCTTAGAGAAAAACCCGATATTAAAATTGAAAATTCTAGAAATATAGTTGGGACCAGAAAATAGGATAATACATAGCTACGACAACATTGCTGATGATTTGATTTGGTCTATTGTGGTAAATAGTTTACCGAAATTGAAAAATGAAATTAATACATTGTTGGCTGAAAATAACTCCTCCAGCGAAACACAACATGAACTTTCTTCAAAAGAAAATGAGAAAAGACTGGATGCTGCAATTGAAAAATTAAAATCTAGTAATTCAAATAGTAAAAATCAACTCGAAGAATAAAGTTCATTTTTGAAGACGAATCTTGGGAGGTCTATTTGTATTGGCAAAAAACCGACAAAAAGAAATCAAATAAAAGCAACTTCATCCAATTCTTTGACACTTTTCAGCTACATTCGCGATTCAAAAAAATACACTATGAACTATTCATTAATTACAAAACTGGTTTTCGGTTTTTTATTGTTAGCCGTTACTTCTTTCGGACAAACAGCCTTGGTTGACCTAGATTGCAGTAGCATTGAGGATTTTAATATCGTTACCAAAGCACCTGCAGGAGTGAAAGCTGTTGAAAAATACGGCTCTGTTACTGTTTCAAACGATAAGACTTTTCAAATGGAAATTCACGTTTCCTATGGTTACAATTTAGCTGAAGCAAAGAAATCCATCGAGGCAAACGACATTAACAAATTGAAAAAATACGTTATTGACGAGGCAAACGGAATTTTATACCAAACGGAAGTAATGGGACAAACGCAATATCATTTTGTGTATTTCCTAAATGGCGGAGAAACTACCTATTATTTTGAAAACGTAAAAGGCCCAACGTACGATTTAGCTGCGGCTAAGACCATGTATGAGGCAGCAAAAGCTAGCGTGATTAAAAAATAAAGAATTCTTATAATTGGAGGCCGAGTGTTCATAGCATTCGGCTTTTTTGTGCGCGAAAGAATCGGGTTTTGCATTTAGAATAAAACTAAATTACGCAAGTAACAAGGGACTTTTCAACAGCAAAAAAACGCTTAAACCTCAACAATGAAAAGGAAATTCAATAGCTGTTCTTAATAATTCTACAGAATAAAATGTCTTAACCTAAGATAATTTCTTTATTTTTAGGACGAATAAATTATGACAAAAACAAAATTAATCGATGGTACGGAGGTGTATTGCCTACGAAAACCAGAAGCTAAAATGCTAGATCATCATGTAGATGGTTATCTTCAAAACGGCATTGAAATTAATGATGGTGACGTTGTTTTTGATGTAGGTGCTAATATAGGCGTGTTCGGTATTCGAGCTGTTCAAAAAGGACCAAATGTCAGCGCTTTCTGTTTTGAACCGATTCCAGATATTGCGGATGTGTTACAAAAAAACGCAACTGATGTAGCAGGAGGAAGAATAACTGTATTGCGTTGTGGTATTTCTGATTCGCATAGCAAAGCGACGTTTACGTACTTTCCAAATACACCTGCGCTTTCAACGTTGCACCCCGAACAATGGGACGAAAATCCAACTGCTTTCCGAGACGCCGTAAAAGGAACGATGAAAAATCCACCAGACGATATGAAGTGGATGAAGTGGATTCCAACTGCATTTGCGGGAATAATTGCTAAACAATTGGTGAAAGGAAAAAAACAAGTGGATTGTGAATTGAAGCCGCTTTCAGCAGTTATTGAGGAACAAAACGTAACAAAAATTGACTTGTTGAAAATCGATTGCGAAGGAGCTGAATGGGCTGTTATTCAAGGTATTGAAGACAGACATTGGCCAATGATTAAAACGATGGTTATCGAAGTACATGACATTGACAATCGTTTGCAGAAAACAAAAGACTTACTAGCATCCAAAGGATTTACGAAATTACATGAAGAGCGTGAATCTGGACTGGAACATACACCTTTATACAACCTTTTCGCACTTCGATCATGACAAACACACAAGTTGCAATCGGCACTGTTAGCGTACTGCTTATCTCCAATTTATTTGGTTTGATTTATAGTATGCTTGTATTAAAAACGGATTTTTTCAAATCTTTTCGCATTCAAACGAAAGCATACAAAAAAGGTGTTTTCGGTCAACGCATGCCATTGTATTTGTTCAATTTTGTGTTGTTGATGGCTTTATCAGGTGGCGGTTCTTATTTCATGGCTGATATTTTTGAAACCAACAATCAAACAGCAGGATGGGTTATTGCAGCGCAAGTGTTGTTTGCATTTATAATGGACGATATTTGGTTTTATGTTTTTCATCGTTTATTGCATGAAAATAAATTTTTGCTTAAGCATATTCACTCTATTCATCATCGCGCTACCACTCCCTTTCCATTAGAATATTTATATGCACATCCTTTAGAGTGGATGACAGGAATGCTGGGTGTGGTGATTGGCTTTGGATTGATTATGCTTGTTTCGCCTGTAAGTATTTACTCTTTATGGATTTTTGGAGGCTTGCGAAATTTACACGAAATCCACATTCATTCCGACCTCAAGTTGCCATTTTTAAGCCAAATTCCACTCATTAGCAAAACCAAACACCACGACGACCACCACGCTAAACTTACCGGAAATTACTCCTCTACTTTCTTGTGGATGGACCGTATTTTCGGTACGGAATTTAAAGATTAAAACTATGAAAAACCTATTGCTAACTTTCTGCGTTCTCGGTTCGTTTCTGAGCTTTGGACAAAAAAACCACCATACGCTTTCTGTCAAAATCACTGGCATACAAAACCAACATGGCGTTATTGAAATTGCCTTGTATAAAGACCCAGAAAAATTTGCGAAAGTGGGACAAACCTACCGTATCGTGCGATTGAAGCCCGAGGGAACGACCTTACTACACGATTTCGATAACTTAGAGCCTGGTACATACGCGGTTTGCTTATTTCACGATGAAAACAACAACAAAGTATGCGACAAAAATTTCTTTGGTATTCCTACCGAAGCGTATGCTTTCTCCAATAATATCCGACCGCGCTTTTCTGTTCCAAGTTTTGAGGAATGCGCCACACACTTAGACAAAAACAAAACGTTTGTTATTAAAATGGTGTATTAGTGAAACACCTGATTTTACTTTAAACTAAGTCCGACAAAACGGCTTCAATTTGCTTCAACAGAGGCATCTGTCCGTCGTTTTCAATTACAAAAGGCGTCAGCTTCCTCTTTTCAGCGTCCGGCCATTGTTTGCGTATGCGACTCATCACCTCTTCTTCAGTGCAGTTTTCACGTAGCATGACACGCTCTATTCGATCTTTTTCGGGCGCTGTCACCAAAATCATCGCATCAAATTGACGACTTGCTCCTGTTTCAAACAAAATCGCCGCCTCATTGAACACTAAATCAGCCTTTTGCTTGTTCACCCAATCCGTAAAATCAGCTCGTACAATTGGATGAATCAAAGCATTCACTTTTTGACGATTTTGGTCATTCGAAAAAATATGCTCTGCTAACAGTTTCCGATTCAATTCACCCTCTTCATAAATGGAAGTTCCAAAAAGTACTATCAAACCTTGTTGAATTTCAGGATGTTCGTTCGCTAATTGCTTTGCGCGCTCATCCGAGTAATAAACAGGAAAACCCATTCGCTCCAAAATCGTTGCCACGTAGCTTTTTCCCGATCCAATTCCACCTGTTAATCCAATGCGTTTCATGTGACCTAAGTTAAGGTTTTTGAACATAATCAAGCTTTCACAGGCAAAAAACCAAGAAAAAACTAATTTTACCACATGACACAAAAAGAATGGTTCGCAGATTGGTTTGATACATCCTATTACCACACACTTTACCAACACCGAAGCGACAATGAAGCACGCATTTTTATTGAAAATTTAGTACGCTTACTACAACCCAAAGCAGGAGCTACCGCGCTGGATTTAGCCTGCGGAAAAGGACGTCATGCTAGAACGTTACATCAATTAGGATTGCAGGTAACAGGTGTTGATTTATCGGCAAACAGTATTCAAGCTGCCAAACAATACGAAACAACAGGTTTGCATTTTCAAACACACGACATGCGCGAAGTGTTTCCTGAAACATTTGATTACGTCTTCAATCTATTTACCAGTTTTGGGTATTTTGACCACGCGAGTGAAAATGAGAAAGTTTGCGATGCAATTGCTACCATGTTGGATGAACAAGGTGTACTCGTTATCGACTTTATGAATGCACAAAAAGTGATTGCGCAATTAGTAGAAAACGAGCAAAAAACCTTGGATGGCATCACTTTTCACATTACGCGGGAATACAATGGTACGCATATTTTCAAGCACATTGCTTTCGAAGACAAGGGTCATGCTTATCGCTTTACGGAACGCGTGCAAGCACTTCAACTTGCCGATTTTGAATCCTTGTTACACAAACGTTTCAGGATTATGCATACCTTTGGCACCTTTCAGTTGGATGCTTTCCATCCCGAAACTTCTGATCGACTGATTTTAATCGCAGCAAAAAAATGAATTTAGCGTTTGTGTTTACTGGTCTTTTCGCTTCCGTAATCGTAGGTGGGGTTACCGTTTCGTATTTACACACAACGAATAAAAATCAATTGATCAAATTGGCACTTGCCTTTAGTGGAGGATTTTTATTAGCGATTATTTTCCAACATTTACTTCCTGAATTGTATCACGATGGTGCCGAAAAAGTCGGGATTTTTGTGTTGGTTGGCTTTTTAGTGCAACTCGTTTTGGAGTACTTTTCAGGAGGAATCGAACACGGCCATGTGCATGTACACAAAGGACAAGCGTTACCGTGGGCGCTGTTTATTTCCTTATCCGTTCACTCTATTATTGAAGGAATTCCTTTAGGGAATCAATACGGTGGAATCATAAACCACCACCATTTACACGAACATTCTTCTTTGTTTTGGGGAATTATTTTTCATCAAATTCCTGTTGCGATTGCCTTGATGACTTTATTGGTTAACACTTCTTTATCGCAATGGAAAGCTTGGTTGGTGTTAATCGCTTTTGCAAGCATGACGCCAATAGGAGTTGTATTGGGATTGATTCTTTCACCTAAAGACATCGGAATTGACGTTCACATGATCTTAGCCATTGTTGTGGGGATGTTTTTGCATATTTCAACGACCATCATCTTCGAAACAAGTGAAAACCACAAATTCAATTTGCTAAAATTGCTCAGCATTTTGATCGGTTGTTCATTGGCGATGATAATGTATTAGCTCTTTTTTCCACAAAAAAAGCCCCATAAAGGAGCTTTTCAGTATCAAAATCGATTCTGATTAAAACGGTAAATCGTCGTCATCGTCATTGGATGCAATCGCACTGTTTGTAGAGGCAACCGGCATTGGGTCAGCACCTAAAGACATTGCAGATGGTCCACCAGCTGGCATAGCACTACCCTGCCCTACTTTCTCGATGCGCCACGCTTCAATCGTGTTAAAATATTTCACTTCGCCTTGTGGTGATGTCCACTCGCGACCTCTTAAGTTGAAAGAAACTTCTACTTGTTCGTTTACTTGTACGTTGTCCAACAACACACATTTGTCTTGAACTGCTTGAAACAAGATGTCTTGTGGATACATTGAACTGGTGTCTGTCACCACGAAATCTCTTTTTGAGAATTTCTCACTGATTTGTTGTGTAGGATTAATTACTTTAACCGTACCTGTTAATTTAAACATTTTTATTTGTTTTTGTTGTTTATTAATTGTTAAATGAAAGCAAGGTTAACCAAGCCTCTTCCAGTTTATTTTCTTTCAATAATGCTTGTGCTCGTTCGTGCAAACGCAACTCCAATTCTTCGGGTTGGTCTTCTAAATGTACGAATAAATCACTTAACTCCAAAAGTTTGTATTCGTTTACATCGGTTTCGTCAGGCAAAGCCTCGATTCCAGCCAAATGACCTAAATCGTTTCCTGTCAACACCTTACTCAAACGAATGTCCTCAGGTAGTTGATCGATTCCTATACCACAAGTTGTTATCGGCTTTTTAATAACGAACATACTGTTTTGGTCTGCACGGCAATACCAATCGCCACCCATGCGAGAAACCAAATCAATTTTTTGTTGGTCAATCATACCGTTTTCGTCCAAAACGGCTTCTTGAATATGAATTTTCACTACTTCACAAATGATTAAGTTTCCTGCCCCACCATCATGTCCCAATTCTACGACCTCGTTTACTTTACACTCAAATTGAACGGGAGATTCTGCCACGCGAAAGGGTTTCACCTCATCCGAAGCCAAAGCTGTGAATCCTGCTTTTTCAAATTCACTCACACCCGGTTGGTACGGTGAACTTGCCAAACTCATTTGATGAACAATATCGTAATTCACCACGTTAATTACCACTTCTGGAACTACTTTCACATTGTTATACGTGTCTTTAGTCGTATTTAATCTTCCTGAACGCGCCGGTGAAAAAATCAAAATAGGCGGATTCGCACTAAATACATTGAAAAAACTGAAAGGTGCCAAATTCGGACGACCTTCTGCATCCACTGTAGAAGCAAAAGCAATGGGACGAGGACCAATAGCCCCCAGTAAATATTGATGTAATTTTGGAACAGGAAGTTCCTTCGGATGGATTGTTAACATAGTCCAAAGTATTAGTCAAAATTACAGCTAAATTTGCTCCTAAAAGGTCAGCTAAAGAAGTTTTTATTCACATTTTCATAGCCAATCAAGCAACATTTTTACTTACATTTACAACATGTGGCAACGTATTCTATCTACTTGGATTTTCGTTCATTTCATTGTTTTTTCCTTTGGTCAAAACAAGCGCGATGCAGACGGTAAGCGACATGGAAAGTGGGTGTATACCGGAAAAATGAAGCCTGAATATGGGTACGAAAAAAATACAACCGTAGAGGAGGGTTATTATTTTCATGGGCGAAAAGAAGGGATTTGGATAAAATATTATGCAGACGGAAAAACGCCAAAAATTAAGGGAAATTTCAACAATAATCGGCCTCAAGGAGACTACAATCGTTATTATAAACAAGGAAGCCTAAAAGAAAGAGGTTCGTTTGCTAAAGATCAATACAAAGGTGAGTTGACTCGCTATCACAGTAACGGAAAAATAGCCTATCGAGGGAATTATAACAACGATGGTATTGAATCAGGATTAGTGCAGTATTTTCATGAAAATGGCATATTAGCCTTAGAATACACCATGAAAAACGGAAGCTTATCGGGTGAGTTAAAACGTTATAACGAAGACGGATCATTGCGTGAAAAGTTAACCTTCGACCAAAAAGGAAAAGTTCTTTCGCATATTGATTACGTTAAAACAAAGCCTATTCAAAAACCTGAATTGGATGTTGCGGATGCGGTTATCAAGCCACCTAAACTGATGAATCCAAATACACATGGTATTAAATTCGAACCCAACGGCTACAACAAAGTGTACAACGAAAACCAAGAAATCTGGATGGATGGACAATTTAAAAACGGACAATTGTGGGACGGAAAGGTTTTTGACTACAATTCAGACGGCATTTTGATGAAAGTGCGTGTCTTTAAAGATGGAAAATACCACTCTGACGGACAATTGTAGCACATTTTCAGATTCTTTTACCTTTGCACAAAATTCTAACTATGAAGGCATACGTTTTTCCAGGTAAAGGAGCTCAATACACAGGAATGGGCAAGGACTTATACGACAACTCTGAATTGGCAAGAGAACTTTTTCACAAAGCCAACGAAATTCTTGGATTTGATATCATGAAAATCATGTTCGAAGGAACAGAAGAAGAGTTGAAACAAACGAAAGTAACGCAGCCAGCAATTTTCATTCATTCCACCATTCTAGCGGCATGTTTAGGTGATAATTTTAAACCAGCTATGGTCGCTGGTCATTCATTAGGGGAATTTTCTGCTTTGGTTGCCAACAAAACCTTGTCTTTCGAAGACGGTTTGAAATTGGTTTACCAACGCGCAATGGCGATGCAAAAAGCGTGTGAAGCTGAACCTTCTACCATGGCCGCTGTGCTTGGATTGGAAGACGATGTCATAGAGCGCATTTGTGCTGAAATTGATGGTGTAGTGGTTCCTGCTAACTATAATTGTCCAGGTCAATTGGTGATATCAGGTTCAATTCCTGCCGTGGAAGCAGCTTGTGCGAAATTAACAGAAGCAGGTGCTAAACGTGCCTT
>Ga0214923_10007136_pt1 | contig 12282 bp, 13 predicted proteins | sample LL1510_MetaG_FD_177993 | JGI IMG/M metagenome (GOLD analysis project Ga0214923, IMG submission 177993) | Freshwater microbial communities from Lake Lanier, Atlanta, Georgia, United States - LL-1510 | ecosystem: Environmental > Aquatic > Freshwater > Lake | place: USA: Georgia | collected...
CAGGCGATGCTTCAGGTGCAGGCGATGCTTCAGGTGCAGGCGATGCTTCAGGTAGCGGACTCATCCACAAAAGTATTGCACTGTGTTGTTTTATTATATATTATTATAGGTTATTTATAATCTTTTTTTTTCATTTTTTTATTTAGATAAAAAGAAAGATTGTATAATTTATATAGATGTTATATAAAAATATAATTTTATATGATGGAAAATTAATATATAATAAGTTTTCTATCAATAAAAAAGATAATAAAATAATTATTAAATCATTAGGAATAAAAGATAATATTATTAAATTACCTATTTATAATAAATATCATGGTATAGATTATTATCCGGTATGTTTTCCATTAGAGTATATAATATTAGATAATAATGTTTTTAATCCATATATTATATTAAGTTCATATAGTTTTCAAAATAATGATATTGATTTTTTTTATAATTTAAATAAGATAATTAATATTAATTATAAGTTAGATATTATTAATTTTAATAGTTTATTAGATAATTCAAAATTAAATTTAATTAAAATAATAAATGATAATTATAAATTAGATTTAATAACAGAAAATATATTATTAGAAGATTTTATAAATGGATTTTGGTTAAATATAAATATTATTAAATTATATGTGATATATGTATTAATAAAATTTCCGAATGGAATATATAAGAATCATAATATATTAAAAAAAATACAGAAAATATGTAATAATATTAAAGATTTTAAATATAAATTAAATAATATAAATTATCAAACAACATTAAATGAATATATTATTACAAAATTTAAAAAATCATTAAAATTATCTGAATTACAAATTAATAATAATTATTTTATAATAATTGGGGGAACAGGGGAAAATACAACATCTGATATAATATCATCAGATACAACATTTATATCAAAGATGATAATAGTTAATATTAAAAAAATAACAAAAAATATTATAAATATAGATAATAGGATATTAGTTTATGAGAATTATAAATGGTATCATTATTACCCTACTATGAATATTAATAAAGATTATATAATATATTTAACATTTATAAATGATGATTTTACAAATGGAATAATAAAAGAAATGACTGGGATTAATGATATACATATATTAAAATATTATATGATAGATAATAAATTAAATAATTTAATAATATTAAGTAATTATTATACTGATATAATAAAATACATAGATGATATTAATATATTAAAAAGTAATTCATATGATATAGGATTTTTTGAATATATAACAAAAAAATATTCAAATGATGAAAGTAAAACTTTTGAAATTATAGAAATATTATTAAATAATCCATATAAATATAATAATTATTATTTAATTGAATCAAATTATGATTATATATTATATATTAGTATTTATAATTATGAAAAAATATTAATTAATAATAATAATAAGTTTAATGAATTATTACATCCAACAATTAATAATATTATTCCATATAAAATGAAAAATGTTTATATTAACATTTTAAAATTATTTCAATCATTAAAAAATAATCAATATGATATAATAATATATAATCAAAAGTTTTATACTGATTTTTTACATAAACAGATTATTAAAATTTTATTAGGTGATTATGATTGTTTAATATCAAAATTAATCAAAGAAATGATACCAGTTGAAAATTATAAAAAGTTTAAAGATATTATAATTAATAATATGTTAATCATGGATATATCAAATAAAATTTGTTGGAATACGATATCATCAAAATTATATTATTTAAAATTTTATTATAATAATTTTGATATAATATTTTATCAGAATAGATTAAATAAAAATATATTACCTGAAAATTTTGATAATAAAATTAAAAAAATTATCGAAAATCCATATGAAATGTATTCTTATATTAAAAAAGAAAGTGATTTTATTAAATGGACTAACTTTATATCTGATAAAATCATTAATTTATATAATATACCAATTTCTTTATCATCGGAAGATTTTAATAATATTGGGAAATTAATATATCTATTATTTAATATAATAGAACAAAATTTAAATGATATATCTTATAAAGAATTTATTGTTTTTTGTAATACACATAGTAAATTAATATTAGATTCAACAAGAATAAATTTAAAAATAAAAGAATATTTTCAAAATTTAAAATTTAATATTAATTTAGGATTTTTAGCAAAACATTTAATGATGGAACATAAGATATTAACATTTGATGACAACAAAGATCAACTATTAATAAAGTCTAAAATAATTAAGTTAGAAAATGAGTTAGAAATAATAAATAAAAAATATCATAAATATAAAATTAAATATATTAATTATAAGGAAAATAAAGATAATGAAATATTATTAAGTGAAACAAGTAATGATTGAGTATAAATTTAATCAATAAAATCAAAATCGTCTTTTTTTATATTATTTTTTATAACATAAGTTTTATTTATATCTTCATATTGTTTATTAACATATAAATCTATATATTCTTGTTTTACTTTATTTTGTTCTAAAAATAATTTATTTTTAATCAAAAATTCAACAGCTTTTTCTTTCCTTTTATTCATTATTTTGACAGGGTTTATTTTTTTATTAATATTTTTATTATATTCATTATTAATTATTTCATATTGTTCTTCAATATATTTTTTTATAATTTCATCATTAATATTCTGTTCTATCATTGTTTCTTTCATTTTTAATAGTTCGTTAATTTTTTTATTTTTTTTAATAGTAGCATTTTTAATAATATTATTATCCATATTATTATATAATATTATATTTTAAATATATATAAAAGTTGAAAATATATAATATTATATTTTAAATTATATTATTTAATATGAATTATAAAATGAATACAATTATATTTCTATATATTATAAATGTTGTATATGGGCGCCTTGGCGACAGTTTAATACCAGGGGCAGATGCATATAATATAGATACATATGAAATAGATATAAATAATAATATTAATAATGAATTATATTTTCCAAGAAATATATATACAATATCTAAACCAATATCTAATGAAATTAATATAACATTAGTTTATATTGAAATTCATGAACATTTATCACAAGTTAAAAATCATTTAGAACAAGTTAAAAGCAAATTTATAATGTTAAGATTAAATAATAATGAAACTATTTATAAAATTTCAGAAATAGAAGATGTTCTGGATGAAAATAAATCTTACTCAACAAAGCTTGAGAATGAATCTACCGAATCTATAATTTATGAAATCCCAGACAAATCGCAATTACCATTAGTACATAGGGATGAACCTGTTTTTGAAATTCCTGATTTATCATATAAGTATATAGACTCAAATATTAAAGTGGGTGAAATATTAAAAATTACTAAATCAAATATTAATAATATATTTATTAATATGATAAAATTGATTAATTATTTATTATTATTTTTTATATTAATTAGTGTTATTAAATATATTTCACGTTTATTAAATATTATTATTACTGAATTTTTTATTTAAAACTAAATTTTATTTATAATTATAATGAAAGTAATATTAAGAAAAACGGAATATTATGATTTAGAATATATATATTCCTTACAAAAAAAATGTTTCCGCGAATCAGAATGGTGGTATCGTTCTTTAATTCAACAATATCTTGATAATGGATTAGTTATTCAATTAAAAAATTCAACAGAATTAATTGGTGTTCTATTACAAGGACAAATAACACCATGTGATAAAAAATTAAATTTTGATACAAATGCTGAATATAAAAGTGATGTATTTGAACCAACAAATGATACTGGTAAAGTATTCAATCCATATCAAGAATATTATGGCATTGTAATGATTTGTATTCATCCAGAATATAGAGGTAAAGGTTTGGCACAGAAATTAATTGAAAAACATTTTGAAATGAATAATAATAAAATATTATGTTTAAATACAAGAAGAACAAATATTAATGCATATCAATTATATAAAAAAATGGGATATGAACAAATAGCATTTATTAAAAATAAATATTTCCTACCAATTGAAGATTCAATATTTATGATTAAATTGAATTAAAAAAATTGTTTATTGTTAAATTAAAATATATTTTTAATTTAATTTATTAAAAAAATTGAAATTATAACTGTTTAAATGTTCCAATAATAAAATACATTATATCAGCATCGTTGTCATGGCAAAGGCTCAAGATGGCAAAGCTCGCAAGGGCAAAGCTCGTGCAAAGAAAGCATGTGATTTCTGCAAGAAACGTAAAGTCCGGTGCGGTGAATCCTGCAGGAAACGCAAAATCCAGCGTCGTAAGTATGAAGAAACGCAAGGTGTGAAACCAGCAGATTCTGAGGCGAAATTGTTGGATAGTTTCGAACTTTTCCCTAATGGTATGATTGATCCATCATTTGGGGATCCCCCTCCAGATAATGATGACGCTTCCTTTCCTGAGGATTTTATCACTCTCATGTGTTCTCTCGATGATGACAATGCTTCAGTTCTTCCTCATGGCGATGTTGATGTTTCCAAGGATGGTAAGGTCGTCGATCCCTTTCCTGAGGATGTTAAGGCTCTCATGAATTCACTAGGTGAATTCGCCACTTTCGCTTATCCTTCCGGGGATTTTAAACTTTTTTCAGGGAAATATAGTCCTGAGTGATAGCATATGTTTCATGACATTCTGTGGCGATGATACACGAGAAGGTGTGAAATCAATAAAATCTTAGGATACCTTCAATGCAAGAAAATACATGGAGAACCACAATCACACCATCATTCGTGGATTAAAAACAAGAATAATTAATTATTTTTGTTTTGATAAAATTAAAAAAGTTGATATAATATTATTTAAAATTAAATAATATTATATATTTAATGGATGAACTAAAATTACCTGGAAATAAAACCTTTCAAATTTCTTATAAACAAAAATGTATCGAAACGCAAATTAGTTTCAAAGGTATTGCTAAATTATATAAAGATAATACTTTTGAAAATCCAATTCAACAAGCAGAATTAGATGAAGATAAAATTAAACAGATGGTTGATTCATATTTAAAAAATCCTGAATATCTAATTTATAAAAATAAAATTATTATTGCTGTTTTAATGAACTCTGATGAAACTAATTATAATTTATATTTAGTAGATGGGCAACATAGAATCAACATGGGAATTAAATTGTATGAAGAACATAATATTTGTGATTATTTAATATTATGTTATTATAAAATGAATAAATTAGAAGAAATTGAAGAATTATTTAATGAATGTAATCGCGATTCTTATAAAAATAAGATAGAATTTGATAAAGATATTATTAAGAAAATTAAATATAATGAATTAAAAGTTTTACTTAAAAATAAATATTCAGAAACTTTCTCGAAAACTAAATCATCAAATAATGTAAGATATTCAGTATCAGAATTTTTAAATATTTTATCAGATAAAAATTATTTTGATAAGTATTCTGTTTCTGATATTATTTTTAATATTGAAACAAAAAATAAACTTTTTAATAAAATAATTGATTATCAAGGTTATCTTGATATAAATGATTCAAACCTATTTTATAAAGATGAAATTAATTGTATTACAAATGGATTAATATTTTCTCTTAAAAATAATAATTTTATTGAATATCTATTAGATCATACTATTACACCAGACCACACATTCAAATATCCAAAAAATAGAATTAATCCCGCTTTACGTATTACTATTTGGAATAAATTTTATAATAGTAATGATGGAAAATGTAATGTATATAAATGTAAAAATAAAATTTGTAATGATGCAGATGGTTTCGAATGTGGTTATAAAATTTCAAGGAAAAATGGAGGAGAATTTAATATTGATAATTTAATTCCAATCTGTAAAGAATGTCATAATAAAATAGGGTCTGCAAATTATGATGATTTTATTGAACGTAGAAAGAAAGAATATAAAATATCAAAACATATTACAGAAAATTAATATTATGTTTCTCTAAAAGTTTTAACAAATTGTTTTAAATCAATGATTTCATTTAATATATCATAATGACATTTACTAATATATGCTGCATTAGAACAATCAAATAAATTTTCAGGTAATGTACCTGTTTTAATACCATCATATATTTTATCTAAATCATAAAAGAATTGTGGATTATTTTTAACAAATAATTTTATTTTATTAATTAATTTTTCATCTTTATAATCTGTAAATAATTTAAATACATTTGGTTTATCTTTACTCATATCACTAATTCTTATAGGTGTTATATATAATAATTGTTCGATTGGTGTTATTTTATTAATATTTATTTGAAATGGTTTGTCGGATATTGGTTTATAATATTTAATAATTGTTTTAATTAATGGTGGTTTATGATATGGATAATACCATGTTTCATCAATATGATTTTTCCTATCAAAATAATATTGAGCCACCCATTTAAAACCATTCAAATATTCATCAACAATTTTTTTCTTTTTAATATTTGGGAAATTTTTATTATAATATATTGTTTTATTAATTTTATTTAATGTTATAATATTTTTATAAAATCCGCTATATGGATTAAATATTTTTGAGTATTTATCTAATTTATTATTAATTAAATATTCTTCTTTCTGTCTTGGTGTTAAATCTGCCATATTATTAATATGTTTTTTAATAGTTGATACATATTGTTGTTCCCTGAATTTATCATAATAAGAATTAATATTAATTTCTGATATATCTATTATGAAAGATGTATTTATTGGTAATTCTTTTTCTAATTCTTTTTTTAATGTTTTATAAACATCTTTCTTTTTCATTAAGTAAAATTCTAAACATCCATATTTTGTTTTATTTAATATATCTTTCATTTTCCCTGGTTCTATATAAAATAATATATTATCATAAAATGTATTACTTGTTTTTTGTGATTTTTTAAATTTTAATAAATCAATATAAAAATTTTGTTGATTAGCCCAAGTATAATTTTGATAAGAATTTCTTTTTGCAGTTCTTATTAACAATCTTTTTTCATGTTTTTTTAATAATGATAAGAAATTAAAAAATGGTTGATTTGATATTTTATTATTAATAATTATATTTCCATTATCAATATAAATAATTAAATATAAATCTATTAAAAATAAAAAATCTTGGGATGTATTAATTGCTTCACACCTTGGTATAAAATCATTCCCAAATATTGTAAATATGAAAACAATATCATTAATTAAATTTATTATATCTAATTTTTTATTTAATCTTTCATAACAATAATTATAAATAGATTGTTTAAATAATTCTATATTTATCATAGATAATCCTTGAATATTCCGATCAAATTTTAATATAGTTATATATGTTGATTTAATTGATATTAAACTTAATAATATAACATCTGAATCTGGACTGTAAAATATAATTGGTTCATTTGGTAAATCAACCATTAAATCTAATATCTTCATTTCTGCTTCTCCTGGAGCATTTGTATCTGAATATTCAAATTTATTTATTTTATTATAAAAATTATATTTATCTAAATCTAAAATCAAATCATTTTCCTTTATTTTTTCTTTATTAATAACACTTTTAATATTTGATAAAAATTTAGTTATTTTATTCATAAATAATGTACCAGGACTGATATTATTTTTACTCCATGAAAATGTTGATTTATATGGTTCTAATAATTGACTTTGAAAATCACCAATAAAACGTCTTTTCTTTTGTTCTAACATTTTAGATAAAGATGGTGTGCCGTCAAGAGCAATATACATTAATTTTAATTTTGATAAATCTAATTTGTTAAGAACATTGATAATAAAATCATTAACACGTTCTATTATTAATAATTCAATTTCATCATTATTATAATTTTTTTTACTATTTTTATTAAGTTCATCTAATAATATAGCAGAAGTATCATGAATAATAGAATTAAAATCAAATAATAAATAGGATGTTATTATAGCGGATTCATTATTTTCCAGACTAATATTATTTACGACATTAAAATTTCGATTAACAGTTGAAAAAAATTGTTCCACCCCCATTTTTTATAATATTATTATATATTATAAAAAAATAAATTAAAGATTTAATCTATTTTTAACTCACCAAAAAAGCACATTCACAACACATTTGAGATAAATCATTCCTACACTCACCAAAACATATATTTTTGTGATCTTTACACAAAAATCTTCCTCTCATTTTTAGACATGCCGGTGTGTCGCAATCTTCAAATTCACATTGAAATTCCTTAGATTTCAGTGCTCGCAACTCAAGTTCTTGTTCTTTTTTGATATTCATCTTATCCAAGATTTTCTGCATTGTAGATTCGATTTTTTCAAAATCTGATGGGTTCTTTGCTATCATTTTTTCCCAGGTAGGGATGAACAATTTATAGTCAGAAAAACTATCAAATTTAGGATGAGACACTATTTTTTCAAGCAAGTTTTCAAAGGTTTCTTCTGGTATGGGTTTCTTGCCTCCGGATGCATTGACAACTGATGCTTTTGACATATGGTTTCTTGTATCATGTTGTATTGCTGCTCATTTATTGTATAATTATTATACAATAAATATTTCAATTTTTTTATAACTTATCACTGTATCAAAAAATTATAAATTTTCTTATAACTTATCACTGTATCAAAAAATTATAAATTTTTTTATAACTTATCACTGTATCAAAAAATTATAAATTTTTTTATAACTTATCACTGTATCAAAAAATTATAAATTTTCTTATAACTTATCACTGTATTCCTTAAAATTCTTAATAATCTCTAACTTTAAACTATTTATGTCTAAACTCATATATCTTGAACCAAAAAATGTAATAAATGTAATATAAGTTATCGCAATAAATACTAATATAACTAATGATTCACCAAATATACCTGGTAAATTAGAATTTAATGGTGATTTACCTTCTTTAATTAACATTACATTTTTATTATAGTGAATTCCAATTTGTAATAATATTATAAAAACAACAAATATTGTAAAATATCCAATGTAATTCTTTACATCTTGTATTATTTTATCATTACCTTCCATATGATGATGATCTTCTTTCTGAAGATTTTTAATATTTTCTTTTGATAATAACTTATTTTTAATATAATCTCTTAATTTAATATTATTATCTTTCCCAAATAATTTAAATATATCTGTAAATTCATTTGCTAATATATCCATCTGTGATTTTATAGTCAGTTTTTCAATATATATCCCATATGTAAAAAATAAGGCTGATATAAAAACAGATATAAAAAATACATTTAATAATATTTTTGTTAATGTTTCATTTGTAATTATTGATGTTAATAATTTAAGTAATTGTTCAAACATAATGTTATATAATATAATATAAAAAAAATATTATAATATTTTTTTTATAAAACAATATATAAGTTAATATAAATGTCAGATATACCTAAAACACTAAAAATATCAAACTATGGTTCTAAATTATCTCTTAATATTATTTTACATATGGTAATATTATTCACAATCTTAACAGCCTTATTTATATTATATATTAGTAATGTAACATCAAATTTTATAAATAATGAATTAGCTGGTATTGTTAAACAACAATTTGAAGAAAATTTATATGTTAGTAAAAATGTGCCTATCACACCATCATTATCTATTCAATCATTTAAACAATCAATTATAAATAATACAAATGAATATATAGACAAACAATTACAAGAGACTATTAATAATGATGAAATGATTAAACAATTAAAAGCACGTAAAATTGAACTATCAAATAATGATACAAGTATTCAAATGGATAAACAATTAGATGAAATTGAGTCTGAAATAAATATTAGAGTTGTAGATATTATCAAAGGGTTTGATTATAAATATTATATATCAATTTATAAGAAAGAACATATGTTTAGAAAATTATTCAATGAAACATTATTTACTAATGTTATATTAATAAATGTTATTCTTTTCATCTTCTTAATATTTTTTATTGGATATATATATTTAACAAAAGCTTTATCAGGGAAAGAAATACTTCATATTATTATGGAAAATATAGTAACATTTATTTTTGTAGGTATGATTGAATTATGGTTCTTTTTAAATGTAGCATCACAATTTGCTCCAGCACCACCATCATTAATATTTGTTTCAATATTTACTTCTATTAAAAAAATATTAGATAAAATTATTTAATCATCATATTAAAGATTCAAGATATCTTATAAATATTGGATGGGGTTTAAAAATAGTAGATTTTAATTCAGGGTGATATTGAATTCCAATATAAAAATCATTTTTAGGATATTCAACAATTTCAACATATACATTATCTAATGACATTCCAGTAATTTTTAATCCATAACATTCAAATTCATTAATATATTCTTTATTAATTTTATATTTATGTCTATGTCTCTCATTAACAATATTTGTTTTACATATATCATACGCTAATGAATCTTTTTTTATTTTAACATCAAAGTTTCCTAATCTTTTTTTTATATTTTCTTCATTTGGTTCAATAGAATGGACTATATGAATATAATTTTTTAAAGAATCAATTTCTTGAGTGCATGCTTTTGTAATATTCAAAACATTTTTTGCAAATTCAATACACATTATTTGCATACCATAACATATTCCTAATAATGGAATATTATTTTCTCTTGCTATTCTAATTGCTTCAATTTTATTTTTAAATCCAATATCACCCATACCACCTGGCACAATAATACCACCTTTATATTTATTTAAAATATATTTTAATTCTTCTTTCGTTATTTTTTTAGGATTAATAAAATATATATTAAGTTTAATTTTTAAGAAATATGCAGCATGATTTAATGAATCATATAATGATATATAAGATTTTGTAAATTTAATAATAATAAAAATATTAATTATTTTAATATATATATCTATTTTATTATAAATATTTTCCCATTTTGTTAATGGTTGTGTAATATTATATAATTCCAATATTGTATTGTATAAATATGAATTATATAAAATATAAGGGATTTTATATAAATTATTATATAATTTATCACAATATTTTTCTTTTATAATAATATCTGATTTTATAAAAAAAGATTTTGGGGTTTTGGATGATATAAAATGAATATTAATATATTCTTTTTTAAAATATTTAATAACATTATAATATATATTATCCATATCAATAAAAACTATATCATATTTATCTGAATCTGATTTAATAAATTCAACCATTTTATCTATATTCGTTGTTAATATATTATTTATTTCATTAATAATAATATTACAATATCTTTCATAATATCCCATTTCAAAATCTAATTCTAAACCATTATTTGTTATAAAAGTTTTGAATGATTTGAATTCAGATATTTTTTTTATAGTTATTTTTAAATTATTTTCTTCTAATAATGAAATTAAAAATGCAATAAATATTGATTTATTAATTTTATTATTATATCCTGTTATAAAAATATATTTTATCATATATTTTATAATATAATTTTTTAATTATATTATAATAATTTTTATTAATCGCAATAATTACCTTGACATACAGCAAAATATATGAAAGTTAAAAAAATATCTACTATAAATAATGATAATGCAGACGTTATAATTAAATTCTTTCTCCTCATAGATTCAGGTGAATCTACTTTAATAATTGTTGCGCTTATCAATAAAATAAATACACATAATATTATTGTTAAACACAAATATTTTAATATTTCTTTTTTATTCATTATATATTATTATTTAGATATTATTTTATCTTTGACTCATAAAAGATGCAGCTTGAGCGAATTTTGAAAATCTTATATTAATTATATATGTAAATACTATACTAATAATATAAAATAATGACACAAAAAAACCAAGTGCAATTAAATAGTTTTGACTGTCATTAAATTTTTTTGTTTTAACTTCTAAATCACGTTCTTGTTTATAAAGATAACTTGTAGTTACAATTGCTACAAAAGATAAAGATAATCCTATAATACATCCTCCGATAACATATCCACTCATTATATTAGAAAAGAAATTTCTTTATTATTTTTAAATTTCTTGTTTTTGACAACTTTTTTTTGCTAAATATATACTTACACCAAAAAGCATAATAACACCAAATCCTACTAATATTAATATATATGGTGAAGCTTTGTTAAGTTTATTTTTTTTATTATCTTCTTCATTTTTACGAGTCATACCATAACCTATTCCACCTGTTAAAATTGCGATCAATGAAAATATAATTATTCCAATTTGAATACGATTTTCTTGCATGCTTGGTATTATATAATATACAAT
>Ga0214923_10007137_pt1 | contig 12281 bp, 4 predicted proteins | sample LL1510_MetaG_FD_177993 | JGI IMG/M metagenome (GOLD analysis project Ga0214923, IMG submission 177993) | Freshwater microbial communities from Lake Lanier, Atlanta, Georgia, United States - LL-1510 | ecosystem: Environmental > Aquatic > Freshwater > Lake | place: USA: Georgia | collected 2015-10-15
ATTTGTGAAGTTTCTATATTAATAGTACGTAATACAATTAAATCTGTTGATGTAAAAATATTATATTTTTTAGTTTTTTCATTTATACTATAATATATATTTATATAAATATTATTAATTATTTTTCTTATACCGTTTAGATAAATATTTACTATATAATACCAAATATGAGTAGAAAATTGTACACCAATTTCTTCAAATATTTTTAGTAAATCAATATCTTTTACTTGTTTAACAAAACTACCTGATTCTAAATCTTGTATTTCTTCATATTTTTGGAATAAATATTTATTAACAGTATTTTCACAGTCTTCAGTTTTAACATATTTTTTAATATCATCATTATATATAAAACAACCTAAATTCATTACTAATTCTTTATAAGTATGTGTATTAAAATTATAAATAAAGTTAGTATAATTATATTCTGATGTATTTTCTTCTAATTGAACTTCATATACTATTTGTTTTTGTGTGTTACTTTGTTTTTGTACCATTTGTATTATAACATCTTGATTTATACTTATTATTTCATTTTTAATTTTTATAATTTGACTAATTAGTGATTTAATAACATCATCCTTAACTATTTTATCATCCCAATATGCAATAAATAAATTAATCTGTTTAATAAAGATATCTTTATTATAATCATATGTATAATCATACATAATATTACTATCAACCATATTTGGTGAAAATATATCAATCATATATGATTCATATGAATAATTATGTAAAGTTCTTATTAAGGTTAAAACATTTTGTTGTAAAAATTTATAAATTGAATTTTTATATTTATTAGATTCATTCTTTTTAATATGTAACACTAATTTTTTAATTAAAGATAAAGATTTTTTAGATTTTGACTGATCAATATATTCTTTTAATGATTGATTAATAATATAATCAAAACTTTGATAATAATTGATTTCTCTCATTCTAAATAGAGCTTGTACAACTTGTGTATGTGTATTATATTTTTGAACTGATAATAAAGCTTTTGCAGTTGATGGAAGATTTAAATCTGATCCAACTATATGTTTTTGGTCATAATAAACTTTTATATTTTTTTCTTTTTTAAGTGTTGAAACATCATAATTTATTTCCTGTTGATTTAACATAAATGCTAAATTGTCTTTATTATCAAAATAAACAATTAAATGTGAAGGGTATTTTTTACTTAAAGTATCTGCAACTTCTTTATTATTATAGAATCTGAAAAAAGAACCACAATCAATAAATACATCATACTTTTCTAATATATCTAAAATATCTAAAATATCTTCTGATAAAACTAAAATTTTAGGTTTATATTTTAATAAATTATCTCCTACTAAGGCTTTTTCTATTTTTAATTTAGTTATATCATCTGTAATTATATTTGATAAAGTATTCTTTTTACCATTATAATCAAATTTAGGAAGATGTATATTAACTGTTCCAGATAAACCAAATTTTGCTTTAATAAATTGTGGATCTATAATATCATGAAAAGATGTATTTAAAATTAAAGGATCTATTTTAACATTATTTAAAATAAAATACTCTAGATATTTAGATATAATTTCTGTATATTTTATATAATTTGTCTTTTGTAAGTTATTCAAAATCTCAGTAACTTCAATATTTAAATTTAATGTACATGCATTAAATAAACTATCATCTATTTCAAACTCATCAATAACATGTTCTCTTCCTAGTTGTTTATTATAATGCATAACTAATTTAATATATTCATTTGCATCAATATTTCTAAAATTTTTAGTATAATAAATTATGCTTGTTAATATCATTGTTATAATAACATTTGAAAATTGTGATCCAGATATTGGTGTATCTTGTGCAGAATAAGGTATTGCAATATATGGATTTTTACTAGTTTCATAATCCCATCCAAAATCTTTATCTAACATCATTATTAATATCTGATGATATATTGTATATACTTCTCTCATATAGTAAATTAAAAGTTCATCTGGTATTTGTTTAGTACCACCTTTTTGTTTTATAACTGTTTTATCATTAATATTTTTAATAATATTTTCTTCATATTGTTCTAATTGAGTAAACTGATCAATTTGTCCTTTCTTTTTTATTTTTTTAATGGTTTTATCATAAAACTTTGTCATAATTTCTTTTAAATCTTTATATGGAATACTATCTTTATCTAATAATATTTTTTTTATTAAAAGCTTATTTTGGATTGTATCTGAACGGTCTAATTTAGTAATAAAAGTATTATATTTAGTAAATAAAGTTCTTGTTATTGTTAATATTATTTTAATTAATATATTTTGAAATGATAATTGATTATCTGTATTAATAGGATAATTAAGATCAGATGTTAATGGATCACAAACCATATCAATTTCATCTATAATTAATAATGTATTATCTATAAATTTACTAGTATCATTTCGTACTAAGTTTAATTCTTTTTTATATGGATCTAAAATATCATTTATTTTAGTTGGATCTCTATCAAGACTAATATATCCTCCTGCTTTCATATGAACATCTTGACTATCTTTATTAGTTTCAATTGTTGTTAATAAATATGACTTTATACTACTATCAGAAGTAATAATAATTTTTTCATTATTAGTATTAAATATTTCACTAATTAATTTAATATTTTTTGTTTGTATTCTATCAATATCAAAATAACACATATATCCTCTAGACATAAATGGTATTAATTTATTTATAATTTTACAACTTTGAGTTATTAAATGTTCTGGCATACAAGTCATAATATTTTTGTATTTTCTATTATTATAAAAAATTAATAAAGTTGTTGGAATTATTATATAAGTTTTACCTCGACCCATTAAAAGCTCATTTATATTATAAATAGAATCATTATTACTTTTACATAATTCAAATATCATATTAAATTGTGTTTTATCTATTAGTTTACCAGTTATCATTTCAAATAATTTACATGTTTTTGTAATACCAAATATTTTATCTATATCTGTACTTGTACTACTTGTTATTTTATGATCAAACATACCATTTAAATAATACTTAATATTTCCTAAAATTTCTATATCATTAATATCAGAAGTTGCTATACTATAAAGATTATCATACATATCAAGCTGCAGATTTATAAACATTTTTAAATATATAGTTTCATTATTTAAATAATCAATCATATCTGTAAATTCATAAACATCATTTATATTTATATAATATCTTGTATATATTTCTTCTTTATCTTTAAAATTTGTATTAATATGATTTAATATTTCTAATAAATTTGCTTTAGTTATACTAGTTTGAGACTCATTTATTAAGTGATTAGCTTTAATATTCCACATATCTAATATCTTTAAATATTCAGATGGTATTGAATATTCTTCTAATTTATCTTGAAAAAATTTTCTATATTTTTTAGGATAATATGGTTCTCTTTTAGATAATTCATATATTAAATCTTTACTATAATTTCCATTAATTAAATAATGAAGTTTATTTAAAAAATAGTATTTATATGGAGAATTAAAATAATTATTTTCTAACATAAAATTAACAAGAGTTATTTGATTTATTAATTTATAGTTAGTAATTTTTGTATAATAACAACTTATTAATTGTGGTAAATAAATAGATAATAATTTATAAGACCATCTAATTAATAGCCTATAACAAAAATATTCAAAACTTATTATTGATTCACTATCTGTAATATCTAAATCTGGAAATATTGTAGAAAATCCATTATTTGTAAATTTTAATATTGTTCGTTCATGTTTATACTTATCAAAATTAAATGTATATTTCTTTAATTGATTACACCATGTATCAGGAATTGAAGAAAATGTTTCAATTCCTGTAATTAAATATGCACTTTCTAAACCATCTTTAAAAGCTTTATTAACATATACTATACTTTTTGAGCATTTTGCAATCTCAATTAAATTATTAAAAAAATGTAAGGATTTATAATCTTTTTTACTAGAATAATGCTCAATTATTTCTAGCATTTCTTCATTATTCATAATTGATTTATAGTCTTTCATAATATATGCATCTAGTTTATGACTATCATTTAGTATAAAATTACAATTAGAATAATTACAAATAGTTAAAACATTATGAGATAGTAAAATTTGTTCTTCAGAAGATATTTTTTTATCAATACTATCTAGTGGAAATAATAATTTTCCTAATTTAGTCCATAATATTAAAAATTTAGGCATTAGTTTATATTTTCGTAACTTAATTATTATATCTGAATTATCAATTTCATTATATCTTTTACGATAATAATCAAAATATTTTGTAAGATTAAAAATATTATGAAGTAAATAATCGAAAGAATATCTGAGTGTATAGTTTTCTTCTTGATCTTTTTCATATAATTTTCTACTTTGAATTTTAGCAATATCTAAATTAGAACATAAAAAATGTCCTATCATATCATTTTTACTAAATTTTTTTAAATATTCTATTACACAATTATAATCATTATGTATTATTAATTGTTCAATATAATCAATATCTAATAAACTATGTTTTATAGTCGTAAATAATTCAGACTCAATAAACTCATATTTTCCATATTTATCTCTTTTTAGTTCGGTTAAAGATTCTGTAGGTTGATTTATAGATTGATCTATAATTAATGAATCATATATTTTAAAAAAATTTGTATCATTAATTATTGTAATATTTTTAATTGCAAAATTACTTGTAATTTTTATATTATTAATATTCCACCTATATAAATCAGAAAAGGTAAATTTATTTAAATTAATTTCAAATATAAAAGAATTAGGTATAATATTAATTTCAATTGTTTGAGGTCCATTTATATTATATGATATAACAAAATCTAATTGCATTTTATTCATAATTTTATCATAAAAGTCTTTATCTAATGTATCAATATCACTCAAAGAAAAAATAATTATTAATCTATATTGCTGTTTTTCTATATCATATAATTTAAAATTAATAATAGTTTTAATATCATTATTTATATCATCCACATCATCCACAGAAGGTTCTATTTCTAACTTTAAAGGTTTAAAGTGTGAATTAAATATTTCTAATATATTATCAATTGTCATGCTAGATTTTGAATCTAAAGATTCACTTGAAATTATTTGTTTATATATATTATATAATATATTAAATAATAGTTGATCAGTATCTTTTTTTATATTTGGATACGTTATTATAATTACTTCTTTTAAATCTTTTCTATAATCATTAGTCCATCTTCTATCATTATTTTGTCTAAGTAGAATTTTACTTAATAATATAATATTAAAAAATATCTTTACATTTAACATTTCATGCATTGCTTCATAATATGGTGTTTTATTAGTTATTTCATGTCCTTCAAATTTTAGCTCATCAATATATTTAAAGATATCTTCAAAAAATTCTTTATAATAATTTTTATTATTTATTGGAAATAATAATTGATATTTATCAAAAAGATCAATAATATAATTTAAATTTTCATTATTTATATATCCATTTATAAATATATTTCTTGTAAATATAAATTTACTTTCTTCATTTTTTCTATTACCAATAGCTAAATATGAGTCAATATTACATCCTAAATATGAATTAAATAATAATATATCTGCACAAAAAAGATGTAATATTAATAATAAAAAAATAAATTCTTTGTCTGTTTCTTTTGGTGTAAAGTTAAAGCTATCATTTTTTAAATTACAAAAACTTATCAAAGATTTATATAATTTTGTTATATCATCAATATCTTTAGTTGTTGTATTTCTCAAAATATTAATAATTTTATTAATAATTCTATCATAATAAAAATATATAGTTTCTTGATTATAGTTTTTTTTAAAATCATATAATTCTGTAAGATTATTTGCAAGAGTTTCTATATCTGTAATTTTATTAATTGTATTAATTAAATTTTCATCTATTTCTTCATTTAATTGTGTCTTTGCATTTTTTATAGTATTTGTACTTGTTAATTTTTCTTCTAAAGATGGATACTTCCATATATATTTATATTCCATTATTTTTTGACATAAATCTATAATTTTATCAGAATCTTTTGTTTCTTCATTTTCAAATAACATTTTTTCATATAATGTATCAATAATAATATTATCATAATATGTTAATTCTTTTGTTTTAGTTTTTAATAACTCTAATTTTTCAATTAATATTTTTTCACAAAGATCCTTTTTAATAAGTGGTATATAATTTAATTTATTAAATCCGTCATGTTTATTAAATTCATTATATCTTGCAATAGCTAAAAGAATACTATTATATGAACATGAACCAGAATATTGTTCTCTAATAAATCCAATATCTGGATATATTGATATTAATTTTTTCATTGGTATTTCATCTTGGTATAATAATGAAAATAAGCGTTCTATAGGTTCATCATGTTCTTCAGTCCTGGAATATATTGTATTTAATATATCGTGTTTATAATCTGGTAATTGAGTTAATGGACGATGAAAATAATGATTATTATTATCAGAAAAAAATAGAAAACTAGTACATGCAATATTATTTTTATCTATGAATATGGTATTATCATTTAAAATTTTTGATAAAAAATTACCAGAATTAAATGTACCATTAAATTTATATATTCCTTTAATAGATTCATTATATATATTAATCATTGTTTGTAATATATATGTTTTTATATCTTCAAGTCTCGCTTCTTGAATATAATTATAATAATCATCTCTAAATATTTCTTTTATTTTTGGTGATTTGTTTATAAATAATTCATCAATATTTAAAAGCTGAACTAAATTTTTTCCATTAAACTCTAAAATATAACTATCATTAAATATATTTTTAAGAAATTCTTTAGTTTTTATTTTTATATTATGAAAGTCAAACTTAATATTATAAACATCCATTTCAAAAAAATCAGTATGTTTTAAAATGGGTGATATTGATTTATAATATAATGAATCATCATAATATGATTCATTATCATCTATATATATATATAGATCATAAAGTTTAATTGTATGTGAAATAAATGCAAAAGATTTTTTTGCAATAATCTGACATATTTTATCACATAATGTTTGATTTAATGGGACTTTACAAAAATTATATATTTCTGTATTTATTATCATATCAAATATTATGTTATATATTGTATCAATAGATATATTAATAAATGGTCTATTAAGTATAAGTATTTTTTTTATGAAATTTTTTAATATTTCTTCTTCAGGTCTATTTAAAAAAACATCACATTGAGGAAATTTATTTTCTGTACTCTGCATAATATGATAACTTAAACCAAGACCACCATTGTGTATTGATATATAGTGTTTTGTAACTACTAATCCAATTATATGAGCTTGAATAGAATTATCATAACTAATTGGAATAAATATATTTTTATATTTACTATCTTCAACTATATTATTTACAATTAAATCTAATTTTTTATTTAATTCTATTTCAACAGATTCATCAATTTTAATATTAGAATTAAAAAATAAATTTATATAACTTTTTGAAGTTTGGTATCCAATAATAAAAAATTCATTATTTATTTTTTTGACATTAGAATCTTTAATATTAAGAGTCAAAAGTGATTCTTTAAATTCTCTTATCTGTGTAATATATTTATCAGAATTTGTTATTAAAGTAAAATATTCTGCAGAAAGATGTTTTTTAAAAGATTCCCATGATTTAAAAAAAGAATTTCCTATATCTTCAGATATATGTTCTTCTAATAATGTGTGTAAAAAAAACCGATCCTTATATAAAGTCATTAATATAATTAATATAATTAATAAATTAATTATATTAATTATTTTTCGTTTAATTAAATATAAATGTTTCTATTTCTTTTAAAGTTTTAACAGATTTAAATTTTGATAAATCAAAAGTATAGGACTTTTGTAATATTTTAAATATTTCAGAGTCTTTTTTTATTCCAAGTGAATCTAGTAATTCTATTTGGTCATCAAATATTTTATTATAACTCATATATGTGAGTCTATTTGGTCCATTAATAGCAAAATATTCCAGACCATTATTAAAATCTTCTATTATATATTGTAAATTGTCTGGACTTTCATCAGGATAAACACCCATATCACAATCTAAGAAATAAACATATAAATATTTATCAAATATCATTGGTGGTTCAGAATATCTAGATTTATCTAAATCAGCTATTCGTTCATTAGATAATATATATCCAAAATTATCATATTTAGTATCTAAATATCTATAATATATATAATATAATAATAATCTTATTTTTGTTATTTCTTTTATAATAATTTCATGATAAGTAGACCATAATTCTGTTAATTCTCTCATAAAAATATCATATAATTCTAAAGATATATTAGAAAATTCTGTAATTTTTACTAATGTTTTTTGTATAGTATTATATTCTTCTTCTACTAACTTAATATCTTTAATAAATAATCTATAAGTAGTTTCTTTAATTGTAATAGTATTAAAATTACCTATAAGTTGAGGATTATCTTTTATTAATTTTAAATATAATTGATAAATATTAGGATCTTTTATACAGTCATGCATTAATTTATTTATACGAAAGTATATTTGATTTGAATTTGGTGTATTATTATTAAATTTTCCTAAAAATAAATTAAATATTTTATCTCCTTCTTCTTTATTTATTATACCTTTAGTAATCATATTTTCTAAAACTTTTCTTGGAAATAAATTAAAATAAATACTTGTAATATCTCCATCAAATTTTTCCATTGTAATATATTCTTTACTTTCTATTATAGTTGAATTAATAATGTCAGGAAATAATTTATTAGAGATATTAATTTCTTTAACTAAATCTAATATTTCAGAAACTGTTGGACTACATTTTAATATATATTTTGGATATATATCACTTATAAATATACCACAATTCATTTTACCAACATTTTCTATTGGTTTCCACTCTTTTAAATCTAAAGTATATGTACCTCCAAGTTGATTTTTTATAAATAGATATTTATTTTTATATTTTAAATATTTTTGATAATAAGACATTAATAGTAATTATAAAATAATTTATTTAATTTTATTTTATATATAAATTAAAATTTTAACTTTTTTAGTTATTCTCTAGTTTCTTAATTTCTTCTATCAATGTATCTGGATCACTTGCAAATCCTTTTATGGGTTTACGTTCAATAGTAACAGTCCATAATTCTCCATTATAACTAACTTTTGCATTTACACATGCAGTTTGTTCATCTGTTGTTCCATCATAATCTTGTGGAATCACTGTTCGTTTTAATTCTGTATTATTTTCTGTTCTAATTTCAAAAATTGGATTACTATCCTCCAATTCTCTTACTGGTAGTGATTTCCCCCCTTTCCATGGAGTAGAAATAATATATGCTTCCATAGGTTGATTAGGTTGATTAGGTTGCTTAAAACAGATTATATGTTGAAGACCATAATCTACTCCAATATCTCCTGAATGAGTAACTAAATTTGAATTAGTTTTTTTTCGCATATAAGTAACTATTTCAAATTTTTTTTGATCATCTTCAGAAACTGTATATATAACAACTACAGTGTCATTATATACACTTTCTTTTATACGACTTATACAAACAACTTGAGGAGGGTGTTCACTAGTAAAAGTATCACCAACCTGAGCATCTTTTCCTTCTAATGGAATAATTTCCCATTTATCAACTTGTCCACCTTCAAGTAGTTTTTTTCTAGCTTCTTCCATTGAAATGTTATTAGTCGCTGAATAAATTCGTATTTGTTTAAATATATTGCTTATTGCATCTTCAGTGCATGCTCTGTATGCAGCTGAACTAGCACGTCCTGGTACTGAATCAATATTCATGATAATAAATATTAATAATAGTCTTAAAATAATTATTTTTCAATTTTTTAATGATAATTAGAATAATTTTCTGATTATCATTAATGTATGATTTAGAAAATGAATCTTATTTAATATTTTTAGATAAAAAATATTTTAAAAAATCTATTTTTAGTTCTATTTACAAACAATTTAGAAAAAATCTAGAAAATTCTATTTATAAAAAAATTAGAAAAAATCTAGAAAATAAAGGTATTAGAGTTGTTTCTATTACTGAAATTATAGAGAGACAAAATAAACAGGATAATAAAATTGAAATGACATTTGATGATAAAAAATATCCAGATACAAATACCTTATATATTCATTTATTTAATGGTCATTACTATAATGATTCTATTTATTCCAAAAAGAAAAATGAAAAAGAAAGAGATATGTTATTATTAATTGCTGGTAAATTAGGTGTTAAAGAAAGTACTTACTCAACTGAAATAACTGAAATTAAAATTAAAAAAATATTATCAGGTGTTAATATTGATTCAGTAAATAGTTCAATAAGTTATGAAAAACAAATTAGTAAATATATTGGACAATCAGGTAGAGAAGTTTATTTAAATAGAGGTGCTCCAGTATATTTAAATATGAAATCAATAATTGAAGTTTCAAATAATTTAAAAGAAACTATAGGAGAAATGAAATCAAATAGTTTTTCATATGATTATTTTATTAAAAATCCAAAATTAGAATCATTTGTTTATAAACGTTTTGCTTTCAAAATGATAAAATTAGAATATACTATTGAAGAAGAAGATTTAACTGATTTAAGTTTTGAGGTAAAAGCATGTTTTTTTAAATATGGAATTAATTTAGAATTTAATGAAACTATTATTTCAAAAGAAAAGATAACTTATACATTTGAATTTTATAATGATCAAGAACTGATGATTAAATTTAATGAAAGAGATTTAGAATATTCTGATAATTTTGTTAATATAAGATTAACATATGATAATTCAGATAATAAAGAATTATCAATACATCATATATGTGATTATGTATTTGAAGAATCTAAAAAATGTTTTTATAGACTAATTAATTCTAATCAAACTTTTAATTTTTATAATAAATTAAATGATTGGATAATTACAGAAACTTATGAAAAATTTGTTGAAGTTTGTAAAGGATTTTATTCTACTACTCAAATTAAAAACTGGATTTATCGTATTTTATCTAATAATCAAATAGAAATAATTTATTTGGATAAACATAATAAAGAAATTAAAAAAGATATAGTATTAAATAATATATCTAAAAATGATAATGATAATATAACTGAAATTCCTTGGTATAAAACAAATAGTTTTTGCTTAAAAGATAATAATGATAATAATAATGATAATGATAATGATAATATATCTTTAACAAATTCTAATTCAGAATTACAAAAAAATGATTATTCAAATGATTTATATGAAAAACAAATTAAAGAATTATTTACTGAAATAATTAATATTTCAGAAGAAAACACTTGTTTAAAAAATGGTATAGTTAGATTAGCAGTACAAAATGATAAAATTAAAAAAGAAACTAATCAAGAATTAAAAAATATAATTAATGAACTAGAAAAAGAAAAGGAAATTAATAGACAATATAATTGGGGTGGTAGATTATGTGCAAGACAAAACTCTAATAATGAAGAGTTAAATGAAATATTAATAAATTTTTAGTTATTATATTATTCTATTAAAGACATTAGATGTTCTTTAGATAATTCATCTAAAGTCCAAATTTCAAATTTGCCATTAGGAAGAGGTCTTTTAATTTTATAAGGAATCATATTTCTTTTAAATTCTTCTTCAGCTATTTTTTCATATGATAAACTTTGATAATTTTTAATCATTGGTTTAGCACCCATAGTAAGTTGTTTAGTTCTTTCACCTAAAATTCTAACCATTTCATATTTAGTTAACCTATTAGTACTAACTCTATTTTCTTTACTTACATATTCTGCATTATTATCTACATGTAGTTCTGTTTCTTCATTATTATCAAAATATTCATTATCATCTTCAATTGCTTCTTCTATAGCACAATTACCAGATTCCGTTTCTGGTTCAATTATAAATTCATCTATTTCTGTTTCATCTTCATCCTCAAATTCTTCAACTTCAACTTCATCTAAATCTTCTTCTTCTTCATCATCATCTTCAGATTCTTCTTTCTTTGATATTTTTTTAAGGGGAGCTTTCTTTGTCATTATAATACTAACTATAAATTTTTTAAATAATATTTAATTCAATATTTATTCTTTATATCTTTACTAGTTTTAGCCATAATAATCTCTACAGTTAATACCATCTATTATTAAAGACATATTAGACGTTACAGTAAGTGGTAATAATTCTTTAGGAAAATCTTTATTAGGGTTTTAAGTCATATTTCTTTGAATCTGAAGCTA
>Ga0214923_10007138_pt1 | contig 12279 bp, 11 predicted proteins | sample LL1510_MetaG_FD_177993 | JGI IMG/M metagenome (GOLD analysis project Ga0214923, IMG submission 177993) | Freshwater microbial communities from Lake Lanier, Atlanta, Georgia, United States - LL-1510 | ecosystem: Environmental > Aquatic > Freshwater > Lake | place: USA: Georgia | collected...
TATATAATGAGAAATTTAATTGGCACAGTGAATAAAGGAGTTCATAAATACAAAATATTTAATATAGCAGTTTTTGATGTTATTGTTACAATTATAAGTGCTAAATTGATAGCTGTATTATTTAAAAAATATTTTATTTTTATATTGTTATGTTTATTGAAGTTATCTATTGTAGTGCATAGATGGAAAGGTGTTAGAACAACAGTAGATAGATATTTATTTCCTAATTATTAGAAAGAATAATTGAATCAACAATTTCTGTAATTACAGATTTTAGAGTTATTTCTGTAAAATCTCTTATTTTAACTTTGTCTTCTTTTATTTGTGTCTGTATGTTATTATCAACTAAATCAATACTATAATAATATTTTTTCAAAATCATACAATCGTAATTTAGATCATAAGGTATATAAAGATTTACATAATATAATTTTTTATCTTGTGTATAATTTTCTGGACTAAAAGTATATTTATAATTGTAATTATATTTTTTTTTATTATTTGTATGGTTTGTATTGTTTCTATTGTTTCTGTTATGCATCAAAAATTTACTATGATAATAGCTTGGTTCTACAGAGTCTATTGATGTTAATTTTTGAGAAGTTTTTTGTATATGTATAGTAAAAAATATTTTATTTTCTTGTATTATATCATCATAATCAGTGAAGAAATTAGTAAGAAGAGTTTTTAGTGAATCTTCATCTGTTATAAATAGGTTTGTAATTTTATTGTAAAGTGTAGTAAAATTATTTGAAATAAAATCCATCATATTTTTATTATATTTATTATATATTTATTATTAAATTTATTATTATTATATTCATAATAAATTTATATCTTCCAACATTTTATTTAATTGTCTAAAATTAAATTTTTGGTATTGTCTAATAAATTTTTGATTAAAAATAGATTCATTATTTAGAGAACTAATAAAATTATATTTATAAACAAAAGTATCTACATATTTATACAGATAAATATCTGCTGCATTAACTGGATAATTTAGTGTATAATTAACATCATTAATAAAGTTATTGCTAGCTAAAATTTTATTTATACCTGATTTAGAGATAATATATGAACCAGTACAACCAATAAAAGACAATGGATTTTCGGTATAATAATCAGACCATTTATTATATTCATTATGTAGTTCTTTGTTAAAGGTTGATTGAATTGATAATATATCAAATGTTGGACAATTTTGTATTATTTTTTTCAAGTCTTTAGAAAAGAAGATAGTATTATGTAGAATAAAATCGTCTTCACATATAAGGAAATAATCTCCATTAGTATTTTTAAGAGAAGTTATGGCTTTTATATGTGATAATAAACAAGCTAATTCATAAGTAGAGATATTTCTTTCAAATGTTAATTTAGGTAGTATTAATTTAGAACCATCAACAGCAGAAATTCTTTCATTAGGAATATGTATATTTTTAAGAATATTTTCAGAATTAATTCTTCTATGCGTGGAAATATCTAAATTAATCCACAATATTTTATCAATAAAGTTAATTTTAGAGTAATCAATAATAAAATTATTATTGTTAGTAAGATTATAAAAATTATAAATATAACGTTGATTATTAGTTTTAATAAGATAATTAATTTTTTCTTTATTAGATGCAAAAGTATTTAGAACGTCTTTTAGATAAAAAAATTTAATTTTAAAAGAAGAATCATCAAAAAATATTGGTATATAAAGTGAGAAAAAAGATATATTATTTTTTGATATATATACTCTTGATTTATTATTTAATAATATTTTTTTATTTTGTGATTGAAAAAATATTGCTTTAATATTTTTTATTTTTATTAGAAAATATTGCAAATCAGAATAATGATTAAAATTAATATAATTATCAAGTTGTGTATTTTTATTGGTTGTAAAAGTAAAAGTATTAATTTTTTGTGTATAAAATAAATTTTTTGTTACAATCTGCATTAATTATAATAAATAGAATATAATTTTTTTTATATTATTACCAGTATAAACTATATAAAATACTTTACTATCATCTTTAATTTCATAGGTTATAATATTATTATTTTCTATTTTTTTACCAAAATAAAATATTTCAATATTTTTATTATTTGTTTTAGTAAAATTATCAATCTTTATAATATTATTATTAGAAATAATTTGAAACGGTTTGATTTCTTTTGATATTAAAGAATAGTTTATAGTTGAAAAATTGCCATAAGGATAAAGAAGTGAAGTATTATTACAATGCCATTTAATCATTTCTTTATAAATAATATTTTGATTATTTGTTTTATTGGTATGTAATACTTTAACAACACCTTTACCAAAAGATATTTTATTTTTAAGATAATTTAGCAAAATACTCATATTTGTTATATATAATATTATATATTAAATAATATTTATCAATTTTTATACTAATAATTCCTTTTTTCTAATATGTAAATTATACTTTATCAACCAACAAAATTAATTTATATTATAATAATTTAGATAAGGTGGAAATTAAATATTATACTAAAGATGAAGTAGCTCTACATAATAGTGATAAAGACTGTTGGTTAATTATAAACAATAGAGTATATAACATAACAGATTATTTAGATAAACACAGAGGTGGTAAAATATTATTATTACATTATGGCGGAAAAGATGCTACAGAAGAATTTAACAGATTAAATCACACAAAAAAAGCACAAAAAATATTAGAAAGCTATTATATTGGAGAATTAGAAGAAGGAAAAGGTTGTGTTAATGGTTGTATTATACAGTAAATTATATATTTTTAGTTATATTATACAGTAATTATTATATTTAGTTTTATGTATTTTGTAATTTTTTTTGTTTTAATTTATATTTTATTTTAGTTATAAATTTAAGAGTTAGGAGAGCAGTCGATAATTTATAATTGGTGATTAAAAGTTGTAATTTGAGAGAACATAGTGAGGAAAATACATTTTCGTAGGTTAAATAAAAAGTTTCAAGATTTTGTAAATTTTGTATATTATTAAGATCATATTTAGCTTGAGAAAGAGTATTAGAAGAAACAAAACGATAATTATCTATGTCAATCAACATACATAATTCATTAAAATTTTTTGATGAAAGGAACATCGCTATAATAGTAAAAGAAAAAAAATAAGTAAAAATTAAATAATTTATTTATATAAATTATTAATATATATAATGGATAAATTGATATATCTTATATTAAATAAAACCAATGAATTAGATAATAACTATAATATTAATTATGTATATGTAGATATTAAAAATGAAAATAAAACATATTATAATAAAAAGGATAAAACTATATATGTAAATGACAAAAAACAAAAATTAAAATATAGTTTATATTGGATATATAAACAAAAAAAATATGAATATGTATATGTTATAAATAACAACGATGATATAAATTATAATATTGATGATAAAATTTTTAATTATAGATTTTATGCAGATAATTTTAAAAAACAAGAGAAAATATCATATCCTATTCACAACTATTTTATAGATAAAAAATGCATAAAAATATTATTATTATTAATAGATAAAATTAAAATTACAAATAAAGAGATTAGTAAATTGTTTAAAAAGTATAAAATATATTTAAACAAAATATATAAAGTAAAAGAGAAAACTAATAATATTGTGTTAAAAACTAATAAAAAGATATTATATTTAGTATTATGTTGTGAAAATAAACCAATATATATTGATAATCAGAGAAGAATAATAGAAATGCTAGAAAATGCCAAAGTTAATTATTTACTTTTAAAGGGTAATTCTGAATCAGTTATATATAATAAAGAAAATAAAACATTATTTGTAGATATAGTAGATGTATATGAAAATTTACCTGTCAAGATTTACAAAGGATATGAATGGGTATATTATAATACAGATTATAATTATGTATATAAAATAGATGATAATTTTATATTTACAGATAAAAATAAAATACCTTATGAAATGTATGATTATTATGGTAATTTTTTAGTTAAAAATTTAGATAGAAAATGGCATTTTGGAAAATGTGCTAATAATGAATTAAATAATTTAGAATATACAGGAAAATTTATAGCTCCATATGCAGCAGGTGGTTTTGGATATATATTATCAAGAAAGAGTTTAGAAATATTATTAAAAAATAAAGAATTTTTTTATGATAAAAATGAAATTTATGAAGATAAAATTGTTGGTGATATATTGTATAAAAATAAAATTTTTGTAGTAAATAACTTTTATTATAACCCTAAAAATTCTATGATTAAAAATGATAGTATAAATATTATGATTAAAAATGAAAGTATAAATACTTCTATACTTAAATATGATGATATAAATAAATCTATAATTAGCTATATAAATAATAAAGATAATGAGTTATTTACTAAAATAGTAGGTGGTTTTGGTAATCAATTATTTATGATATTTAATATTATAGCATTATCTAAAAAATACAATAAAAATTTTCAAATATATTTTGATAAAAATTATGTTCAAGATTATTTAAAAAATAAAAATACATTAAGAAAATCATCAGAAAACTATATGATATTTAAAAATTTAAATTTTAATAAATTAAATGAAAAAAAATTAAAGAAATTTGAAATTTACAATGAACCAGAATTTAAATATAATAAAATAATACTTGAAAATAATAAAAATTATATAATAAATGGTTTTTTTCAATCATACAAATATTTCTGGGATTATAGAGATGAAATAAAAAAATATTTATATATTAATTTTAATATAATAAATAATATTAGAGATAAATTTTCATCATATGGAAAAAAAATATTATCAATTCATATGAGACTAGGGGACTATGTATTGTTAAAGGATTATCATTCTATCGCATCAATAGAATATTATAAAAAAGCATTATCTTATTATAATTTAGATGATTATAAAATTATTTTATTTAGTGATGATATTGATAGTTCTTCTAAAATATTAGAACAATTAGAAATTAATTTTATAAAAGCAGATGATATTTATACAAATGACGAGGAACAATTTTATATGTTATGTTTATCTGATGTAAGAATATGTGCAAACTCTACATTCTCATTAATGAGTTGTTATTTAAATGACATATATAATTTTGTTAAAAATCCCCAGTATATATTTTCAAATAAATGGTTTGAAAAAAATGGTCCTGAATATGATATATTAGATTTAATACCAATAGAATCACCTAATTATAAAATTATTTACAAAGAAAAATGTGCTGTAATATTTTTTCATAAAAATATTTATAATTTATATAAAACAAGTTGGATTAAAAAATGTATTGAATCTATAATAAATCAAAAAAATATTGATTTTGATATTTTTGAAATAAATTATGGAAATGAAAATATTTCTATATTTAAAAATATTAATCTTAAAAATATTAAACATACCTTTTTTATTAAAAACTATGAAACTCATACTGAAGCAATGATATTTCTATTAAATAAAATATTTAATGAATTAAATTATGATATTGTTTTTAATACAAATATGGATGATTATTATCATCCTAATAGATTTTTATATCAAATTGATGATATTATTAAAAATGCTAATTTATTAAATAGCACTATGTGGACTTATATAACTCAAAATAATTCAAATAATAATGATATATCTACAAAAGGAAATAATACATTATATTATAATAATAATCAATTTAATTGGATAAAAATAAAAAATTTAGAAGAAGATATTTTAAATTATAATTCAATAATTAATACAAAAATAGATTATACAGTTATAAAAAATAATTTAATAAAAAAAAATAATATAGTTAATCATTCAGGAGCTTGTTTTACAAAAAAATTTTGGAATTCTTTTGATATTTATGGTAATAAATTAAAATATAGAGACGATAAGCCTTATGAAGATTTATCTCTTTGGATAAGAGCAGTTAATAATAATATTAAAATTGGTATTGTAAATAAATATTTAATATATTATAGAATTCATGAAAATCAAATAGGAACACAGAAAAATAATACTGAAAAAATTAGTATTGTAGAAAAAAAAACATTTAAAAATGATATAGATTTTACATCAATAAGAAAAGGTTTATTAGTTAAAATATATAATTATAATGAATTAGAAGATATTTTTATTAAATTAACAGAATTAAAAAATATATATCATTATTTTTATTTCTATTTAGAAAATTCATTAAAAAATAAATATATTGAAATAAATAACATTAATAATAGTACTTATATATTATTTGATAATAATCCATCATTAAATAATGATATTGAAATAATTGATTTATTTGATGTTAAATTAGAAATGACTTGTGATAAATTATATGTTTATAACATTAATGAAATATATGAAGTAAAAGTTAATAATATAAATAAAAAAGTTAATAATATAAATGAAAACGTTAATAATATAAATGAAAAAGTTAAAACAATAATTTTCTATACTTGTTTTTATAAAATTAAATCAAAATTTGATATAAATACATATATAGAATGGGGTAAAAAATTTAGTAAAGCACTTGAAAATCAAAAAGTGATTTTATTTACAAATAAAGAAAGTATAGATAAAATACAAAATATTTTTAATGATAACTGTAATATAGAATTTGTGATTAAAGAATTTGAAGATTTTGAATTATATAAATATATTGATATAATTGAAAAAAATATAGATAAAAAATATTTCCCCCATCATGATATTTCAAAAGAATTGATTTTATTATGGATTAATAGACATTTATTTTTACAAGAAGTTTCTGAAAAATATAAAGTAGATTTCTATTCATATATTGATTTTGGATATTTTAGAAATTTTGAAGAACAATATTTTTCAATAAATTTAGATGGTTTAGATGAAAAAAAAATATATTGGGGATTAATAAAAAATGATAAGCAATATATTAAAGAAATTTATAACATATTAATTAAAACAGAGAAAGTAGAACATTATATTGTTAATAATATGTATTCAGTAGGTGGTGGTGGAAATATTATTGGTAAAAATAAGGTTGATTTATGGATTAATTATTATAAAAATACATTAATTCATTTTCTTGATAATAAAATAAATTTTAAAGACGATCAAACAATAATTATGACAACATTTTTTAAAAATAAAAATGATAATTCATTTGTATTTATTACTGAAAATAATAATTGGTTTCCATTTATAAAATTTTTAAATAAAAATAATAATATAGGATATCATAATTTTGATTATTTAGAATAATTTATAAGTTCTAATACATTTTTATATTAATATATCCATTTGAACTATTTTTTTCATAATTAATTTCTATATTTTCATAATTAATTTCTTTATTTTTATTTTTTTTTTTTAATATTTTATTTAGCATTTTTTTTATATTTTTATAATAATTTTTATAAGTATTTTTAATAATTATTTTTATATTATTTTTAACATTTATATAATCTAATTCTAAATCATTAAATTTTTGTATTAAATTATTTAAATTTAAATCTTTTTTATAGGTTGTAAGTGAATATTTTTCTAAATTATTAGTAATAACATAATTAATATTTTTAATTCCATAACAAATATTTAAAGAAGGTATTAGTAATGAATTACTAATAATATTGGAATGTAATCTTGTTCCAATCATTATATGAGATATTTTAATAATATTTAAAATATCATTTATCATTTTATTATTTGATTCAAAATAATTAATATACTTTCTATTATCTTCATCCAACCTATTTATTATTTGATTATAATAATATATATTTTGATTATTACAATAGTCTAATATATATATAAAATAATTATTTTCAATTAAATATTTTGAAAATTCAAATAGACATTCATCAATATATTTATTATATGTATGTAAATCTATATTTTCTTCTTTAAAACAATCAAGTCCACTAATAAGAATAGGATTTATTAATATAATTTTTCTATTAAATGAATTAATTGTAATATTATTATTTTTATACAGAATACTAGATAATAAACCAATATCATTTATATAATCTATATTTTTATCATTAAAATAGGTAGAATACATATTTTTTTCAAGAATACCTCTAAATCCTCCATATATTTTTTTATAATTATGTATATTTGTAAAATTAATTTCTATAAAATTATGTTTAAATAATAAATTATCTGAATTATATAAATTAATATCTTCTTTATTTTTTATTTCATTACAATCTGTAATACCTGTTCCATTTATAAATAAAATTTTATCATATTGATAATCAAAACTTGTATAAGTTATTTCTAATGGATGAATTAGACTTCCTCCTCCTATTACAAAAATATCATAATCTTTATAATTAATTTCTTTATTTTTTTCATTAATAATAATTGTATTTTCCTTAATATTAAATTTTTTTTTTAAAATAATTATAATTAATTCTTTAAATATATCAAATAATATATCATCTCCTAAATTACCACTAATTACACAACCTTTATATAATAAATTTATTTCCATATATAAACTATATATTAATTATATAAAAAATATAATATTAACTATATAAAAAATATAATATTAATTTTGCTTGGTTAATAAAAATTTATATTTTTATTATATAATATGAATTTTTTAGAAAATAATAAAAATTTACTGGACAAGGCTATAGATTATTATTATTCTATTGAAGAACAAGAAAAATACTTTGGAGAAAAACCTAAATCAAGATATTATACATTTAAGTATTGTTTTGATAATATAAATAATAAAGTAAATCCAGTAATTGTTGAATTAGGCACTAGTAGAAGTTTTGTTGATGGACGTTTTGAAGGATGTAATTCAGATGATTCTAAATATTGGGAACCTACGAATCTAGAAAAATGGGATTGGAGTGCAGGAATTTTTACAAAAGTATTTTCAACATTATTTCCAAATAGTAGATTTCATACTGTTGATTTAATGAAATCACATATTGATAGATGTAGAATAATGAATAATGATAGTAAAAATATTACTTATAATGTATCTTCCTCGGAAGATTTTTTAAATAATTTAAAACAAAAGGTAGATTTATTATATCTGGATACAGGCGATATGACACCAATTGAAGATACCGCACAATTACATTTAAGAGAAGCTAAAATTATAGTAGAAAAAGATATTGTAAATAAGGATGGATTAATATTAATTGACGATGTTAAAAGTGTTATTCCTAAAAAATATGGTGAAAGTTCAGATTTAGGTAAAGCAAAGTATAGCATACCATACTTTTTAGAAAATGGTTATGAAATTATAATGAGTGAATATCAATATGTATTAAAAAAAATATAAATTATATATATACAAATGGAAATAAATCTAAAAAAAGATTATTTAGAATCACTAATTTTGAATTATAAAGATGAGCTAAAATTATATTTTACAGATCAAGGTTTTGTTGATGCTAATCAAAATTTTGGTATTGAACATTATAAATTATTTATGGGGATTAGTAAGCAATTAAAAAATATTAATATTTTAGAAATTGGAACTCATCATGGTAATTCATCTATTGCATTAGCCTATGGTAATTTATTTGGAAATAATAATAAAATTGATACTTATGATATAATAAATTTATTACAAGAAAATCCCAAAAAATTTTTTAAAGATTTTAATATTAATTATAATTTAGAAAATTTATTTGATGATGAGATAAGAGAACAAAATAAAAATAAAATTTTATCATATGATATAATTTTTATTGATGTTGATCCACATGAAGGATTATTAGAATATGAAATGGTTAATTGGTTACAAAATAATAATTATGGAGGAATAATTATTTTTGATGATATTCATTTAGGTTTAGGTCATTGTGCTAATAATTATAGAAGTACTCAGCATTCTATGGAAGAATTTTGGAATAAGATTGATGATAAATATAAAAAAGATTTAACTTATTTAGGTCATCATTCTGGAACTGGATTAGTTTGTTTTAATTTTGATAATCATAAAATAATATATTTATATTAATATATTATATGAATATTGCATTTTTAGAATTTGGAGAACTAAGTAGTTTTAATAAAATAATGAATAATCATTTATCACTCTTTGAAAATAATATAATTGAGATAAAAAAATTTTTAAATATTAAAAATAATGACGTTATAGATATTTATATTTTAACAGATAAAACAAAAGAATTGGATATTTATATTAAAACACTAAAAAAAATACTTTTAAAACAAAATATAAAATTAAAATTATTAAACTTCTGGCAAGATTTGGAAAAATATCATAATAAAGATATTGAATCCTATCAAAAATACAAAAATATTTTAAATATTGAAGAATATGGATACGATACTAATAATATACATCATAAACCATGGGGATATGATAATAAAAAAAACTTTAATCCTGGTAATTTATGGTTTAGAAGATTTGTTAATTTTGATTTATTTAATAATTATATAATAAATAATAATTTAAATTATGATTATATTTGTTTGACTAGATTATTTTCTACAAAAATTATTAATTTAAAATCAATAAGTAATATAAATAAAGATTATTTATATTTTTCATTAGATACATTATTTATTGGTAGTTTTGATAATATTAAAAAATTACTAGAATTTGGAAGTAAATCATTATTTTTAAATAATAAACATAAGATTACAAAGAAACCTATAATATTAAATGATGTAGATTTTATAAATTATAGTAATAGTTTGGATAATATTATAAGCAATCATGTATTTTGTAGTGAAATTCAAATATTGTATTATATTTATAAAAATTTTAGAAATTATATAAATTTAAGATTTCCTTTTCCAAATTATATATCTAATAAAAAAATTCATGAATTAGTTTATACAAATAATTATAATAAAAAATATTTAGAAGAAGAATGTTTTAAAATAGAAAATTGTAATCTATTTATAGTTATTTCTAGATAAATTATTTGTTAATATATTTTTTCCATTTTTCTAAAGTTTCTTTTTCATGTTTATCTCCTATTTTTCTTAATATTTTTTTTTGTTTTTTAAAATTTAAAGTATCTATTTTATGTTTTAAATCATCCCAAGAATCAAAATAAATAAATGCTTCTTTAAAATCTTCACAATACCATTCTGATAAATATAATACATCTTCTATTAATGGTGGACTCCAGAAAAAACTATCTTTTTTCTCTCCATCAATATTTGTATTTATAAAATATTTTAAAAATTTTAATGAAGGAATAAAAAAAATTATTTCTGCTTGTATTGCTTCTAGTAAAGCTAAATTAGACCAAGCATATGGTATGTGTATTACACCTGCAAATTCTGCTAAATCTTTTGGTCCATTATATCTACCATTATATATTTTAATTCCTAACGAACAAACTTTAGATTTTAAATCCATCATTAAATTATCATTATGATATGGTCCGATTATAAATGTATTTTGTTTATCTTCTACTTGAGTTGATATATAATTATTATAAACATCACCTATCTGACCGATTGGTTTAATACATTCATTCCCAATAGATAATTTTTTTATAACATTAGCATAATAATTTTCAAAAGGTGTATAACCTATTATTGAAACATTAGGTCTATTTTTAGCATCATTTATTAAATTATAATATTCTTCATCTGGAAAATTAATAGCAGGTTGATTAGCATAATCAAAACGATTACAAATCCATATAATTAATTTCTTTTCAAAATTATTTTGTAAAAATATTCTACTTATAGGGGCTGTATCTGATGTGATAATTACATCAAAACTATTATAATAATCTTTATGCTTATTCCATGAACTTGTTGCTTTTTCATGAGTAACATTATACTTATCACTACCAATAGAAATACCATCATCATATTCCATAAAAGTTAATTCAAAATTTAATTTTTTAGAAATATATTCAATATCATTTTGACAGCCTTTATGAAAACTTATATGAAGAACTTTTAACATTATATTATATTTAATAAATATAATTTATAATTATAAATTATATTTAATGAAAATATTGATAATAGGACATGAATTACATTCACATACACATAGTTATATTTTTTTTGGAATTTATAGAGCATTAAATTTTTTAAATTATAATGTAGATTGGATTTATAAAGAAGATGATATAAATAACATAATAAATAATAATATTAATTATGATATAATTATAACTGAGTTATATTATAACAAAAATATTCCTATAATTAACAATTGTATATATATTATTCAACAACCATTTTTAGAATTATTTAATAATAATTCATATGAAACTGATGTTTTTATGAATAGTCTATTTAAAAATATATCTAAAAAATATATAATTTTATGGAGACCATAT
>Ga0214923_10007141_pt1 | contig 12273 bp, 9 predicted proteins | sample LL1510_MetaG_FD_177993 | JGI IMG/M metagenome (GOLD analysis project Ga0214923, IMG submission 177993) | Freshwater microbial communities from Lake Lanier, Atlanta, Georgia, United States - LL-1510 | ecosystem: Environmental > Aquatic > Freshwater > Lake | place: USA: Georgia | collected 2015-10-15
TGTGGGACGGGGATTGTTATGTTCATATGGAGTTTACTGCTGCGTCGATTGATCGGATTCGCAAAGAGCATCCGGAGGCCCGAGTGGTAGCTCATCCGGAGTGCACAAGGGCGGTTCGTGCCTTGGCAGATGAGGTGTGCTCCACAGAGAAGATGGTGGGGTACTGCAGAAATTCGCTGGCTCGGGCCTTTATTGTTGTGACTGAGGAAGGGATGTTGCACCGGTTGCGTCGGGAGATGCCAGATAAGCAATTTATAGCGGGACCGACGGACCGCTGTGCATGCGGGGAGTGTCGGTACATGAAGATGAATACGTTGCCGAAGGCAGTGGCGGCACTGGAGAATATGTCCCCCGAACTGGTATTGAGTCGGGAGGTGATTGAAAGGGCTAAAGCCCCAATTGAGAGGATGTTGGACTGGAGCCGTAACTAGCTATATAAAAGCGACTTAAAGATATAAAAAGGCGTCTATGGGGCGAGAAAGGATTTGACTAGGCAGAGGGCGTAGATTCGCTAGAACTTTTTACGCAATCCTATGCAAATAAACGATTCATGGAAGGTGATCTTTTGCGCCTTTTTGACCTGGATGGGGTCACTGAGTGCAGGTGGAGCGCAGACGCAAGAGACCCCAGAGTCCGTGGAGCCACCTTTACAGATTACATCGGATGGGGCGAATCGGTATGAGGGGGGAATCTACTACGCAAAGGATAATGTGGTGGTGACGTATGGGGGGGATGTTTTGATGGCGGATGAGGTTCATTTTAATCCGCAAAGCAAAGAGGCGACGGCCAAGGGGAATGTGCGGTTATATATGTTAGGTCAGATTTATCGGGGTGATCTGTTGACCTATAATTTTCGCACCAAGAAAATGTTGTCGGAAAAGTTCCGCTTTTTGGATGGAAAGATGATGGTGGAGGGGGAGTCGATCGACAGCCCTGAGTTGGGTCACTACGACATTGCAGGAGGGGACTACTCGACGGATGACCGCGAGACCCCTGGATGGAAAACAAAGGCGTCTTCGGTTTCGATTTATCCTGGGGACAAGACGATTGTGGAAAATTCTGTTGGGTATTTCGGAGATGTGCCCTTTTTCTATTTTCCGCAGCTCAGCCTTTACGAGCGGGACATGGGTTCGTCTCCTGATATTAGTTTTGGTTCTGTATCTCGCTTAGGAACGTATGCGCTCGGGACTTATCGATTTGCATTAACGGATAAAGTCAAAGGGGAGGTCAATCTGGATTACTATGGCCGGCGGGGCTGGGCTGGTGGAGCTGCTCTGTCCTATGTGACACCCGGGAAAAATTCGGATCACCCGCTCACCGAAGTGGCATTACGGGGTTGGTACATCAACGATCGTGGGTATCAAATTAATGAGGGGGACGCCGAGCGATCTGAGGCTTCTGCCCCTCCTCGAGGTCGTTACTATTTTCCATACAAACATAACACAACAATCATGAAGGGAGGGAATCCTGTCGATAAAGACCGGGCTCCTGACTTTGATGCGCCCTCCTTGAGTTCGCGATCTAAGCTCAATGTTTTGAGCGACGCCTATGTAACACAGGACTTTTTTGCGGATGACTATATTCGGGATCAGCAGCCTAACACCTTTGCGGATGTGATGTATCAGGATTCGAATTTCACGGTCACAGTCAATGCACGGACGCAGATCAATAACCTGTTTCAGACACAGCAGCAGAAGCCGTCAGCAAAAATCGAGTTTAAGCGCCAATTTATTCCAGGAACCTATGACAAGGAGGAGCTCCTCAAAAATCCAGATGGGAACCCTGGTTTGGCCTACGAGGGCGAGTCGAGCGTGGATAATTTGGGGACTCAGTGGAATCAGGTCGCCAATCAAACCGACTACTCAGCTTTGCGGTACGACACCTACCATCAGTTACTTTACCCTAGGCAATATTTTAACTGGCTGAATCTCACGCCTCGGGCAGGAATTCGTGGGACCGTCTATACTCGCAGTAACCTAACTACAAACGGGGTAGCGCAAAATACCGCCTCAGGCACAGGATATGACATTGGTAACAACGAACCTTTGGCCGACACCTCTCTTTTCCGATATGTGTTTAACTTTGGTTTGGATGCATCCACCAAAGCCTATGCGACATGGAATGATGTTAAAAATAAAGCATGGGCGATTGACGGGATTCGTCACGTTTTCGAGCCTTTTATTCAGGCCAGTTATATTCCGCAACCGAACGTGCGTCCAAGCGAGTTTGCGGGCTACGATAACCGCATTAATACAACCGAATCGCGACCTCTCAATTCGACTCTCTACAATTCAATCGACTCGATTGACAAATTGTTGATCGTACGGCCCGGAATGATGAACCGAATGATCACGAAAAGGGATGGATCCCCTTATGAGTTGGCGAATTGGAAAGTGTATACGGACTTTCAGCCGATTCGGCCCGACCTGACGAGTTTGAACTTCAGCACGGTGCAGGCCCCTGAAACTGTCTCATCTTCAATTCCTGAATTGTACAACACTCTTAATTTTATGCCCGTGCCGTGGTGGACGGGAACGGTAGGAGCGACTACAGCGATCAGTGGAAATGGGTTTAACTCTTTGAACCTAGGCAGTCGGTGGCAAGTTGTTCCCGCTTTAGAGCTTGGTCTGGGGTATTCTTATTTGAATGGTTTCAACTATTTAGATGCCTTGAACAACACGGATGTGACGACAACGGGAGCTGCACAAACCAGTTTGATCAACGGTTCTGCAAGTTATCGTTTGAACGAAAGCTGGTTTGCCAACGCGGGCGTAACTTATTCGGTCAGCCCCTCTCTTCTTCAACAGGTGAACGTGGGAGTCTATCGAGATATCGGCGCGTGGATTTTGGGTGCTCAGATCGGCAATCGACAGAATAATGGGGCTTCGTCCGAGTTCGTTGCATTAGCCACGCTGACTCTCAAGGCTTTTCCTGATCTTCCCTTGGGATTCAATCAAAACCCGAGCAGTTCGGGGGTAGGAATGGGTGGCGCTCAGCAAACGGCGGGAAGCAGTTCCCCCTAGCGGGGGTGACCCTTCTTCCTCTAGTATTTCGCGGATGAAACTTTCGATTATCGGTTCTGGTTACGTCGGGTTGGTGACGGGAACTTGCTTGGCCGAGGCGGGTCACACCGTTATCTGTGTGGACAACAATCAGGCGAAGGTTAAGGAACTTCAGGCGGGCCGCATTCCTATCTACGAACCTGGATTAGAGGAGTTGATTCGCAGAAATGTCCAACTCAAGCGTCTCTCGTTTACGGTCTCAACGAAAGAGGCAGTGGCAGATTCCGAAGTCATCTTCATTGCAGTTCCTACCCCTCCTCAAGAGGATGGATCGGTTGATCTCAGTTACGTCGAGCATGTGGCACGGGAAATTGCTGAAGTGCTGCCCGGATATCGAATCATCGTCGATAAAAGCACGGTGCCCGTGAAGACCGGTGAGCATGTCACCGAAACGATCCGGCGTTACTGCCGCAAGGGGGTGGAATTCGACGTTGTGAGCAATCCCGAGTTTCTTCGAGAGGGCAGTGCCGTTGCTGATCTCCAAAAACCAGACCGAATTGTCATCGGAGTGGCCTCGGAGAGGCCCGTGGCTGCGATGAAGGCAATCTACGAGCCCTTTAAGGCGCCCATCATGATCACCGACTTGAACAGTGCGGAATTGATCAAGCATGCAGCGAATAGCTTTTTGGCGTTAAAGATCACCTACATCAATCTGGTGGCGGCGGTATGCGAGGCGAGTCAAGCCAACGTCACGCAGGTGGCGGAGGGGATGGGGTCGGATGCAAGAATCGGGCGAGCTTTTCTGAATGCCGGATTGGGATATGGAGGATCCTGCTTCCCGAAGGATGTGAGCGCATTTATTCGGATTGCGGAGGAGTTAGGGGTGGATTTCGGGCTGATGAGGGAAGTGGAAAAGATTAATGCATCCATTCCCGAAAGGTTCCTGAAAAAAATGCGCACTTCCCTTTGGGTGATGAAGGACAAAAGGGTCGGCCAGTTGGGCCTCGCATTTAAGGCGAACACGGATGATGTCCGCTGCAGTGTCGCGATTGAATTGGCCAAGCGGGTGGTGTCTGAGGGGGCCATTCTACGGTGTCACGACCCGAAGGGCGGAGAAAAAGCTCGGGAACTTTTACCCAAAGGGGTCGAGATTGTTTCGGATGCCCATCAGGTTGCGGAAGGGGCGGATGTACTTATTGTGGCGACAGAGTGGCCAGAATATCGTTTACTGGATTGGCACAGAATCAGGCAATCCATGCGAACCCCACGAATTTTTGACGGACGAAACCTTCTCAATCCTACGGAAATGAAGTCCCTAGGATTTGAGTATACGAGCGTTGGGCGTTGAAGTCGCGCGTTACGATCGTTCTGGGCCTTCAGTGGGGGGATGAAGGTAAGGGGAAAATCTTGGATGTGATGGCATCGGAGGCGGATTGGGTCTTGCGAGCCCAAGGGGGTAATAACGCGGGCCACACGGTGGAGATCGGAAATGAAAAATATGTTCTGCATCTGGTCCCGTCTGGAATATTGCGTGCGGATGTTTCCTGCTTAATTGCAGGCGGGGCAGTGGTGGATCCCGCTGGATTAGTGAAGGAGATTGAGGGGCTGAATCGAAGAAAAATCAAGACACGGGGAAGGCTTCATCTCGCTGAGCAGGCTCACCTTGTTTTACCACATCATCGGGCTGTGGATCAGGGATCCGAAAAAAAACGGGGGCATGGAAAGATTGGTACAACGGGTCGGGGAATTGGCCCGGCTTACTCCGACAAGGCAACGCGGGTGGGGCTGCGGGCAGGTGAGCTGGCGTTGCCGCCTGCAGAGCTGGGTAGACGCTTGCAGGACCGTGTGGCAGCCCACAATCGTCACGCCGCAAGTCAGGGTTGGGACAAAATTTCAGCTGCCCGGACGGTACAAGAGATGGGCAAAGCAGCCCGCTTTCTACGTCCGTATCTGGCGGATGGGGTGACTTTAGCTCATCGTGCTGTTTCGACGGGAAAACGAATCTTGATCGAAGGGGCGCAAGGAACCTTCTTGGATGTAGATCACGGAACCTACCCCTTTGTGACTAGTTCCCATTGTACCGCAGGGGGAGCGTGTACGGGTACGGGTGTTCCGCCCACGGCAATACATCGGGTCGTGGGGGTTTTGAAAGCGTATACGACTCGAGTTGGGGGTGGGCCCTTCGTCACTGAGGATGGGACGCTTGGGCATTTACTGCATGGAATGGGAAGAGAATTTGGCTCCACCACTGGCCGTGCACGTCGTTGCGGGTGGTTTGACGCAGTGCTGGTTCGCAGAGCGGTCCAACTGAACGGGGTCACGGAGATGGCGATAACGAATCTGGATGGTTTGGATGGGCTCGAAAAAATTCCTGTATGTGTCGGGTACCGGCTCAAAGGGAAGATTTTGCGAGAGCCACCTGTGGAGTCGACGGATTGGGCACGGTGCCGACCTATCTACCGTATGTTTGAAGGTTGGTGTGAGCCCACAACAGAGGCCCGGCACTGGAAAGATTTGCCCCGTAAAGCCAGAATTTATTTATCCGCGATCGCGAAAATGGTTGGAGCACCTTTAGGAATTATTTCTGTTGGGGCAGGGCGAGATCAGACGTTCCGGCATGGCTAAGGAGAAGACAGTTTCCACCGTACCCCAGCACGTTGCCATTATCATGGATGGGAATGGGCGTTGGGCTCAAAAGCATCATTTGCCTCGTTTGAGCGGGCATGAGGCGGGTCGAAAGTCGGTGAAGCAGGTCGTCCAGGCGGCGATTGATCATGGGGTTCGATATCTGACCTTGTATGCCTTTTCCGTAGAAAATTGGCAGAGGCCGAGAGAAGAGGTGCAGGGGCTGATGGGATTGCTTCGTGGAGTGATTCGGGAGGAGTTGAATGAGATGGGGAAAGAGGGCATTCGGTTGCGAACGATCGGGCGGAAACAGGATTTACCGGATGCAGTTCGGGAGGAGTTGGAGGCTGCCATAGAAAGAACGAAAGAGAATCAGCGGTTGGATCTCATTCTCGCCCTCAGTTATGGCTCGCGGGCTGAGATTACTGAGGCAATGCAGGCGATAGGGCGGGAAGTAAAAGTTGGAAAGCTGGATCCTGAAAAAATCCGGGAGGAGACGGTGTCTGCTCACCTCTACACGCATGGAATTCCTGATCCTGACTTTCTTATTCGGACCAGTGGAGAGATGCGGATTAGTAATTTTATGCTTTGGCAGATTTCGTATGCCGAGATCTATGTGACGCCTGTTCTTTGGCCCGATTTCGGGAAAGAGGAGTTTGCGGAAGCTTTGGCAGATTATGCGGGTCGGGACCGGAGATTTGGAGGGATTTAGCATGCTTGGAGCCAGACTTTTCTCTTCGCTTCTGCTTTGGGGTATCATTTTGGCCTTGGTAACCCTTCGCTACACCAATGGGGTGTTTCTTCTGATTGCGATTGTCGGATTGGCGGCGCAAAGAGAATTTTATCTTTCCCAAAGAAGTGCAGGTCGGACGGTTTTCTTGAAAACGGGTCTTTTGGCGGGCGGTCTACTTTATGCCGCGACATTTTTCTCTGTGGTATCACCCTCGGGTGGATTTCCAGCGGCATTTTCCGGGGAGGCGGTACTGGTTCTTTTGGTGATTCTAGGAGCGCTCACACGGCGGGTGTTCCACCCGAAGGTAGAGGGGGCTACGGAGGCCATGGCTTTGACCTTATTTGGTTTTTTCTATGTTCCCTATCTTTTAAATTACGCGACAAAAATTCTCTACACTGGAAGTCAGGGAAATGGGATCGCGCTTCTCACCTATGCGGTGGCTGTGTCTAAATTTACCGATGTGGGGGCTTATATCGCAGGAAAGCTTTTTGGTCGGCACAAGATGAGTCCCGTGATTAGCCCCAAAAAAACGTGGGAGGGATTGGCGGGAGGAGTTATCCTTGCAGTGGTGACGAGTATAAGTCTGCCGTCTCTCTTTCCCGACGCCTTGGGTAAATTGGGTGGAATTCATGCTTGGATTTTGGGGCTGGGTTTAGCGGGTGCGAGTGTGATTGGGGATTTGGGTGAGTCGGTTGTCAAAAGGGATGCCCAAGTAAAGGATTCGGGTCATTTTCTGCCTGGAATCGGAGGGGCATTGGACTTGGTAGATAGCTTGCTTTTTAGTCTTCCCGTTTTCTACGGGTATATCGTTTTAGCTGGGAGAGTATGAAAAAGGTTATTCTTTTAGGATCGAGTGGGTCGATTGGGGAGAGCACATGCAAAGTGGCTCGGGCTCTCCCTGAAAAGATGAAATTGGTTGGATTGGGGGTAGCGAGGAGCACAGACCGAATGCTGGAGCAGGCGAAGGAGTTTGGAGTTAAGGCGTTGGCAGTATCCGACCCGCAAGCGGCTGAGAAGGTGAAGTCGCATTTACCTCAGGGGACGCAATTTTATCCGGGGGCTGAGGGATTGGCACGTATGGTCGAGGAAACCGAGGCGGACATGGTTTTAGTGGCCATTGTGGGAACGGCGGGTTTGGCGCCGGCTTTGGCGGCGTTGCGGAGCGGAAAAGATCTGGCTGTCGCGAGTAAAGAGATTTTGGTTTTAGCAGGGTCGGCTGTTATGGCTGAGGCGAAAAAAAGGAAAAAACAGGTATTACCGGTGGACAGTGAGCACAACGCCATTTTCCAGTGTCTGGTCGGAGCAGATGAGAAAGAGGTGCGAAAAGTCATTTTAACGGCATCGGGTGGGCCTTTTCGGCAAAGCAGTGCACAGGCAATGGAGAAGGTGACCTTGGCGCAGGCGTTAAAACATCCCACATGGTCGATGGGACAAAAGATAACAATCGATTCGGCCACCATGTTTAACAAAGGCCTGGAAATGATTGAAGCCCACTGGCTTTTTGGTTTGCCGATGAGGCAAGTAGATGTGGTGGTGCACCCTCAAAGCATCGTTCATTCGCTGGTTGAGTTTATTGATGGATCGGTATTGGCGCAGTTGAGCGTGACCGACATGTGTTTTCCGATTCAGTACGCAGTGACGTATCCTGAGAGAATGCCGAGTGGATTGCCTCCTTTGGATTTGGCAAAACTGGGCACATTGAGCTTTGAACAGCCGGATGAGGTCAGGTTTCCTGCGCTACGCTTGGCTCGTGAGGCGGGGGAGCAGGGGGGGACTTTGCCTGGGGTGTTGAATGCGGCGAATGAGGTGGCGGTGGAGGCATTTCTTGCCAAGCGTATTTCATTTCCAAGGATTTGGGGCATGGTGGAGGAAGTGATGAAAGAGCACCGGACGGAGAAGGAGCCCAGCCTGGAGGCCATTATTGATGCGGATCGTTGGGCAAGGGGTGAGGCTAAGGCCAGATTAGAGAAGAAAAAATGAGTTTCTTGTCAGGGCTTCCCTGGATGGAGATCGTGACTGTGGCTGGGACAATCCTCTTTGCTCTGTTTCTGTTCGGGGTGACTGTGGCAGCACATGAATTCGGACATTTTTGTGCAGCGAAGAAGGCGGGATTGGTAGTGGAGCGATTTGCGATTGGATTTGGGCCTAAAATCTACGGAAAAGTAATCGATGGGGTGGAGTGGCAGCTGAATCTTCTCCCTTTGGGGGGATTTGTGCAGTTGCCCCAGATGAGTCCAGCCGAAGAGTTGGAGGGAAAATCGAGTAAGGATTTCAAGGAGCTACCGCCTGTGTCACCCGGAGCAAAGATTTTTACGGCTCTAGCTGGACCTGTGGCGAGTTTGGGTTTGGGAGTGCTTTGTGCTGTGGGGGTATGGATCTTTGGGGTACCGACGAACATGACATATCGGACGACCACGATCGGTTGGGTCGAGCCCGGTACTCCTGCTGCGAAGGCAGGAATCCTTCCCGGGGACGTAATTTTAGCAATTGATCATCAGAGGCCAGAGAGGTGGGCGGGGCGACCAGGAGCGGTCGTGGAGAGTATTCTTTTGGGAACGGATCGGGAGATTCTTATCGAGCTCGACCGAAATGGGAAAGAGATCGTTACGGCCAGAATTTTACCCGAGCAAACAGTTGAGATGGACGGATTGCGCAGGTTGGGATTTGAGATGTATCCGGCTCAGAGCGCGTGGGTGGAGCAGGTGATTGCGGGAGGGCCAGCTGAAAGGGCGGGAATTCGACCGGGGGATCTCATGATTTCATTAGGGGGAGAAAAGATTTGGAGTCCAGCTGCGGTCAAAGCGGCTGTGGAAGATGGGCGGGAGGTTTTACAGCTGGGAATCCGTCGTCCGACAGGAGAGGAAGTTCAGGTCAAGGTGCGGCCTGAAAAAGCCACGAATCGTAAGGATAAAATGATTGGAGTAGTTTGGAGGAGCTCGGAAATCAAGATTACCCATCCGACACCTCAAGAGCAGGTGAGTTCAGCTGCGGGTTTGGTATGGCGAACCCTTCGGGCCTTGGTAACCCCTGCTTCCAGCGTTGGCTTGCAGCATTTAAGCGGCCCCCTCGGGATATTTGATCGATTGGTATCCTTGCTTCGGACGGATCCGAGATTAGTTCTCTATTTCAGCGTGATTTTGAATGTGAACTTAGCGGTCATGAACTTATTGCCAATTCCGGTCTTGGATGGAGGGCATATCGTATTTTCGTTGCTTGAGGCAGTACGGCGCCGGCAGATGGAGGCCAAGACGATTGTTAGAATTCAGACATGTTTTGTCGTGCTTTTAGCAGGATTTTTTCTTTTGGTGACGTATCATGACTCGATGAGGCTAAAAAAACGTATCGAGAAACCTGTGGAAAGTGCTGAGATCCCTGTGTTTGAGAAAAAAGCAAAATGAAAACCTACTGTAGTAGCCCATACCGATATACCCGTCGCGCAACACGCGAGGTCAAGGTAGGACAAGTGGGAATTGGTGGAGCCAATCCGATCCGTGTCCAGAGCATGATTACCTGTGACACGATGGATACGGCTGCCTCGGTTAAACAGACCCTAGACCTTGTGAAGGTGGGTTGTGAAATCGTCCGTATCACAGCTCCGACAGTGAAAGACGCAGCCAATCTTCAGAAAATCAAAAAAGAGCTGGTTGCGGCTGGGTGTCATGTCCCGATTGTGGCGGATATTCACTTTAAGCCGGATGCGGCAATGGAAGCCGCGCAGTGGGTGGAGAAAGTTCGCATCAATCCGGGTAATTTTGCAGATAAGAAGAAGTTTGCCGTTCGGGAGTACACCGACGACCAGTATGGGGAAGAGTTGGCACGGATTGAGGAGACCTTTGGGCCGTTAGTTAAGTTGTGCTTGGAGCGAAAGATTGCGATTCGGATCGGAACGAATCATGGATCTCTTTCAGATCGAATTATGAACCGATATGGGGATACGCCCCATGGAATGGTCGAAAGCGCATTGGAGTTCGCCCGAATCGCGAGAAAGCTGAATTTTCACAACTTCCTCTTCTCGATGAAGTCATCCAATCCAAAGGTTATGATTGAGGCGTATCGATTGTTAACAGTGGCTTTGGCGAAGGAGGGTGCGGATTGGAACTATCCGTTGCACTTGGGCGTGACGGAGGCGGGGGACGGAGAGGACGGACGAATCAAGAGCGCGATTGGCATTGGATCTCTTTTGTTGGATGGGTTGGGAGACACCATTCGGGTAAGTTTGACCGAGGACAGTGTACATGAGATTCCAGTTGGGCGCGCGTTAGTTAAGTATTTGGAGGAGCGTGCTAAGGGCAGTTTTGATTCTGAGGCGAAGCTTTCCTACGATCCTTTTAGTTACAACAAGCGTGTCACGACAAGGGTTGTAGTGGGTGGAGTAAAGATAGGTGGGGAAGAACCGCCAAGGGTTATGGTGTCTGCGAAAGTGGAAGAGGCTCTGCGGCCCCGATTAGCACAGCTCGGAGATCTAGCGCCCGAACTGATTCATGAAAAAACTGCCATCGTGGAGATCGATCCGCAAAGTGAAGCTGAGGTGAAGAGCCTCGAGGAGAAAAAGGACCCGGTTCTCGTGAGTGTCAAAGATGGTTTGGATTTGAATGTTGTTTCGGCAACCCGCCTGTTGGCTGCTCGAATTCCAGCGCGACATCCAATTTTATTGAAAGACACATTGCATCCGAATGCATCGGAAGGAGGATTGAGCGGTCTGATTCGAGCCTCGGTTCATTTGGGAGCGTTACTGTGTGATGGAATTGGGGATGCAATTCTGGTCAGGGGTGAGCCTGCTCCTGGCGCCTGTCTGCGGCTTGGGTTCAATATTTTACAAGCGGCGGGAAGTCGGATCTTTAAGACGGATTACGTGGCGTGTCCTTCGTGCGGGAGAACCCTCTTTGATCTCCAGAGCACAACCGCCAAGATCAAGGCTGCTACGCTTCATCTCAAAGGCGTTAAGATTGCCGTCATGGGATGTATTGTGAATGGGCCTGGAGAGATGGCGGATGCCGATTTTGGTTATGTGGGAGGAGCGCCTGGGAAGATCAACCTCTACGTGGGAAAGACTCCCGTGAAGTTCAATATTCCAGAGGCCGAGGCGGTGGATCGTTTGAAGGATTTAATTCGCGAACACGGAAAATGGGTGGATGCACCTGTGGGTGGCGTTCCTGTGCCTGTTTAGTCTCGAATCATACGCATTAGAGCTGCATAGGATTTTGGGCGGCGGTGACAAAGATCATCAAGGAGAGATCGAGCGGTTCGTCGCGGATCATCGAGGCCGAGGGTTTTCAGAAGAGCTCGCTCGAAGCGTTCCACAAGGCGGGAGTGGGGATCTTTTTTACTAAGCCACTGAATTGCGGTTTGGAGAAGATGATGAAGGGATTCCAAATGCGCATCTGGTTCGGCGACACTTTCGATCTGTTGTGAGAAGTAGGTAGCTGCGAGTAAGCGTGAGTAGGATTGGCGCAGGCCTGAGTGGGTTTCCCGTAGGCGTGCTTCTTTGAGGTGATGGAGTGTGGTTCGCCGGGAGAGGTCCTAAGTTATTTCGCACTCATGAAAGAGGTCGAGATGTCCTTTGAGCGGGCTTCCAGGTTTTGCAGCTCCGCGGGCTAGGGAGCGTAGAATCCCGTGGTGTCGGGTCAACCATACGACCAGAAGGCTGGTTTCGCCTTGGCGGCGGATATGGAAGAGAATTCCCTCATCTTGAAGTGTTTGGCTCAAGAGGTGCACTCTATCAGAGGGGGGAAGGGGTGGCGAAAGTAGGGAAGAAGGAGGGGTGACTCAGGGGTGAAAAATGTGTAGAAAGTCGGGATGGGCACGGCAAGAGAGACTACGGTTCTTCAGGAGGCAAGCATGACAGGGATTTCCCTGCATAGCGGCTCCAAGGTGAGATTGACCGTGAAGCCAGCTGGGGCTGGGACTGGTTAT
>Ga0214923_10007142_pt1 | contig 12272 bp, 9 predicted proteins | sample LL1510_MetaG_FD_177993 | JGI IMG/M metagenome (GOLD analysis project Ga0214923, IMG submission 177993) | Freshwater microbial communities from Lake Lanier, Atlanta, Georgia, United States - LL-1510 | ecosystem: Environmental > Aquatic > Freshwater > Lake | place: USA: Georgia | collected 2015-10-15
TGACTAGTTTTTTTTATTTCTTTATATTCTATATCATTATCATTACAATCATCATAATCTACATTATTTAATCCTATTATATCATCAGAAATCATTTTGTATATAATTGTATATATTGTATATATTGTATATAATTGTATATATTGTATATAATTGTATATATTGTATATAATTGTATATATTGTATATAATTGTATTTTAAAATTATAATTTAAATTCTATATTTTGTATATTTTGTATTTTAAAAAAATAATTTAAAAGGTTAAACTTAATAAGTTAATAAGTTAAACTAGTTAAACTAGTTAAACAAGTTAAACAAATGTATCAAAATTATTATATTTATTATCAAAATTATTAAAATTACTATAATAATATTCATTAATAGAAGGTTCATTATTATATGTTGAATATAAACCTAAATTTTTTAAGTTACTTAAATTACCTAAATTATTTAAATTAATTTTTTCATAATTTTTCATATAATTTTTTTTAGGTATATCAATTCTATTATGTTCTTCATCACTTGAACTATATGAACTATCTGAGCTGTTTGAGCTGTTTGAGCTGTTTGAATTATTTGAATTATCTGAGTCTCCTAAATTATTATTTTCAACTTGATACAAAAAATCTAATGTTTTTTCAGTTTGATCTTTAAATTTTTTATTTATTTTTTTATTTTTTCGTCTTAACAAATACTTATTTTTTTTATTTCTATTTTTATAATATTTATAAAAATCATTAATTAAATATATTAATACAATAATTATTATTGTTGTAGATAAACAAATTACAGTCATAGATGCAGGTGAAATATTTTTTAATTTACTTTCTTTGATAATTATTGGTGGGATATTTTTATTTTCTATTTCATTTTCTTCAAATTCATCATCACTAATGTATCCTTGATTTAATTTATTTTCATCCATTTTATATTTTGATTAAATTAGTTTTTATAAATTATTTGATTAAAATAATTTGTATAAATTAGTTTTATAAGTTAGTTTTATAAGTTAATATAAATTAATACAAATTAATATAAATTAATATAAATTATATATAATTTAATAAAAAAATAAGAAAATAAAATTTAAACTAATTTATATTAATTTAAACTAATTCTTTACATTCATTAATAATACAATCTAATTGTATATCTAAAAGTTTTCCTTTATAATCATTTTTAACTTCATCTATTAAATTATATATTTTATTTTTTAAATTTATAATTTCTTCATTTACTTCATAATTATTATATGCATTAATTATATTTTTAGGTTGTAAATTAATTGTATCATTAATTATTTTACCACATTTTTCATAAATTTCATTCTTAATTAATTGTTTAGATTTTAATATACCTATATTTTTATTATAATCTAATAATGCTAATGACTGCCATAATTTTGGTGTTCGTCCTCTAATACAAACAACATTATTATTTTCTATACAATCTAACATATTATCAAATAATGCATTCTGTATATTATTTTTATTATCTTTATTTTTTGGATCTAATGATCTTTTCCATATTTCTATTAATACATCTTGTTCATTAATATTATTTTCAAATTTATAATTATGATCTAATATTTTTGTAAATTTATTTAATTTTGTTTTTTCTATTTCATTATTACATTTTGAATGAAAAAAGTCAATAATATTTTTATAATTTATATTTTGGTTGTTTTGGTTGTTTTGTTTATTTTGATTATAAATTAATTCATATTGTTGAATAAATTCATCTGATAAAAAACTATCATGAACATTTTGACTGTCTGAAATCCAAAATTTTTTGTCATTTATATTTTTAATATTTTGGTCTTGTTGTTTTAGTTGGTTTGGTGGATCTAAATTATTTGTTTGATTTGTTTGATTTGTTTGATTTGTTTGATTTGTTTGATTTGTTTGATTTGTTTGATTTGTTTGATTTGTTTGATTTGTTTGATTTATTTGATTTATTTGATTTGTTTGATTTGTTTGATTTGTTTGATTTAGGTAATTTAGTTGATTCAAATTATTTGGTTGGTTTGGTGTATCTAAATTATTCAAATTATTTAGTTGATTCAAATTATTCAAATTATTTAGTTGATTCAAATTATTCAAATTATATAAAATTTTTAATTTATGTAAATTATTTAAATAATTATAATATTTAATTAATATAAATTTTGTTTTATTATAAATTCTACTATCATTAAAATATATTTTTTCTAAATCATAAATAGTTTCTAAAATAAATATATTTTCTTTATGAATATTTAAATTTATTTTTTTATTTTTTAAGTTATGTAAAAATCTATTTATTAAATTAACTGCTTTATTAAAATATTGTAGTGAAATTAATTTATCATTTTTATATAATAAATAATAAGAACCTAAAACATAATAGTCATATTGATTATAATAATTATAATATTGTTTATTATAATTATTATACTGTTTATAATAATTATTATACTGTTTATTAATTTTATCAATATTTTTTATTTTTAATTTTATGTCAATTTTGTCATCGTTGTATAAATTATGTAATTTTGATTTATAAATTTTTAATTTATTAATTTTTAATTTATTAATTTTTAATTTATTAATTTTTGTATTATTTTTAACATAAAAAATAAATAATAAACATAAAATTAATACTATTATTATGTAGAAATTTATTTTTATCATTTTGCTTAAATATTTTATGTAATATTTCTGCTTAAATATTTTATGTAATATTTCTGCTTAAATATTTTATGTAATATTTCTGCTTAAATATTTTATGTAATATTTCTGCTTAAATATTTTATGTAATATTTCTGCTTAAATATTTTATGTAATTTTATGTAATATTATGTAATTTAATTTTGTGTAATGTAATATATTGTAATATAATATTTTTGCTTAAATATTTTATATATATTTATATGTATAAATTTTTATCTATTTGTAAAACTATTTTAAACTTATAAAATTATATTATAACTATTTAAAAATTTTATTTGTTAAACTTTCTATATTTAAATGTTTATTTCTTAATGACTGTTTTATGTCTTCATAAATTATAGGATCAATCCATTCATATTCCTTTTTAAGTATATCTAAATTTTGATTATTAAATTTGTCTAAATTATTTATAATTTCATGAACTATTTTATTTTTATTTTCATTTGATATATTATTTGTAAATTTTTCTTTTTTTTTATATAAAAAATAGATTAAAATTAAAATTAATAAAATTAAAATAACACTCATATAAGTTTTCTTATATTTTCTTAAATAAAAAAAATATGTTTTAATTTAATTTATTAAATTATTAAATTATTAACCTATTAATTTATTAACCTATTAACTTATTAACCTATTAAATTATTAACTTATTAACTTTAAAATAAATTATATAACTTAACTTATATATTTTCTATACGTTATTTATATTTTTAATTTTTGCTATAAAAGGCATTTTCCATTTTAATATAATGTCTATTAATATTTCACTATTAATTTCTGTTTCATTATTTAAAAGTAATATTCTTTCATCATAATTTAAATTTTTATAATCATAAAATTCACCTATTTTATAATTATATTTATTTTTAAGTTCGTTTTCTGTAATTATATTTGAAATAGTATAAATTCCTAATAAAATATGTGATTTGTATAAACTATTTAATATTTTAATGTCATATTGATTAATTCCTATATTTTCTATTACTTCATAAAATATTAATGGAACTAAAGTTTTAAATAATATTATTTTTGTATCTGTTAATAATTCAAAATCTTTAATAAAATCTTCATAAAAATGTATAACATATGGAGAAACTAAAATATGTATAGGATAATTTATTTTTATATTTTTATATTTATAAATATCAAAAACATAAACTTGATCATATAATGGTATTCCAGTAAAATAACATTTTAAATTATTATAATTTATTGGGTTACCATCAATATTTATATTTTTTTTAACAAATTTATATTTTTCAATTAATTTTTGTTTTCTATCATTTATAACTTCATTACTTTTAACTTCATCATTTTTGATTTCATCACTTTTGATTTCATCACTTTTAATTTCATCACTTTTGATTTCATCACTTTTAATTTCATCACTTTTGATTTCATCATTTTTAACTTCATCACTTTTAACTTCATCAATAATTTTATTTTCTAAATAATATGTGATTTCCTCTAACCAATTTTTAGATGTATAAACTGTTTTATTATTAATAAGATTAAGATTATTATAATTAATATAATAAATATTCATTTTACAATCATAAAATTTTTGTTTATCAATATTTACAAATCTTTTAGATATTTCTAATAATATGTTTGTATGAAATTCATATACATAAACATTATCAATAATTTCTATATTATTTAAAATTTTAAAATCTTTTAAATTAGGATAATTTATAAATCTTGCCTCATTTTTAAAATTGAATAAACTAATATTATCGAAAATTATAGTATTAAGAGAATATATATTAGCATATCCAAGATTATTATTATTTAAAGGAATAAATTCTAAACGAGAAGCGTTTGAGTTATATATACTTTTATCATCATAATTTATGTTATGAAATTTAATAATCCATTCATAATCAAAATTATAATTTCTTTTTTCTTCTTCAAAATTTATATTTCTTTTCATTTTACTAATTTTTTTTATCTCTAAAATATTATTTCCATTAGTATTATTAATATAAAAATTAGAAATTTTATTTTCTTTTAAATTATCATAAAATTCATTAATTAAATCATTCAATATTTTAAGAAAATTATCATATATTTCAAATTTTTGAATTTCATCACTTCCATATAAATAAATATATCCTTTATTCATATTATATGAATATTCATTATCATTAATAATATATGAATTATAATCTTTTTTTATATTTACATTTTTGTTTAAAACACCATTAATATAATATTCTTTATTTGTTTCTATATTAACTATTTCTCCAGCAATAATATATAACATAATATCCATAAAACTACTATCTTTAAATTTTTTATTTCTTTTTTTAAAGTTTTCAACAGCAATATTTGAATTATAATATTTCATTTTGTATAATTATTATTATTTCTTATATTTATTATTTAAAAATATTATCTAATTTAATGAATTAACTATTTTTAAACACCTTATATTTAACAATTATATTTTCAAAATTGAAAAAAACAAAGAATAATATTAAAACTTAAATAAGTTAAAACTAATTAAATAAGTTAAAATGTCTTTTACTAATTCTAAATATGTTATTATTTTAAACATTGAAAATGAAATATTTTATTTAGAACAAAAACTTAATTGTATTAAAAACATTAAATTTTTAAAATATGAAAAAGATTTAAATAAAGATAATGGAATATTTTATGCAAAAATTAAAGATATATCAACTATTAATCAAAATATTTTTAATAGTATATTAGAAAATTCTATTATAAATTTATATGATTTAATTGAATTAATAGATTATGGAAGAAAAATATTTGACGAATATGAAATAAGTATGCATTTATATAAAATTTTAAAACACCATATAAATAGTATTAATATAAATAATACTAATAAATTATGGACAAATTTAACAAATAATGAAGATCATTATTTATATTTATATAAATCAAGAAAGTTACCATATTTTCAGTTAGAAAATAAAGAATGGAAATTTATTAATTCAAAAAATAATGATTATCCTGAAGAATTATTTGAAAATAAAAATGAAGAAAAAAAAGAAAATAAAAAAAATACAAATTTTAATGATTATGAACCTATTAAACCAGAAAATTATGAAGATATTAATGAAATAGTATATTGTTTAAATGTATTATGGTCATTGAAATTAACTGATTTAGTTCATCAATTAATATTTTATACATTATTAAATCCAAAATATATTCATATAATTAAAAATGAAAGATTTTGGAACATTATTTATAGTTATGAAAATAATAACTTTCATAAATTAATTAATTATTGTTATTATTATAATTTGTATTTATTTAGACAAGAAGAATTATTAATGTTTAATAATGTTCCATTAGATACAAGAGTGATTTTTACTTTAAATGAAGCAAGTAAATTACCTAATTATATTAATCATATTGAAAGAAATCCATATATTCAACAATTAACAAATAATTTAAATTTAAGCGAAACAATACCATTTTATATAAATGAAAGAAGAGAAATTTTAGATATTAGTGAATTTAATAAAAGATTTGAAATTGCAACAGGTGGAATTTTTAAAAATATAGATTTAAAAAAATTAAAATGTGCAATAACAGGTTCAATATTAATTCCTTGTGTTCATATAAATCCATTAGAAAAAACATTATTTAATATAGATGGAAATATAAATTATAATAATATAAAAGAAAATCCATCACCTAGTGAAATTAATTTTATAAATTATTTAGAATATTATTATCCAGGTTATAATTCATTAAGTCAAGATGAATATAATACATATGTATTAGATAATAAAGATAATGATGAAACTATAGAATTTCTAATTAATGAAATTAATGAAAATAATAAAATTAATGAAAATAAAGGTTATACAAATGAAAACATAAAAAAATCCAATGTTGAAGAAAAACCTTTTATAAATAATGAGACAAAATTAAATAAAAAAATTAAAAAACTTAGAAAAAAAATTAGTCCAAATTATGATGATTTTGAAAACAAAATTAATAATTTGAATGTAATTGAAAGTAAGCAACATGGTGAAAATGGTCAAACTATTCAAAATAGTCAAAGTAGTGAAAATGATAAACATGATCAAAGTGATCAAACTAATCAAACTAATCAAAGTGATCAAAGTGATCAAAAAATTAAATCATATTCATGCAATAAATTAAGTGATATTGATATTTCTGTTACTACAAGTAATTATTATGAATTTAATTTAATAGTATATGATTTATATAAATTAATTAAAAAAAATTGTAAAAAAAGAGGTAAAGTTTATATTAGACGAATTGTTAATTTATCAGAATCTTATAAATACTTTATTTATGGTCCAGGATTAACAAGACCTATAGATATTTTTAAAATTTCATATTCACCAGTAATTATGGTGAAAAAATTTCACTTAAATTGTGTAAAAATGTATTATGATGGTGAAATACATATGTTTCGTTCTTGTATTTCTAGTTTGATTAGTGGAGTGAATGAATATTATAATTGGTTTAGTTGTAATAAAGTTCCATCTGATGTAATTTTGAAATATGCTATGAGAGGAATATCAACTATATTAAATAAAAATGAAATCGAAAAAATAAGTTCATATATTTCACATAATAATGAATGGAAAAAATTACTCAAATTTTTAGGTATGCAAAATATATGTTGTATAGTTGATGTAAATCATAAATTTTTCAATATTCCATCAAAATATATTGGTATAAGACATAATTTAATACAAATAAGAAAAGATATTAATAATAATATTAATACCAAATATATTAATTCACCTAATGATAATTTTAAATATGGTAAATTAACTATTAAAAATACAACAAATTTATTACCACCTAATATGCAAATAATAGATAATTATATAAAAGATATAAATTATAATTTATAAATTAGATAAAAGATATAAATTATATAAACTAATAAACTAATAGATAAACTAATAAACTAATAGATAAATTATATAAATTAATAGATAATAAATTAGATAATTAATAGATAATTTAATAGATAAAAGATAGATAAATTTATTTTTTTCACATAACTGAATCATAAACGTCTGGATTTTCCCACCATATACGTTTTTCTTCAATATTTAATTCGTCTGTAAATAAATGCTGAATGGTTGTTCTATCAAATGCAGCGCGATTTTCTTTAGCAAATTTATCTTTTAAACTCATAAATTTCATTCTATTTGCTAATTTAGTATCACCATTACAACCTGTTAAATTATATATATCTTTAAAATTACTAAAGTCTTTATTAAATTGTAAATCATAAGCACAATCTAAACCTTGACTAGAATAGTAATTTAATCTTTTTAAATTTTCTAAATTTTCATACATAGGTGTATTATTATTTATTATTTGATTTTTTTCATTTTCAAAATCTAATTCATTTTCAGTTTCCTTTTCATTATTTATTTCATTTAATAATGAATTTATTTCTTGATCATTTTTTTTATGAATTTGTTTTTTATTTTTACTTAAATTATTTAATTGCTTTGCATTATTTAAATTGCTTAAATTGCTTAATTGATTTAAATTACCTAAATTACCTAAAGCATATCTATTTCTTTTACTATCTGAATATTTTCGATTATTTAGATTAACATTATACATTTCGTAGTGTGCTTGTTTATTTTTTTGATCAATATTTTTTTTACTAATTATATAATCATATATAATATATAAAAAACTTCCACTTAAAATTAAATTTATTAATACTTGAAATAAAAAATTATTATCACTTAATATAAGTGCTAAAAATATAATTAAAACTAAAAATAAACATATATAATATAATTTGTCTGTCATTTAATTAATTTGAATAATTTGATTGTTATATTAATTTAATTAATTTGATTGTTATATTAATATATTAATAATTAGATTAAAAAATTAGATTAAATTATTAGATTATTTTTTGTAAATTATTTTTTGTAAATTATTAAAAAAAAAGAAAAAAAAATATAAGAATGTTCTTTAATAAATTTATATTATTTTTTTTAATCATCAACTAATTCAGGAACATCATCATTATCTTTATTTTGATTATTTTGATTAGTTTCATTTAATTCATTTGTTTGACTTAATTCATTTGTTTGATTTGTTTGACTTAATTCATTTGTTTCATTTGTTTGACTAGTTTCATTAGTTTGACTTAAATTATTTTCTTCACTTAATTGATTTGTCTTAGTTTCGATATCAAAGTTTATGTTTTCTTTTTGTTCCATTATATTATAATGTGAATTTAATGTGTCAAATAAATTTTTAATATTAGGATCTTTACTTCGTCCTGTTTTTTCTCCCATTTCTCTCATATATTGAATAATTAATCTAAATTCACGTAACACAGTTGTATTATTATTTCCTGTTGTGCTGACATCACAAATGAAATTTTCAAGCATAACATAAACATTAGAACTTGCTACACTATCACGAAAATAAGTATCAAAATTATCTTTTAATAAATGAACTGATTGTTCAATACGCTTAAAAGCATTTTTACATCTATGTAGTCTTGGATGTTTTTTAAGTTCGCCAATTGCAGTTATTAAAATAAATGAAAATTCTTCAATATCAACATCTGCAGATGTAATAATTTTATATAAATCAAATAATGACTTATATAATTTATGTAAAATTGTTAGTATATATTTTTTTACTATAGATTTGATATTTTTATTAGACCATAATAATTTTAAATCAAATGAAGAAAATGGAAAAATATAAAAAGTTAATCCAATTTCTTGATTAATAAAATTATCTTTTAAATCATCAATATTTTCAAAACTTTTATGATATTGTTTTAATTTACTACATAAGGATATTAATTGTTTAGTATAATTACTTTCTTTTAATTTTTTATATAAATTATTAATTTCTTCTTTACTTATTTTATGATATGCATCTTCAGTATCTTCTTTTGTCTCGTCAAAATAAATATTTTCTTTAAGCTTTTCAGCATAACAGTCAATTTCATCTAAGCCTTGTTTTGTTTCTGGAAAATCATCTTTAATTGGTTGAAATGTGGAAATTTGTTTTAATATTTTATATATTTGTCTAATTATATTACGCGCATTAACAAATTTTGGAATAATAATATGCGGGTCAGCATCTTTAACACCTAACATTTCTTGAAACATATCATTTATATTAGAGCCTTGGTCAGATATAACTTTTCTTATTTCTTTAATTTTACTGGACATTTTTTTATTTGTATTATTTATATTATTTGTATTATTTTATAGTATTATATTTATAATATGTTTTGTTTATATTTTTATATTAATTATTTTATCTTATTTAAATTTATTTTTATATTAATTATAATTTAATTATATTTTATGGAATAATTTGTTGTTCTGTGTTTGTTATTTGTGGAGATGGTTTTAATGGTTGTTGTGAAGATGTATTATTATAATTTTTTTCACAATTTTTACATTTTTCATTTGCATTTTCTAAGAATACACCAGACAAAATAGATAAAAAGAAAACTATTAACATACAAAGTCCATTTCCTGTTTTAACATCTAAACTTCCTGCCATTACAACACCTAATAAAATTATTAATAGTAATGTAAAAACTACTAATACACCAATTTGATATTTTGTTTCCATTGAATATAGTTTGTAAATATATTTTTATACTAAATTAAACTATTTATTAAATTACTTATTATATTATGTAATATATTTTTTCTATTAAAAATTATAATAAAAAAAATTGAATTTTTATAATTAATATATAAAATTGTCAAAATAATTCAAAATATATTAAAATAATTCAAAATATATTAAAATAATTCAAAATAATTCAAAATATATTAAAATAATTCAAAATATATTAAAATATATTAAAATGAACAACATGCCATTAAACCCACCTAGATTGATAAGATCTATAAATGAAAATAGATGGAAAGATGCATTAACTCATTTAGTTATTGAAAATAAAGATTGTTTTATTATTGAAAGTTATAATGTATGGTTATATAAAGTTGAAAGAGATCTTAATAATAAAATGTATGCTTTTCAACAAATATTTTTGAATAACACTTTAATCGATAGTATATATACAAAATTACCTATAATAAATTAGTATGATTTATATAAAAATATATAATATGTATAATATATAATTTATAAAAATATTGATAAAAGTATTGATAAAAAAATAAAAATATATAAAATATAAAAAATAACAAAAAATAGAAAATAATATATATAATAATATATATTATTTTTTTGTAATTTAGTAATTTAGTAATTTAGTAATTTAGTAATTTAGTAATTTATTAGTATTAACATTATTAGTATCAAACTATTAGTATCAAACTATTCAAACTATAAATATAATAAATCAAACTATTCAAATTAATTAAATCAAACTATTTAAATCAAATTAATTAACACAAGTAATTTCAAAAGCTAAAATAATTCGCTTAGACCCAAAATAACATAATTTAATAGTTCCTAAAAGATCGACTGGATTTGTCCAAGTTAATGATGATGCATCTAATTCAAATGTATCAGCTGTTATATTTTTAATTGTATTGCCATTTGGTGAATTAACTATATATAAAAATGGTTCATAATTTGGATTATTTGAAGTAAAACCAGAAAAATAAACTCTATCACCATTTGATAATCCATGTGGTTGAACAGTTTGAAAAGTTATAGTAGTAGATGTAAATGCTGATATTAATGTCGCATTCATTCTATCGACACCCCAATTTAATATATTTACAGGATCACCAAATGTAAAAGTAAATGTTGTTGTAAAAGTTATTGGATATGTAAATTTATATAATCCTTCATTATAATCTTCTTGTTCTAAACTATACCATTTATTGTCAGATGAAATAACAGCATTAGTTAAAAAATGATAATTTCGCGTAGTTGATAAATTAATAGATTGATTTCTAAATTCATTAACTAAAATAGAAATTTGATTATTAGGATTTTGTAATGTTATATATGGAACTCTAGACTGATATAATTTCATACCTATAATATTACGAATTGGAAATGTTGTTCTAACAGATTGATTACTTTGAAATGTGTCAGAATAATTATATAAAAATACACTATAATCATTTGTAATAATTCTATATCTACTATCAAATACTAAATAATGTCTATTATAATTAGAAACGGAAATTATTTTAGATATTTTATTATCTTTTAATAATTTTAAATCTTTAATATTTACACTATTTCCAAATATATCTGTATTTTGGATATTTTTGTTTTGTTTTGTTTCTTCATCTAATTTAGATTTAAATTCATTTGTATTGTCATTAATTATTTCTGCTTGTTGATTATGTAATTCATCATAAGTATTATTTAAATTTTTATTTAAAACATTAATTATTTGTATATTTTTTGGTTCTATTATTTCTGGTTCATTTAATATATTTTTACTATAATTTATAAAGTCTTCATTATTGGTGCTTTGATCATTTGAATTATTTGAATTATTTGAATTATTTGAATTATTTGAATTATTTGAATTATTTGAATTATTTGAATTATTTGAATTATTTGAATTATTTGAATTATTT
>Ga0214923_10007143_pt1 | contig 12270 bp, 13 predicted proteins | sample LL1510_MetaG_FD_177993 | JGI IMG/M metagenome (GOLD analysis project Ga0214923, IMG submission 177993) | Freshwater microbial communities from Lake Lanier, Atlanta, Georgia, United States - LL-1510 | ecosystem: Environmental > Aquatic > Freshwater > Lake | place: USA: Georgia | collected...
ATGATTGTATAAAATGCATAGATGAAAAACATAAATATAAAATAGGTGATATATTGATGCAGATATTTATAGAATATGTAAAAAATAATAAAGATACAGAACATATTACAAGTATAGAATTACAAGATAATTCTATAAAAAAATGTTATAATATAGGTATAAAATTAAAATATTTACGAACAATTATAAGTGGAGAGCCATATTATGCTAAATATGGTTTTAGACCATGTGAAAAAAAAGCATATGAAATATATAGATATAATCGTAAATTACATAAAGAAAATAGATTGTTAGAAAGTAAGGTAGTTGATAAGATATTTGAAAATATGAAAGATATGAATAATAAAAAACCATATTTATTATATGCTAATAAATATAAAAAATACATATTGCAGAAAAATCAAATAGATATAAAATTATTTATAAATGAAATAATTGAAAAAAGTGAAGATAAAAGAGCATCAACTAACATAGATATTGAAATAAAAAAAAATAGTTGTGAATTATTATCATATGCTATTTTACCTTTGTATAAAGCATTAGGATACAAAGATTATGTAGATAGTAATGAAGTATCATTAGGAGATAGATGGGAATTAAAAATTAGATAATATATTACTTTTATAAAAAATATTATTTGTAATACACAATTATCTAAAAATGAATTATTGTAAATAATTCATATTTATTAAAGTCTTAAAAAAATAAACAAATTTATTATCTGGAAGCAAAGAATAACCAGATTCAATATATAAATCTTTCAATATTAGAAAAAGTATATTTATATTTAAGCACAAGTTTTATCATTATATATGCCTATATTTAGTTAAATAAAGTAGAATACAATTGAATTTTGTCAAAAGTAATTTTCTATGTAATTATTAAAATTATTAAAATTTTTAGTTGTTTCGTTTAATATCCAATTAACCTATATGCTAACTCATTTATTTCTGGTCTAACTATTTGCACTATTTGCGGTATTGGATTACCAAAAGTATTTGGATAAAGTTAGCATGGGTGTGGGTTATGTGGTCGGTGTGACGTAGTTCTTAAATTTTTCCAAGCATTAATTTTTGCATTTAACATACCAGTTGATGCAAAACTTCTTGGAGTATAACAAACATATACAACACATCTATAATTAGGTTGATGACGTTTTGGTTCAGGTTTTTTGGCACAATGAATTGTTCGTGAGTCCCATAATACAAGAGAACCAGCAGGACATTTAATCATTTTTTTAACACATTTTTTACTATCAGCATACCATTTTATTTGTTCTTGATTTAAAAGAACCCAATCATCTGGATTTTTTTCATCAAACTCTTTTGCAAAATCACCATGATATTTATGCGAACCTTCTAATATTATTAACGTAGCATCTCCTTCATTGGTATCATAAGCATTAACCCAACCCTGGACGCATTCCAAATTATTTCTTAAATAACTTTGATCCGTATGTAACCAAGCTTTATCTTGTTTTTCTGCCCAGCCAAAACCAGTTATTTCTGGTGGCATATGAAATGACACACCATCAAAACTTACTAATAAATCTTCTTTACTAACATTCCAAATCTTTTCGAATGGTTCGATTATTTTATTATTTGTTCGCAAATTCCATATAAATTGGGCATGTCCGTAATTGATCGCGTTTGTAAGACCATATAAAGTCATCGATGTCTAGAAAGAAATCAGGATATTTTTGCATTAATGTGGTTTTGCCACCGCCTCCGCAAATAACTATTAGGGTCATTATATATTTTTATTATAATATTATAAACAATTTACTTTTATATATATTTAGACATTTTGTTAAAAAAAATATATATATATAATATTAATGGGCAAAACTTTTGGTGAAAAAAAACAAAAATATTCAAATCACCGCAATCAAGCATCACTTAATAAACCAGTAAGAAATTATGTTAAATCATTTCTAAATCACATTAAATATAATGAAGAAATGATAGAAGAATTTATTTTCCCATTAAAATCATCAAACACTTATACTTGGTGGGATGTTAATCCTTATAAACCAAAAGTATTTTAAATATTTATTGGATTTTGTTTGCTGAAGCATTATATTGTTTATTATTGATAGTTAAAAACATATATATTATAAAGTTATATTATTATTAACAATAATAAAACTTAAATGATTTCAATTACATCTTTTTCACTAAAAAATGGGACAGTTAATTAACTATTTTTATTTATAAAATCATTTGCCTGTGTAAATAAATAATTAAAATAATTTTTAATATGAACTTCACTAATTTTATAATCTTCACTTTTATGTGACATATTAATTAGATATACAATTAATATATAATAATAATATATAATGAATAATCGTTTAAAAAAATATAACAAAACTAAAGATATTTTACATTATACATCAACTACTGATTTAATTGAATTAGTATTTAAAGGTATAGTTGGACAAGGATATGGTATTAATTCAATAATTAATATCAATGATACTAAAATTTTTACTAAAGTAATACCAATAACAAAAATTGATTTAGAAAATATGTATGATACTTCAAATATACATAATCTTCCGATGTATTATAATTATGGTGTAGGTAGTGCTGGTTTTGGTTGTTGGAGAGAATTAGCTTTTCATATTAAAGCATCAAATTGGGTTATCAATAATAAATGTCCAAATTTTCCAATATTATATCAACAATTAATTTATATTTTATATATTTATTTTCAAAATTAAATTATATATGAATTTTGAAGATAAATATATAAAATATAAAACAAAATATTTACAACTAAAAAATATAAATAATCAAACAGGTGGGATTAATAATAAATTTGAAGAAAATTGCTTTATAAATAAGTCTTTGTATTATACACATGTTAATATTAAATATAGAAAAAATCGAATTAATGATTTTAATAATATTTATAAAAAATTAAAAAATCATTTGAAACCAAAAGAAATAACAATTAAAAAAAAAAAAAAAATGGAAAAATATATAAATATGCATAAGAAAGAAAACATACCATTAATTAGAAAAATACTAGAAGTAACACAACATATATCATTTGATGAATTTAAAAAAAATTTGTTTAATCAAATTGAATATTTTAATAATTATTTAGAACAACATAATATTAAAAAATATATATTTTGTATTGGTGTTGGCAATGATGGTGGTTCGTCTGATGTAAATTTTAATATATATAAATCAAATTTATGGATATTTCTTCTTGTTTATCATTTATTAAAAATAAAACCATTTGATATAATGCTTAATTTGAAAGAGGCAATAAGAATATATTATAATGAATCTTCATTAGAAATTGATAATTTTTTAATAATGGATGATTGTTCATATAGTGGTAATCAAGTTGTAGATAATGTAATATATAAGGCAGCAACAGAATTAATGCATACTAATAAAAATAGTTTTATGACTGATGATTTAATGAAAAAAACAATATATCATCCTATTCAAAATAAAGTACTAAATGTTCATTATATTATACCATATTTATCAAAAATTGCATATGATAAATTAAAATTATTAGAATTAAAAACACAAATAAATGTAATAATTTATACAAATAATATAATTAATCCATATAAAAATATTATTGATAAAAATTCAATGGATAAAATTAAAAAATTATATTCATCCTATATTTCATGGGTTGATTTGGATAATTTAATTCCTATATTTTTTGATCATAAAATAGCAGATTCAGTAAGTACAATTGATTTAATATTAATTAAAGGACAAGTACTTGATAATCCAAAAAAAAGGTATGTATTTATTGATGCTTGTACATATAATAAAAATGATCCAGATAAAAAAGAATTTAATCCAAAAACTATAAATGGAGTTAAATTTAATGAAAAAAAAATATATTGTCCTAAACCACCTTATTTATATTTTTCAGAATTGTTAAAATAATGACTAATTATTTTTTTTATATTACACCTTTTTACATTTCAAACGCCGACTATACCAAAAATTTTTGTAATGCTAAATAAAGTTCTATTAATTCTTTATTAGTAATTACATTTTGTGTTAGGATAAAAAAATTTTGTATAATTCAAAACAAAAAACTTACCTTTATTGCAATAATCACGGCTCCTCCTACTCCAGCTAATATACCAGAATCTCCCCCACCTCCTCCTGACACATGTACTGACACTTGATAATTTGGTATTGAATTTGAATTTATTTTATTTCTTGTTATTAGATTAGGATTTGGTCTTGATTTTGAAAAATCCATTAAAACAAGTTCATAAGGAGTTGGGTTAGTTGTTTTAGAAACAAAATCATAAGAATTTAATTGTGTTTGGAAATCATTTATCTTTGAATTAAATTCGTTGAATTGGAAAGCAGATTTGGATGTACCTGAATATTCAGTGCCATACCTACCCAAACACTTCATTTCATCATGATTTTTTAACCCTGATTGACAATAATTAAACACTCGAGTTGCAACTTGTTTATTTAATTCAATGGATATTTTTTTCTTATTCAAATCCTCACAATAAACAATAGTTTGTTCTGGTTTCAATTTATCCCAGTTCTCATACAAAGTCTGACTTATAGTATTAATTATTTTGCTAATTGATTCGGACCCCAATGTATAAGCGGATTTTAAGAATTGTTCAACAGGTTCTCCAATACATTCGCGAATTATTGGTTGGATATACCCAGGTAACATCTGCCTAGCATATTTAATTGTATGGGTTGTGACATTATTCGTTATGGATTTAATTTGTTCAGATGCTTCTAATCCCAAGTAAAATGTAGTTCCCCCAACAATAGATCCAGCCAAACAAGCGGGTAATGTAAAGCCACCCGATGCTGCTATTTTTAAACCAATTTCCGAAGCCAAAACAAATCCCATAGTTTGAGTGGATTTTGTTGCTACAAATTCTGTCCCAGTAATTATAGCAGATTCAGTATGTGAGTTTGTTTGATTAAGGTTTGATTTATAATCTTTTAACACATTAACTGGATTAGATATTTTTGTATATGTACGAACTATTTTATTATTGGATTTAATCTTCGTAGTTAACTTTATAACTTTTTCAAATCCTTTTTTCAATTTATTTGGCTCGAATTGTTCTGATTCTTGATTTTGTTCTAGTTCCATTATAAGAATATCAGTTCTAGTAATAATTTTCTTATATTATTTCAAATTTTATTTCAATTTTTTTCAAGATATAAATATATCACAATAATTCTAATAATAATATTTGATTTGGATGATACATTAGTTAATCCAAAGATGAAAATTCCCCAACAAAACCTATCATATGTTAAATAAATTTAAATATTCATGCTATATTATCGTGATTTATTACATATAATAGTATACAAACACTTAAAAAATAAAAAAAATTGATAATTATTAAATTTACTTAATTATTTTTTTAATAAATATACTTCAAATGGCTACCCAAACTATATTTGATGAATTGATTGGTTCAGGTATTGAACTCAATATGCTTGAAACCAGGGAAAATATTATAAGACATTTTGCTCACCATTGTATTATCACAGAAGTCACACAGAAAATAGACTACTCTCTTAATATACGTTTGTGGGATTGTTATGAAAAATTATTTGAACATGTATTTAAAGGTAAAAAATTAGACATTAAAGCACTTTTTGACAGAACCAAAAAAATTTTAACTGGATATCCCAAATTAGAAGATTTATTTGATCGAAATATATATTTGTGGCACGATATTAAAAACCTTACCAAAAATATTGAATCGGGAACAGAATTATTTATTCCAACCCACATAATCTATATGATGGATCGTCTAGATAAAAAGTATGATGATTTTGTAGAAAAAGTTTGTGTAGTATTGGATAAATATTCATCAAATTCAAGTCTTAATTGTGATCAATTAATTGAAATTAAAACAGTTTTTGAACAATCTATTAATTTACGTGTGGATTTGTCTGGATTTCCGATCTCTTTACTTTTACGTCCAAACTTTTTGACAAAACCAAAAAACATTAACTGATAATAACTGAAAATTAGAAGATGAATTTCATCCAAATATATATTCGTCGAGTCATATTAAAAACCTTACCAAAATAATGAACCAGGAACAGAATTATTAATTCCAACCGACCTAATCAATAGCATTAAACATCTAGATAAAACGTATGATGATTTTGTAGAAAAAGTTTGTGTGGTATTGGATAAATATTCATCAAATGCACGTCTTAATTGTGATCAATTAATTGAAATTAAAACAGTTTTTGAACAATCTATTGATTAACCCTTACAGCGTCACACATAATATTCGGTTTTCGTATAAAATCAAATATTTTATTATTTTTACAAGCAGTAAATAACGAAATATGTAATAAATTGATAATTTTAGAAAAAATTAGGAAACCTCCTGGAGGTGTCAAAACGCTGTAAGGGTTAAGGTGCGAATTTGGCTTTTCATTTAATACCAACAGATTAATTTTTTATGATTTTTTTAAAATTTTTTTACACACCTCTAAACCAATTTTCCACATGTGAAGCATCTACAAGAGATACATAGGAAAATTTATATCCATTTCTCAAAAGACAAGTTCTGGCTGAAGCAATTGAAACAAATTTAATTGAGAATCCCCAACTACCCTCATTCTGGTCATGTCTATTATATTTTAATCCAGAACAATTTGCTAATAATCTATCCATTTGTTCTAATTCTACATAAACATATATTCCATCACCATGTGAATAAATACAAGCACATTCGGCTTCCATATTTAATTTAGTTCTCTCTACTTCTTTTTGCTTTAACAATTCATTTTCTTTTTCTAACAAAGCAATTTGATTTTTTAATCTTTCATTTTCCTTCTCCATACCACATTCTAATTCTAATTTTGAAAAAATGGTTTGATCCATTTGTTATAGTCTATTTTATATTATAAATATTATATAATTAATATATTTCAATTTTTTTATAAATGAATGAATTTCCATACTCAGCCTAAAACCATATTTATAAATGAATATGTTTTTTACTGCCAGTAAAACTCATATACTTGAGTAAATACAAATCCAATAAATATTTTTAAATCTCCAATAGAATTGAATTTCCAAACTGGATTTACTATTGAAGATTCAAATTGTGTTATTTCTGGACAATAGATCAAATCAATTAGTTTATCGGAATTTATCCCAATATCAATACCCTCGGAATCAGCATATTGGTTCCAAATTATTTTTTCATATCCTTTCAACAATTTTATAACTACTTCGCTGAAAAATATTTCAGCAGATTTTTTATCCAAGATAGCAAATTTGAATGTGAATTTATTATCTGAATGTTTTTTTTCAATGTATTTACTTACAATCCAGTTCACTAAATTATTTGATTGGGTTTGGGTTTGAGTTTCAAAGATATCTGAAAAATTTTCGAATATAGTAGTTTTAAATATTTTTAGCCCATGCAAATTGTGTTGATCTACCAAGTAAATAATTTTGCGTAAATTTCTGATAGCAAATTCACTTGGAATTCCATACCCACAAGATTTTATTAATTGGCTTGTAATTTGATCTGGGCTTTCAATATCTCTGGATACAAATATATTATAAAGTATTATGGGTTTCGTTTCTTCTGACAAATCTAATGGGTAATTACATTTCAGACCTTTCCACAATCCCAAACCGATTTTTCCAACCAATTTAGGATCTGATTTAACATTCATTTCCAACTGATAAATTGATTCTTGATTACTCATATATCCAATCATTCTACTAATTGACTTAGATTTGGTTTGAATTTTCGAATATAGATATTTTGAAACCCACTCGTTATTTTCAAGTTCCCAATCCAAAACCAAATTTGCTTGTTCGCTTCCACTAATAAATTTTTTTCTCAGATCTGGATATTTGTATTCGGGCACATAAGCATATCCATTGGAATATAATATAATTGTTTGGGATGCAAATATAATCTGACTAACAGCTTTAATCCCTGAATTATATAATTTGGTTGCGAATTCAATAGGCGAGATATCCAGATCATCAAGAGGATTTTTTAAGCTAGGATTGTTAAAATTAGTAATCATTTGGTTAAACGATTCTTTTAATTTTAATTCTACTTTGGCAATTTCTTCAAATCTCTCTGCCATCATATATAGTTCCTCAATTCCCGCATCAAGTTCTGGCGGATATTGAATTAAAGATTCTAATTGACTAAGTTCTTCTAATTTGGCAGAATTAGAAAGCTGACCAAGTTCAACCAAATCAACAGGTTGTGGAAAACTTGGGTGAATTGTTTTTTGAACTACTATAAAACTCTCGTCTGATTCGATTTTGTTGGAAATATTATTTTGGATGGTTTTTTGAATTAACCAATTAAATTTGGTTTCTAACAATTCCATCTGGTATTCATTTTTTTTACTTTCATACAATTTAACTTGGTCATTAAATCTGTCCTTAAGCAATAGGTATAAACCTACTTTTTTATGTAAATCGAGCTCAAGTTCAAACTTCATATTTTTCAGCCGTTGTAATTCTTGAAAAATATTTCTTTCAAGATTTTCTTTCCAATCATTCTGAAAAATCTCCCAATGTTCTTGTGAATTAAATTGTTCGTATTCAATTTGGAACCGGGACATTTCCCCAATTCCATCGGTTAACATCTGAATCCCCTGATTAACTATCCCAAATCCATTTTCAAACTCATTCTGGATTAATTTAAAATTATGGTCAAAACAAACAAATTTCTTTTGAACCAAATCAATATGAGAGTCTATCTGGGTTTGATAGGTCTGTAAATCTTTATTAAGATTATCTATTTGAGACTTAATCAACCCAATACTCTGATTAATTTGTGCGGAATTATCTGTAATATGGACAGATGGTTTGGATTTTCCTGAACCCATTGTGTTTTTGATTTGTATTAGATAGGTATAAATTATATATATAAAATTTCAATTTTTCGCACAATTTAGACCAATAAATCTAAATAGACCGCAGTTTGTAGGTAATACATTTAATCCTCAGCGAACTACCTATCAATATGTGCCACCTCAATTTGTTGTATATAATCAAATAATTTATCATTCCAACATTTATTAAATTTTAATATATATTGTTTATATTTTTAATTATATTATAAGTTATATGATAATTAAAACATTAAATCAAGAAAGAGATATTACAGCGGGGACTATTTTAAATGACACAAATAATTATTTAAAAGTTTGTTAATTATAATAATTAATGAAAGTAAGTGATTTTATTTCATACCACGTTATTAGTTTGAATTAATACCATATAAAATGGGTTAAGCTTAATGCGAATTAATTCTATATAACTATATAACATTTCGTGGTTTTCATTCATACCCGTTCCACGACGGATAAACTATATTTATATAGTTTATGAGCAATTAAATGATGCTTGTACTACTCAAATTTTTATAGTGGGTTCATTGAGGCTATATCATGACAAGTCGTGTCATTTAAAATAGTCCCCCGCTGTAAAATAATAAAACTTCATAAAAAATTAGTAGGTGATGATTTAAATATTTTATCTGATAAATATAATATTAATGTATTTTACGATAAAAATGAAATTGTCGGATATATTATATATATTATTACTGAAAACACAGTAAATATTTCATGGATATATGCACCAAATTATGGAAAACTTGCTATGATACAAATGGAAAAATTATTTAAAAAAAAAGCTATTACAGCTATTTTTTTAAATGTATCAATAGATCCAAATGAAAATAAAAATACTGTTATGAAAAGATTAAATTTTTATATTGGATTACAATATAAAGTATATGATATCAAGTTTAGAAAAAAATATGGTCCTTTATTATCAATGAAAAAAAATATATAAATTTCATAATTTCTTAACTATACACTGTGGTATTGAAGCAGATAAAAGACGAATAATTTCAAATATTAGAGCAGTTATATATTTATGTTATATCCATAGTTCTTTATGTAATCAAGCAAACTTGAAAAAAAAACAAAAAGCATTTAATAAAAATCGCACAACAAATCATTATCCTTGTAAAATAAAATTATTCTCAAAACATCCTCGTACTTATGGTGGAATAATACCAGAAATAACACCTATTGAAAGTCCAATTGTAAATGAATTAGGGAAAAAACTTTTTGGGTTTTAATATAAAAACGACCTTTCACTTTGTAGTAAATGTATAAAATACATAAAGAATATATTTTATATATAATAATAATGGAAGACGAATTAAAATATCAAATTAAAAATGATTTATATGAAATGTATCCAAAAACATATGAACCTGTTTATAAAATAAAAGAAAAACTAAATGTATTATGTGGTGGTGATTATAACACAATTGTTTTTTCTTTTGAAAAAATAGGTGCTAATAAAATTATCGTTATTAATGATAATTCTTTTATGGGATTTTGTAGAGATATTTTTTTAAATCCATCTTTTAACTATTTTTCATATTTTAAGTGTTATGATTATCATGTTGATGAAATCACTTTTGAAAATATATGGAAAACAATAAATAATTATAATATTTGTAAAGATATAAAACAAAATCCATTTCAATGGATAAATCACAAAAATTTTATAGAGTTCAAAAACTTGAAATGTATTAATAGTTATAATACAAGAAATGATTGGTGTTATCACTATCCTTTACCTTCTTTTATAAATGAAAACGATTTTATACAAGGCATAAAATTTGGAAATAGTAATTGTTTTAACTTTATTATTGAATTTAAAGAAGTTTTTTGTGTAATTGAATGTAGTGGAAGTTAAAGTAATTTAAAAAATTGATTATAAAATATAATAAAGATAATAATAATAAAATATGCCAATAAAATATATCGTATTAAGTGAATCAAACCATTATGGTTGGGTTGGAGGTCTTACAACATTAGCAGAAGCAAAAAAAATGTTAAAAATAGAAACCGAAACATTTTACATATTCAAGTACGATCATAAAAAAACAAAACCATTTCAAATGAAAATAAGATATCCTATTGGTTATCCATATTATGATGGTTTATCTATAAATGAATACACCGAAGAAGTATTTGAAGAAGACGACGATTATGTTATTATTACACATGACGATACTTGTGATAATGATAGTTTAATTTTAACACATAAGCCATAAACGGAAAAGGTAAAACAAAATGTTGTTATCAGTATTTTAGAAAAGATTTAATTTTTAGTAATATTTTTACATAATAATAACTTTTATGAAAAATTGATTTAAAAAATATTAATTATAATATAATATTAATAGTACACAATTAAATCAAATAATGGCAAAAGCAACCAGAACAGAAACACATATACCAGACAATGAAAGACCCATTAATGTTTTTATTCATAAAAAAACAACTCACTTTCATGATATGGTAGAAAATACGAATGAATTGCGAAAATATACAGAAGAACAATATGAAGCTGATTTACAAAAATGGTTTAATGATACATCATTTATAAAAAAACAAACAAATTGGACAGAAAAATATGCACATGAATTTAAACAATGGAGTGGTGAAATAAAAACATCTTCCCAATTATTAGAAAGTAATGCCAATGAACGTAGTTCATCACTATTAACTCCTGCTAATATAGTAGCAGAATGTAATTCATCTACAAGCGTAGATGCCCTAAAGGGGTCATCAATTCAAAAAACTACAATAATGTCTGCTACACCAATAAACACTGAAAATTTAGATATAACTAAATATATTGAAATCTTATTACCAGTTCATACAACTTAATAAAATTTTTTTATAAATAAGTTCTTTTTGTAATGAACCAACTTTTTCTTTTTCAAATACTAAGTATGGTTCATTTATTTTTCCATAATAACAATGTGGATTATCATAACGGAATAATTGATAAGTGTCATCGTTTAACTCACCATCATCCCATATATCATGAACATCATAACTAACATGATTTTTTAATAATTTAACAAATTCATCAATACATTCATCATATTCTTCATAATAATTATCTATTTCAGTTCCATAATTATACATTGGGTGGCTACTAGTAGCAAAAAACTTGATAATTCTTGATAATTTATATATATAAACTATCTTTTTTTTACATAATAAAAAATTGAAATTTATAATATATAGTTTTAAAATATATTAACTATGTAATGGCTTGGTTTCCTACTCATAATTCAATTCCTAGACTTATTAAAAATTTTATACCTTTTGGTAATAAAAAGTTTAATAATACTAATCTTATTATTAACAACGAGCATATTCATAATACTTT
>Ga0214923_10007144_pt1 | contig 12268 bp, 25 predicted proteins | sample LL1510_MetaG_FD_177993 | JGI IMG/M metagenome (GOLD analysis project Ga0214923, IMG submission 177993) | Freshwater microbial communities from Lake Lanier, Atlanta, Georgia, United States - LL-1510 | ecosystem: Environmental > Aquatic > Freshwater > Lake | place: USA: Georgia | collected...
CAGCCGGTCGCGGGGCACGGAATCGTCCGCTCCTCAATGCGCTCAATCGGGCTCTTGCTGGTCGGGCCAGTGCGGAGATGCGCGCTCACGCCGGGCCTCCCGAACCATTTAGAAGCGGTGGGGTGCCCTTTGTCTCAAGGGTCGGTTGCCGAAACTTGTCCATAACCTCGCGAGCGACATGGCCCAGCAAAGGCATTTCACGAATTACTTCGGGGGCTCGATCGCGCCCGAACATGATCGTGGTATGGTCTCGGCCGCCGAAACTGTGACCGATGCTTGGCAGGCTCAAATGCTTGCAAACCTGAGTGACGGTCCACATGCAAACCTGGCGCGGCCGCGCCAGATTGCGCGAACGTCGCGCCGACCGCATATGCTCAAGCGTCCAAAACTCGTCCTCGACGCGGAAGCCGTAACGGTTGAGGCCTTGGCAAAAGGCGTTGATTACATCGATGGCGCGGACATGCCGAAGAAACTCAAGTCCTTCTTCGGGGCTTTCGACCATCGCCCGAAGTCCCTTCTGCACCAAAAGGGCGTTGTCATCGCGCAACCGCTCGTTTTCGGTGGACAGCTCCCGGATTTTTGCCCTCGCCTCATCCAGCCTTCCTTGCAGCGCCTTGATCTTCGTTTTCAGGCTTTCACGGTCATCCGCCACCGGGATCGGACGGGCATAGACGGTCGGGAAATGCCGGTGACGAGCCGCCGGGCTGAGACGCGCGGCAATCGCTTCCCGCTTCTGCGTCAGGTCGATCGCGATTCCGAGGGGCTCGGCGGTCATGCCGCCACCCGCTTCAGTCTGCGCTTGGAACCGCCGCCGTTGTGGATGTATGTGCCCTCGGCTTTGCGAAGCGCGACGTGGTGCCTGATGTGGCAGGAGCGGCAGAGCCACCGAACGTCCAGCGGCTTGGCGTAATCGTCGTGATGCGCCTGAATGTCCTCAGTCTCGGTGCCGCACGCGCTGCAATGCGTGGGGCGATTGCGATAGAAGTCGCCCGTATGGACGATCTGGCGGGCGCGGCGCGCTTGGGGTGTGCTGCCGGGGCTCATGCGGCCCGTCCGAAAATCTCGGGCCGCAAATGGCGGCGGGTAACTTTGCCTTCGGTCGCGGCCTCAATAGCCGCCAAGCTCTTGACGCCCGGCGGCTGCTTTCCAAGAAGCCAGCGGCGGACGATCTCGCGCGACACCTCAAGCCCATGCTCGGCAAGGCGGGCCTGAAAATCCGCCGGTTTTGCCCCGGTTTTGCGCGCGTAGGTGGGAAGGTCCATGCCGGGAATAGACAACATATTGTTGGCTACGTCAACTACAGAATGTTGTTCGCTGGAATCGGGGCGCTGGCCGCAAGATGTTCACATGCCAAAGCGTAGATCAGCCCAGCCTAAAACCGAGTTCGCTCGACGCCTTATTCGAGTGCGTGAAAACTACGGGATCGCCACAGGGCGGCCCGACATGGATCAGAAGGAATTTGCCGCTATCCTGGGATTTGGCGAGGGACAGATAGAGACTTACAGACGATATGAACGGGGCGAAACCGAGCCGCCCCTTCGCGTACTGGCCCAAATCCACCGCACAACAGGGGCGTCTTTGGACGACCTGATTGGGGGCAGCCAGCGCCCTTTCCGGGAAAGCCCTGATACAACTCGCACGGGCAATGTTAAGCCGTTCTCCACACTGCGGCGCGTAAAACACTGATTAACCGTACATTTTCTGCGATGTTCTGACGCGGTTCTATAGCCAACATTTTGTTGTTGACCAAGACAACGAATTGTTGTCTATTCCCTCCCACCACAGAGGGAGCAAGCAGATGACCGCAATCAAGAACACGCTGACGATCAAGGTGGGCCGCAAGTCCCATCCCATTGCCGACTATGCCGAGGCGTCGCGCATGACGCTGGCCGCTGTCGCCGCTCTTGCCGAGCGCGAGCATCGGGTCGGACCGCACTTTAAGTCGCCGCTGATCTACGAGGGCGGCAGGCAAGTCGCCTACGTCTCGCAGAATGGCCACGTATGGGCGGGCAACCCGCGCGAGTGGAAGCCCGGAGCGACGCCGCTCTGCGAAGCGCAGTACCCCGCCTAACCCGCATCGCGAACTAGGGAGCAAGCAATGACGCAGGACGACCTAGACGCCGCCGTAGACGAGGCCCGCGAGGCCATCCGCGCGACGCTGCATAAACTCGCATGGCGTCTCGGACAGAACGCCTACAAGTACGACATGCGCGGCCCGATGGATTCGGTCAGCGACATGCTCAACGACTTTGAGCCGGTCTATCGCGCCGAAGCCGACATCTCGGCAGAGAACGCCCGCCTCGCCCGCGAGGAAGAGCGGGACCTCTACAGAAGCGCGCCAGTGGTGATCTAGCCATGACCGCCCTAGAAGCCGCCACCCGCTCCTACTGGCAATGCAGCCAAGCCCTGCACGCCGGGGCCAATGGCGATGCCGAGGTGCGCTGGTACGCCGCCCGTCTCGCCATCATCGGCGGTGCCGCAACCCCTCGCCTCCGGGCCGTCTGCTGGTCCGCGCTGGATAACCTGCAACGGGCCTGCGCTCGCGATGTGCCGAGCAACTACCAGCCCCCGGAGATTGCGTAATGGCTACCAAGATCACCGCCATCATCCTGCTTGCCGGCCTGCTGACGATGTTTTGGGGCCTCGCATACGCAGCCGAGCGCGAGCCCTTCAAGGCGGCTCTGGTCGTGACCAGGCCGGGGCAGGCTCCAGAGGTCCGCCACCTCTACGCCTCCAAGGGCGTCTGCGATTCAGACATCACGCTTGAGGTCAAGCTGGTGCCTTCTGCAACGAGGCTTGAGTGCAAATCAATCGAGAGGAGGAAGTGATGGAAGACGACTATCGCGAGCCCGCGCCGGGCGATTGGGACGGCGAACCGATCAATGAGAGCGGAGAATAGCAATGCCTGACACGATGATGCAGCCAGATGCGGCCATGCTGGCCGGCGAGTTCCAGACCAGTTCAAGCACGGCGGCGCTGGATGAGGCGCTTGCCAAGGCCCAGGGCATGATCGCCCCGGCGGCCAAGGACAAGGTAAATCCCGCCTTTCGCTCGAAGTACGCCGATCTGGCGAGCGTGTGGGAAGCCTGCCGCGAGGCCCTGTCGAAGAACGGCATCGCCTTGACGCAATGGCCGGTCCACAGCGCGGACGGCAGGCAGCATCTGATTACCCGCCTTGCACACAAGGGCGAGTGGATGCTGGGCCGCTTCTCCCTGCCGATCGACAAGGCCAACGCGCACGGCGTCGGCTCTGCCGTGACGTACCTCAAGCGGTTCTCTCTGGCGGCGGCGCTCGGAGTCGTGGCGGACGATGACGACGACGGCAACGGCGCATCCGAGCGCCCCGGTGCCCCCGGCACTGCTGGCGGTGGCGGTCAGTTCCGCAACGAACGTCGCGGCCCGACTGGCGGCGGCGTGATGGCGGCGGCCAGCAACTCGATTGCCGAGGCCCGGCGCGACATCGAAGCGGCTGCCCCGCCTGCTCCTGCGGCCAAGCCCACGAACGGCAAGAAGACATCGGCAGAGAAGGCCAAGGAGTTCGCCGACGAGGGCATCAAGTTCTTTGGCAAGAACAAGGCCGACGAGGCCGCTTGCAAGATGTGGTGGTCGGAGAACACGAAGATTCCGTCCGGCGCCACTGCCTCGCCGCTCGCGTGGCTGCACAAGAATTTCCCCGCCGACCACAAGCGCCTGCAAGACGCTTACGAGAGCGTCGTGGGCTTTGAGGAGGCCGCGTGATGAACCGCCACCACAACGCGCCACCCTTGGCCGACCGGCTGGAACTGGATCACGCCTCGCTGGCCTCGCAGGCTGCCGAGGCGCTGGCCCTCCCCGGCCTCGACCCGATCATGGGTGACGATGACCTAGAAGCCTACAGCGAGCGCGCCAAGACCCTGAAGGGTGTCGGCGCGATGATCGAGAAGGCCCGCAAGGCCGAGAAAGATCAGATCCTCAAGGACGGGCGCACGATTGACGACTTCTTCAAGAAGCTCGCCAAGCCGCTGGAGGATGCCGCCGCCGCCGTCATCGGTGCCATCAACGGCTGGCAGCGCAAGAAGCTGGAGGAGGAACGCAAGCGCCAGGCCGAGGAAGCCGAGCGCCTGCGGGCCGAGGCTCCGCCCTTCGAGGAGCCGCCGCGCATCGTGCAAGCCAAGCCCGTCGAAGCGGCGCGTGTGGTCAGCAGCGCCACAGGCCGCGTGCAGGCCAGCGTCTCGACCATCTGGCGGCATGAAGTGACCGACGCCCAAGCGGTGCCCCGTCAGTACCTCATGGTCAACGATGCCGCGCTCAAGGCCGCGATTGCCGGCGGCGTTCGGGAAATCCCCGGCGTTCGCATCTTTGAAGATGTGCGGACGGCGATCAGGTAGGGCCATGAAACAATCACGATCAGATGGCTTGAGCCTCCACGAAAGGCTGGAGCGCTACTCAATCCCAGAGCCTAACAGTGGGTGTTTTCTTTGGCTGGGAACACTTTCTCGACGGACTGGCTACGGACAGCTTTGGTGGGCCGGCGGGACGAGGAGCGCTCACAAGCTCGCATGGGAAAGTCACAACGGGAGGCCGGCGAACAAGCACGTCTGCCACCGCTGCGATAACCGCGCATGCGTGAACCCAGCCCATCTGTTTCTTGGCTCGAATGCAGAGAATATGGCCGACATGGCCCGTAAGGGCCGAGCGGCATCTGGACTGCGTAACGCCAATGGTCGTCTCACCGCAGAACAAATCGCAGAAATTCGTTCTGCGCCGGTCGGATATGGAACGGGTCGCAAGCTGGCGCGGCGATATGGCGTTTCCAACAGCACCATCAGCGCGGTGCGTAAATGAGCGCCCCTGTCGATCCTCGGACGCTGACAGACCGACTGATTGAGGCCGGCGAAACTTGGGCCGACCTCAACGCCGCCGCCGATCTGCTCGAAGAAACCAAGGGCGCGCTGCTGGCGAAGCTCGCCGCCGAACGCTTCGACATGCCGGCATGGAAGGCAGAGGCCGAGGCCAAGGCGCATCCCGATTACGTGGCGCACGTCGAGAAGATGGTGAAGGCCCGCCAAGCCGCCAACCGGGCGCGGGTTCGCTACGACTCGGGCAAGGCATACGTCGAGCTTGCTCGATCGGCTGAAAGCACGCGCCGAGCGGAAATGAGCCTGCGATGAGGCGCGAGTTCACCGCCAAGGTAATGATCGCCGCCTTTGAGCGGGCCAAGGATCACTGCGAATCGTGTGGCGCAAGGCTGACGACCGGCAAGTTCCATTACGATCACGTCATCCCCGATGCGATGGGCGGCCAGCCGACGCTTGAGAACTGCGCGGTTCTCTGCACCGGCTGCCATGGGCTCAAGACCCGCACGCAGGACGTTCCGGCCATCGCCAAGGCCAAGCGCATCCACGCCAAACACATCGGCGCCCGCAAGCGCAGCACGTTCCCCAAGCCGCCGCCTGGAACCCGCTTTGATTGGAAGCTGGGCCGCCGCGTTTTCAATCAGGGAGACTGACATGAGCGAGAAGCATACGCCGGGGCCTTGGGAGATTTCCCACGAACCTCCGCGCTGGATCATTCAGGCGGAAGCCGCCATCGGCAAAAAGGCCGTCGCTTTCATGGTTGGCGATTATCTCGAATGCAGTGCCAACGCCCACCTAATCGCCGCCGCTCCGACGATGAAAGACGAGATTGAGGGCCTTCGGAGAGATCGAGCAAACGCCAATGGCGCGCTTCGCGATGCGAATGAAACCATTCTTCTTCTGCTGGAGGCGCTGAAGGAACTGCTCGACGCCGAGGGAGACGTTACCGCCTATGAGAATGGCGACATCGACAATCCAGACGGCATCTACGAGCGCATAGAAGCCGCTCGCTCAACCGCCCGCGCCGCACTCTCCAAGGCAAAAGGAGGCTGACATGAGAAACGAATACAAGCGCCTCGCCCTGATTGGCGCCGCCATCATCGCCGGGCTGGTGCTGCTGATCGGCTTCCTGCCGAGCCCGTGCAAGGCGCAGGAGGTGCGGACCATCAAGCTCCCCGGCGATGCCACCACGGCAGAACAGGGCGCGATGATCTACGCGATCCGCGAATGGAACCGGGCGCTCAATGGCGTGTTGGAAATCCGCACCACGCAGGGCCGGGCAGACTGGCGCGTCGAGTGGGCGCTGGCGGCATGAGCGGCGCGGCTCCTCCCCATGTCCCGTCCGTCAGCACCATGGACGCCATGCACGTCCAGCAGGGCCGTGGCTGCAAGGCCGCCGATGCCGAGGAACATACCGGCCTCATCCGCATCTTCGTCCACTGCATGCCTCCTGGCGGGCTCGCGGCAAAGATGGTTCACGAACTCGGGCACCTGATTGGGCTGGGCCACGCGGTCGGCACGACGATGGACCCCGAGTGCTGCTTCTATGCCGGTCGCGTGGACGAAGCCACGGCACGGGCTGCACTCAGTGCGTTGAAGGCGGTGAGGCAATGAACCCGCGCAGCCCTCAAGGAGCGATCACATGACTGAGCCAGTGACCGCCCCCACGCGCCGCCATCGCAGCCAAGCACGCAGGCAGCGCAGATGAGTGAACGTGACCCCCTGGAGACGATTGCCGACCGGGAGTTACGTATCGCCGCCCGCGCCGTGCGCCTCTATGCCGAGACGCACCCAAGGCCCACGCAGGTCACGCGCCGGCAGGCCGCCGAGATCCTTGGCATCAGCGAGCGCACCGTGCGAAGCTACGTCCGGGCCGGAAAGCTCAAGCTGAATCGGGCGGGCTTTCTGCCGATCGAGGCCGTCGATAAAATCCGGGCTCCCCAATGACTACGCACGATGGCAAGATAAGCCCGTGATTCCGATGCTTTCGAGTCCGGCAGCGGGTACCACGGCGCTTGCCGCTTTCTTCCACGCAAGCGCGGAAAATCCCGGCAATTATAGCGGATTCGGCGCGTCCGGCCAATCGCTGCCTGCCGCTATTTTCCGCTCAAAGTGGACAATACACACCCCGATTCCCCATGATTTCCCCACGGCACTACGCATGGGGGAGCAAGTGGCGGCAATCGGCAGATATAAAGGTGGGCACCGCGCGCAGGTCTATGTGAAGGGCAAGCGCGCCTCCAAAACCTTCCGCACATTACGAGAGGCCCAAGCATGGGCGGCGGCCACGGAAGCAGAGCTTTCGGCCTCGCCCGCCGACCGGCACACCTTCCGGCAACTGATTGAGCATTACGTGGAAACCGTGATGCCAGCAAAGAAGGGCGCGGACCACGAAGGCCGACAGGCCAAGGCGCTGCTGCGCGACTTTCCCGATCTGGCCGACAAAACCCTGAGCGCACTGGATACGCCCGACTTCGCCCAATGGCGCGACGCCCGGTTAAAGACCGTCTCGGATGCCACCGTTCTCCGGCAAATGCACTGGATACGCCACGCCCTGCGGCTCGCCCGTGAGGAATGGAAATGGATGGCGCACGATCCGCTGAAGGGCTTGCGCCTGCCCCGCCAGCCCGCGCCGCGCGTGCGCCGAGTACATCCAAGGGAAATCCGCGCCCTCTGCCGAGCCCTGCACTACAGGCCCGGAAAAGCCCCGCAGACCAAGGGGCAGGAAGTGGCGCTCGCCTTCATGGTGGCCCTTCGTTCGGGAATGCGCGCCGGGGAAATCCTGAGCCTCGGCAAGCACAACCTGGACCTCAAGCGCCGCGTTGCCTCAGTGGAACACAAGACGCAACACCTGACCGGCAAGCCCCGCGAGGTGCCGCTAAGGCACCCCGCCGTGCGCCTGCTCAAGCCCGTGGCCGACCTGCCGCGCTGCTTCTCCCTGTCATCGGCTACACTGGACGCCCTGTTCCGCAAGGCCCGCGATCGGTTGCTGATCGAGGATCTGCACTTTCACGACTCCCGAGCCGAGGCGCTGACAAGACTGGCCCGCAAGGTCGATGTTATGACCCTATCGAAGATCAGCGGGCACAAAGACGTGCGCATCCTTGTGAATGCGTACTATCGGGAAACCGCCGAAGAAATTGCGGCGCGCATATAGGAGACAGCATGACGCGCAAGGAACTGGAGGAAGTGGCAGTTGACGGCATGTTCAACGCCGAGCAGTGGTCCTCGTTCTGGTCACGCGAGGATGCCGCCGCACTTTTCCACGCCGCCCTATCAGCCATAGAGGGCGCTGGGTTTGCAGTGGTGCCGGTGGTGCCCGATGATGCGATGGTGCGCGCCGCAACTGCCTTGGCGCCGACATGGGATGACGAAACTTCGCGCCGCAAGTGGTCAGCGATGCTCTTAGCCTCGAAAGTGTAGCGCCTACTGCTTCGGCGCCCGCTCTCACGCCATGCCGTTGAACTTGCCGACGATCTCGGCAGCGACGCCCGCGTAACCCGCCATGTCAACGAAGTCATCGCGATTGACCGCACCCGTTTTGGTGCGCGCCACCTTGAGCAGCACCATCATAATGGCGACCTGATCGGCCGTCACCGGAGTCCCTAGATAGGCGGTCCACAAGTTCGCGATGTTCTGGTGGTTGGTCGCCTTGTCGCCGTGCTGCTTGGCGCGGTCGCCGCCGACCAGTTCCGCCGCATGGCCGCACACATCGCCGGCCTTGAACGAAGTGCTCACGATATTGCCTCCAGTTCGATAACCCGCAATCCAAGAGCGCGAGCCGTCGCCAGTTCCGCCGCCGCGCCCTTACTGCTCTGCCAGCCGGGCAACAGCGCGATTGCCTCGGCGTGCTTGCAGATCCATTCCAAATCCTCGCCCAGCGCCACACGCAGGCTGAAGCCGTGTTGTTTGGCGGCTACATCTTCGTCGCCCGCTGCATTGCCCTTGGAGATGTCAACGCCGTGGCGCTCGTTGTCCTTCTCTGCGGGGCTGAACACGTCGTATCCCTGCCCGCGCAGCTTCTTGGCTGCCGCATGGAACGCGGGGAAATTGAACTCGGGAATGCCGCGCATCGGCCCGGCAAGATAGACCTTCATCCTTTCTCCTTTCGGTTTGGCGATGCTCTCAAGCCCTGCCCGCCTTAGTGCGGCGTCCGTGTCGCTATGCGTGTCCGGCATTTTCTTCATCAACCCGCGCGACCGTCAGCTTAACACCCCGGCCTGATTCCGTCATTTCCGCAAACAGCATGAGCGTATCTGACATCTGGATTTCATCGCTGTCCGCCTCGAATGTTGCTGAGCCTCCCGCGCGGGCAACAAGAAGCCGCAGGAACAATTCCATGGTAAGCGCGCTGAAGGCCATCATGGCTGAAGCTCCTTCCGCCAATGCACGAACCCGACACGGCCCAGCCGCCCCTGCCCGCTCAATACGGTGGCCGCCGTAGGAACATAGGGCCGATACCCCTCGGCAATCAGGCTGCACATGCTGGCCGCGTTGTCGGCGTCTGTGTAGGTGACGGCGGCGGATAAACCGTCTTCCAGCATCTTTCGTTCGCGATGCTGGATCATCTCGCACTGAAGCCCGCGCCCGCGCCATGCCGGCAGAACGCCTGCCCTGTAGTGGAAGCCTACAGGCCCCTCGTGATCGACCGGCTTCCAGCCGCAGAACGCTACCGGCTCGCTGTCGTCATACCCCACAAACCAATGCGCGCCCTCCCAAACGGGCGGCTTGTCGATCGGGAATAGCTCGGCATCCAGCCGGGCCAATAGGCCGATATCGTTGCAGGAGTGAAAGCGGATCACTTGGGCGCTAGCTCCTGCTCTTTGACGATCCATCCCAGCGGAATGGTCACGTCCTGCGAGCCGTCCTCGCCAGAGACAGAGGCGACGAGGGTCAGCTTGCCTTGCCTGCCACTGGTGCGCTTCAGCTCCCAGCCGACCGACCGGACGACCTCGGCATCCTGCTTGGCGATGGTGGCGAGCTTTTCCCAGCCAGCGTGGTTGGAGATTGCGTCCCGCCAAGTAACGAGAAGGAGCTTCATGCGGCGGCCCTCCGCTTTTCAAACATGCCCGGATTAACCGTATGCCGTTCGACCTCGCCATGCTCGCGGTGGAACACGATGGCCTTCATCTGCTGCTTGCTGCGATAGCCCGCCCCTGCCGCGTAGGCGTCGAGCGGCGCCAGTACCGGGAACGTCTCGGCCGAGCAGCCGGGGAACTCCAGCCGCGATTCCTTGTGGACGTGGCCCGTCATCCAGAGCCGGAAGTCGGTGCGGCCCCATGCCTCCGGCCGGTCATGCGCCATGATGCCGGGCAGGCGATCGAGCTTCGTCTTGTCGCCGTGGTGGAAGCCCAACAGGTTCTTGCCGAACTCGAAGTAGCTGAACTCCGTGTGTGACGTGTCGATCTTCACGCGCGGCTCGTTCTCATACAGGCAGGCCAGGAAGGTGCGGATGCACGCCGATGTCGAGGGGTCGTGATTGCCGCCCTTGAATACGACCGTGACGTGGTGATGCCGCTCCAGCGCCGCCGTGATGATGTGCCGGATGATGCGAACGCCGACCTCGATCATCTTGGGGTAGCGGCCATCTGCATCCAGCAGGTTCTTATGCGCGGGCGTGACGGCGGCGTAACTGTCGTAATGGAAGAAGTCGCCCAAAAACGGGATGATCGCCTGCTTGCACGGCGGGCAGGTGCCGATCAATCGAAGGGCCGCCTCGCGAATGATTTCCTCGGCAATCTTCAGGTCGTAGGCTTCCCCGCCGGTTTCCAGCGGCCACGCCATCATGCCGGTGTGGTGGTCTCCTACGGGATAGCTCGCCAATAGATCCTCGTGAGCGTAGCCCTTGGGCTTCGGGACCGGCTTGGCGCGGGGAATGTCCTTCGCCAACTGCTCCGCGAACTCGCGCCACAGGGCCTCGCGCGTATGGTCCTCCGGCTTCTCGCCAATCCACTGCATCGCGACCTTGCCTTGCTGGTCGTAGAGCGTGGATATTTTGACGATCTTCTTGGGGTCGGGGACCATCTCGACATCGACCGGATCGCGGCCTGCGAGCTTGGTCTTCTCCCACCGTTCCTTCAGATTGCCGGCGGGGTCGATGAGAAGCGATTCGCCTTTAATTACGAACTTGGGCTTGTTTAACTTTTCAAAGATTTCTTTACCAAGGCCGCGCGCCTTGGCCTCGTTGATATAGTGCTGGAAGGTGGACCGGGGCACCCCTGCGGCGGCGGCGGCGAGAGTGACGTTGCCGTTCCGCGCATCGAAGATTTTGAGCGCATCCAGGATTGCGGCGTCGGTGGTTTTCGGGGGAGCCATTAGATCCTGACCTCTCCGGGCACGAAGCAGTAAGTGACATCGCCCGAGCCGCACCAATGCGAGCGCCCGTCAGGCGAGGGAATCTTCAGAACACGGTCGGGCGTTACGACAACCTCTCGGCCATCTACCTTGACCACCCATGCGCCGTTGCCGATGGGAGTGGCCGTGACGGGGCCGCAGTCGCGGTCGTTGCAGCAGCTCGCCTCCGTGCCGGGCATCTTCCATTCATGATAGATGTCGTGCCCGAAGCACTGCGCGGCCATGCTTCCAAACACGATCAGGAGGATGAAGCCGAGGAACAGGCGGGATTTCATTTGCCGCCCCTCACGAACTCGACTAGTCCCTTCTGTTTCTGCTTGCAGGCAAGATAGGCTTCGGCAACGCGGATGCGCTCGCCTGCAATATCGTTGTCGGTCGCCGTCTCCGGGTCTTCGATCAGCACCGGATCGACGCAGGGCAGCAGCAGACTAGGGTCCGGCTGCCTTGCCACCGGGAACGGCGAAAAGCTCTCGCACGCCGCGAGTAGCGTCACGCTGCACAGGGCCGCAAGTTGACGTGATGGGAGCATTGGAAACCGTCTTTAGAGAGGAGATCGCTTGCTCGTGGAGTCGGCTTAGGCTTTCGCGCTGTTCATTGAGGAGCCGTTGCGATAGCTCCCGGTCTTTGGCCTGCTGTTCTGCGACAGCCTCGGCTAGTTTCTGCTTGTAGGTGGCAAAGGCGGCCTTGCAGTTGGCGGCCTCGATGCGATGGATGCCCGCGTCAAGGGCAAAGCCCGCACAGGCGATGAGTGGCAGCAGCCAACGCCAGTTAGACAGGGCGAAGGCGATGGCGGCGCTCACGCAATCCCGCTTTCAAACATCTTGCGCTCGGCGGCGCGGCGCTTCGTGAGGCCTGGCATCGGGCCGTTCGGCCCCTTGTTCCATCGGTCAAACTGAGCGCCCGCGCCCCGGTAGTCGCCTTCGTTCAGGAGGCGCAGCAGCGTCGAGGAAGCAAACGCCCCCGCCCCCACGTTGAACACGAAGGAAACCAGCGCATCGAATTGCGACTGCGTAATCAGAACCTTGACCGCCGACGTAACGGCGCGCTCGGCAGACTCAAGATCCTTGGCGAGCCATTCT
>Ga0214923_10007145_pt1 | contig 12267 bp, 11 predicted proteins | sample LL1510_MetaG_FD_177993 | JGI IMG/M metagenome (GOLD analysis project Ga0214923, IMG submission 177993) | Freshwater microbial communities from Lake Lanier, Atlanta, Georgia, United States - LL-1510 | ecosystem: Environmental > Aquatic > Freshwater > Lake | place: USA: Georgia | collected...
GTGGGCGCCGGCCTGCGTCCAGTCTATTTGCGGATTCCCGGAGAAATGACAATTGATCCACTTTACGAGCTGGAGGGATGGAAAGCGTCAGTGGAGACGCCGGACGATTTCAAAAAGCTAGTGGTCCTTGAAGTGGCCACTCCTCAAGACGGCCCAGGCGCTACCGGGGCGGAGTTGGTCCGAGACTATTGTCAGCGCATGTTTGAGCCCTTCAAACCGGAAGAACTCGCCAGACTTATCGGTCCTGCCTCATCCTGATCAAGCTGGCAATGGCTCGCTAAATTCCTTTGTAACGCTGACAATCTTTTGTGCCCGCTGACGATAATTCAAACAAAAATACATGACGCCTTAGTCTATTGTTTCCGAAAGATGTTTAGGATTGTGGAGTCATGCTTCGGCTTGCATATCGCATGGGCGCATTTTTATTCGCCTATCCAACGGTCGGCGAGCTGAAGCCCGAGGTTTTCAGTCGGACCAACGATTGTCCAGGAATTGATTTCGATGCACCGGGGCAGTTGGACCGGCTGGCCTCTGTGTCTGGAAAATACCTTCGGGAATATACTCCGCGGCAGAACTCCGGCCTGGCCCAAGTCGATGCATTTGTCCTCTACGCTTTCATTCGTAAAAAAAAACCCAAGAACATGATCGAGGTCGGTTCAGGAGAATCAACGATGATCGCGCTGGCCGCGATCCGAAAAAACGCGGAGGAAGGGTTCACATGCAAGTTTACGGCAATCGAGCCGTATCCCACGACCTATCTACGAAAAATCGAGGATCGGGATTTCTTGCTGATTGCCAAAAAAGTCCAAAACGTGGATATGAGCGTGTTCCTGAAAGCCGACATTTTGTTCATTGATTCCAGTCACGTCTCAAAGATCGACTCCGATGTGAACTATGAAATTCTTAATATTGTTCCGCGGCTCAAGGTCGGCGCAATGGTTCATTGGCATGATATCATGATTCCAGCCGACTATCCCCGTGCTTGGATCGAAAGCACCACTCAATTTTGGAACGAATCGTATATTGTGCATGCTTTTATGCTCCACAACAGAGCTTTTGCGATTAGGTGGGCATCTAAGTATATGCAGCTGCTACATCCCATGCAATTGCACGCAGCAGTTCCATTCTTTGTCCCGGAAGACCCCAACGAACAGTTAAGTTCCTTCTGGGTTCAGCGGGTGAACTGAATCGTTGCTCGCCTGCATACTCCAAGAACTGACGGCTCTATCGAATGTCGAAGACCTGTGATTCCACGATCAGTGTCGTAATTCCTACCTTGGGGTGTGATTTTCTACACCTGACTATCGAGCAGCTGTATCGCGGCACAGTACGACCTACCGAGGTGCTAGTTTGCATGCCCGCATGGAGGCGAACGGACTCAAGTGCGGTCTGTTGTTCACGGCTGATCCATAATCGAAGAGTATCAACCCGGCCGATAAGAACACCGCCCTGCTCTTTGGGGATGCCGCCACGGTCACCCCTGGTAAGCGAGGCGACGGTGCTGCAGATGACCGCCTTGGAATGCTGCACGCGGGGCCGGGAAGGGAATGCTCTCATCTGTAAGGACGAGGTGTTGGCGATGAATGGCCGGGCGGTCTTCAATTTTTCAGCCGTGGAGGTTGCGCTGCAGATCTAGCGCCTACTGGGCAAGGCCGGGATGACGCTGGACCAGGTTGACTTGATACTATTACACCAAGGTAGCCGGTTTATTCTCGATACCATCGGCCGGAGGCTGGCGGTGGAGCACCCCAAATTGCCTTCAAATATCAGCAGCCACGGCAATACGGTGTCATCCTCGATACCCCTGCTGCTAGCGGGTTACCTAAATGATGTGGCTTGCCGGCGGATGGTCATCAGTGGTTCCGGGGTCGGTCTGTCATGAGCCAGCGCAATTTTTGAGCGGAAACTTCAAACTTAGAACATGAAAATCACCGAACAAGTCATACGGGACAGTCTGAAACGAAACTCTGGCAGAGTCGATTTTAGCAAGATTGCGCTGAAAGATTCTCTGCGCAAGGCGGGCATGGCAGGCGGGTGGGGTGACGATTCCCGACGAAGATCTGGATGGGCTGGACTCGGACAAGGAAATACTGGCTTATCTCCAAAGCAAGCAGCCCCCGCTGTGAGCGTGCGGCATCATAATTTGGTGATTTGCGGACGTCGTATGCTGTGCGGGATTCAGCTCACGCCGACATTTTCCGGCCGGAAGACGGGCAAACTGAAATGCAGAAATAACGCCAAGGGCCGGCTATTTTGTGGCTGCCCATGCTTCGGCAAGGCATGCTCGTGAGCCCAAACTCATCCAACACGGTTGCAGAGAAGCTCTCGGCCTACTGGTTGTTTCCCGGACTTTTGTTAACCATGGTGCTCGGGAACCAGCCATGGCCGCTCGCCCAAGCGATCTCCCAGCTGGCCGGATGGCTGTGTATCGCTACTTCGACCTATATTTTGACCGCGAAGTCCAGGTACATGATATGGATCTACGGCCTGCTGATCGGGATAGTGGCAGCGAAGTCGCTCCGAATCATGACCGGCACCGGCGCGGCGGCGGCCACCTATATATGCATGATCAACGTGCTCTATTGTTTTGCCGGGGCGGTGCTTGTCCACGGGCAACGGGAATTGATTTATCGACAGGTGATGGTCGTTTGTCTGCTCAATCTCGTTGTTATGATTCTGCAGGTGGCGGGCGCGGGAGCCTGGACCCAGCTTTTCACCACCCATGGAGAGGGTAATCTCACCTTACCGACCCCGACGCTGTTTGTGCCGGAGGACCAGCTTGTCTACCAGCTGGTCCAAGGCAGACCCGCCGGCATCCTCTATTCGAACATTATTCTGGCTCTGGTCGTAATATTCGGAATGGTGCTGCACTTCTCGCGGAGGAAGGCCCCGTTCTGGGGTTGGACGACGGTCCTTTGCGCAATAATCGTCCTATGTATGTCAAAAGCTGTGTTTATCAGCTTCGGGTTCACGGTGATCTGGATGGTGCTGGTGGGCCGCTGGCAGCAAAAGGCGCTGGTCCTGAAGGCAGCCATCCTGGTGGCGGTCTTTCTCATAATCTACGGATTCTTTTTCCCGGGGCTGCTGGCGGTCAATCTCGGGCTCGATACCATCAGCACGAGTTTCTATCTCCGGGCCAATGACATCATGGACGGCCTCAGCCCCGATAGTTCACTGAGAAAACTTGAGGGTCATCTGGAGGGGACCCCGCGGGCTTCTTGGGCGGAGGGAGGCGAGCACGTCTCTGGTTACACGGTATTCTTGGAGAAGATCAACCTGTTCCGCATCGCATTCATATTAGTGCTGGGAGCAGGTTTTTATATATGTGGTCTTCGGCGACTCCGCAGGTCTTACCCGCCAGACACATTGTTCCATGAGTCAAAGCATCAAATGATCCTAGCCTTTTTGCTGCTCGGGGCTTACCCGCTATCATTCCCAATCTGGAGCACAAACGTCTATTGGTTCATGATGGGACTGGCTCTGCTGCCTTTTATCGGCCTATTTCATCCCCAGTTTATTGCCGCCACCCGACAGGACAGGTCGGCGGCACCCGAACCTGTTCTTGCGCTGAGTTGAGTTAATCCTATGCCATCATCACGCTACAAAGGGCGGAGTCTTGCACTCCTCGTCCCCACCATGAACCGGCCCGAGAAGATGCGCAATCTGCTCGATAGCATCGCAGGTCAGACCGTCGCGTGCGGCCGGATCATCGTCGTGGATGGTGGGACGAGTGTGCGGAGTGTTGTCAGGGATTTTTCGGATCGGTTGCCGGTGGAGCATTACATCTGCCAGCCGCCCGGTCAGATCCGGCAAAGGAATATGGGGATCGGCCTGTTGGATGACCGGACGGCCTTGGTAGGCTGCCTAGATGACGACATCGTGCTTCTGCCCACCGCGCTGGAAAAAATGATTGAATTCTGGAACAGATGCCCGCCTGACACCGCGGGTATTTCGTTCAACATAGTCAACATGCCACCGGATCGGCACACTTGGCTGAAGGGCGTGATGGGCCTAAGCAGCTCGGCGCAAGGGCAGGTGCTGCCGTCGGGACGGAACACTCCCATATTCGCGGTGACGACCGATTTGCAGGCCCAATGGCTGTGCGGAGGGGCAACCGTGTGGAGGCGTGAAATTTTAACGAAATATAGGAACCGGGAGGCCAATGCGCGCTGGGCGATTGCGGAGGACCTGGTCTTCAGCTATCCGATCGGGAAAAAATACCCGCTGTATGTGTGTGCCGACGCTCCGGTCAGGCATGAACATGTGCAGGATCACCAAAGGAAGCTGAAGCACAAGTATTACGGGCGCACCGAAACGCTCTGGCGCCTGTATTTTGTGGCAACGAACGAAGAACTTTCGCGCCTGCATTATTTCTGGATGCAATTCACCACGCTTGCCGCGCGAATAATGATGGGTGTTTTTTTATTCCGCCCCAAGCACCTGGAATTTGCCGCCGGTCAAATCGAGGGACTGTTCGTGGGGATCAGGGTGCTGGCAACCGGCCAGGACCTGTCGGCACTCGTAAATGAAAAGACAGGCTCGGATGATGAGCCGCGGAAGAAGTAGCCGGGCAGCCGGTGACAGATTTGCCATGAATATCTTGGTCACCGGCGGAACGGGCTTTATCGGCAAGCACGTGGTGGATGAATTGCTGGCCACGACGCCGGCGAAGATCCGGCTTTTGACCCGGCAAAGCGCACCGAGCACCTCCCGATTGGAATACGTCAGGGGTGACATACGCGACAGGGAACTTCTCCAGGGCATGATCAAGGACTGCGAATATGTTGTGCACCTGGCAAACAGCAAAAAGGGCAGGGAGCAATTCCACCCGGTCAATGTTGATGGAACGGAGCACGTAATCGATGGTTGCCGTGCAAGCCCAAGTTTCAAGAGGCTGATCCACCTGAGCAGCGTGGGAGTGATCGGGAACGGGGGCGGGGCGCGGGTTGACGAGCAAACGCCCTGCCAGCCGGGCAACGACTACGACAAGACGAAATACCAGGCGGAACTGCTGGTTAGGCGTTTTTCGACCGAACATCCGGGGCGGGCGGTGATACTCCGTCCGACCAATGTCTTCGGTGAGGAGGATCCCGAGCTTCACCTGCTTAACCTGTTCAGAAAGGTGAAGCGCGGGCACTTCTATTTTCTTGGTAAGGGTGAGTCAGACTACCACGTGAATTATCTGTACGTGAAAGAACTGAGCGGGCTGATCGGCCCCTTGTTGCAACGCGATCCACCCGGCGATCTATACATCGTCAACACGCCGTCACGACTCGTTGAATTTATCGCGGACGTGAAATCAATCGTCGGGAGCAGGCATGCGGACAAGCGACTGCCGCTATGGCCGGTCATGGTTGCCGCAAAGTTATTTGATGCTATTCCCAAATCGCTGATGAGGCATCCCCCGGTCAACTCACTGAAGGTGGGAGAACTGACGAACCCCCAAGTGTTTTCAGCCGGATTGCTCGCCGATGATCTGGCGTGGAAACCGAAGGATTCGGTCGGGAGTGCCCTCGCGAAACTGTACGCCCACTATGTGAGCAAAGGGCTGATCGGATGAAGAGGATTTTGCTCGCGATTGGCAGCTCTGATATTGGAGGTGCGCAAATCGTTTTCCTAAATCACCTTAAGGAGCTGGTGCTACGCGGATATGAGGTCACCGCCATGTTGCCGGAAGGGCCGCTGGTTCGGCTGATTGACGGCGAGAATACGAAAATATTAATCACAGACTTTGCGTCTGTTATGACCACCTTTGGTATAGCGAGAAAGTTGCGCCAGCAAAAGCACGACATGCTAAACGCCCATCTGACGCGATGCGCCCTCATGGTAGGGCTCGCTAATGTTATGACTAGGACTCCGTTCTGTTGTACCTTACACAATGAGATTATTCATGAGAAGTTGAACTGGATTCAGCGACTATTCTATCCTCGAATCTACCGGTTAATCCAGCGGCTATCTGACGGTATCATCGTCAATGGCCCCTACATGCGAAACCAATTCATCAGCCAAGCTGGAATGGATAGTGCGAAAGTTCGGGTGATTTATTGCGGTCTTGATTTGGCCCGACACACTGTCGAGCGGCCGGAAAAGATAAGAGGCCCCGTCTTTGTAATCGGCTCGGTTGGGCGTTTGTCGGTAGAGAAGGGGAATATCTACCTGCTCGAGGCATTGACCCATTTGAAAGGGATTGATTTTGAATGCCTGATCGCTGGCGATGGCCCGTCCAAGAGTCAATTGGAGGCGTATGTGCGAGACAACGGCCTGCAGGACCGGGTTCGGTTCCTTGGGTTTCGCGCGAATGTGGCCGAGATCATCCAGCAAATGGACGTATTGGTATTGCCGTCGCTGAACGAGACCTTCGGGCTCAGCATCGTCGAGGCGTGCATGCTGAAAACCGTCGTGATCGCCTCGGATGTGGGGGGAATCCCGGAGCTGATACAGGACGGGGTCAGCGGGTTGCTTGTCCCGGCGAAGGATGGGCGAAAGCTGGCGGAGAAAATCGGGTACATCCATCAGCACCCCGAGGAGGCCCGGAAAATGGCGGCGGCCGGACATCGTTTCGCGAGCGGACGATTCACGACCTCGATCATGACCGAGGAGACGTTGAAATATTACTCTGAAATACTTGCACGACGAAACAGCCCAGCCAATTAGAACCATCTGTCAAAACGAACCCGATGATGAGCCTATTATTTTGGAGCTGCCTTTTCCTAATTGTCTATCCGTACCTCATCTACCCGGTACTGGTGCATGTCATGGGCCGGGCCGTGAAAAGGAAACACAGCAACGGGGTGTCGGGACCGGTCGCGATAGTCTGCTCGGTTTATAACGAGGAAAGTGTCATCGCGCAGAAAATCGAGAATTTCTACCGCCTGGAATATCGTCCGGCCGGGCTCTACCTGGGACTGGATGGTTGCACGGACAACACCCTGGCGGAAATACGTCGGGCGGCGGTCGACGACCGGGTGAAGGTTTTTGTCTACCCGCGCGGGGGCAAGGTAAGTGTGCTTAATGCCCTTTTGCGGGAGGTGAAGGAGCCGTTGGTCGTGATGTCCGATGCGAACAGCATGTACCGACCCGATGCCGTCGGCCGGTTGGTGTCGCATCTGACAGACGAGGTGGGGGTAGTTTGCGGCCGACTCGTCCTGGTGGATGAGTCCGGGCAGTCGGGCGAGGGAATCTACTGGCGCATGGAAACCTCGCTTAAGAAGGCGGAGAGCGTGTTCGGCTCCGTGATCGGGGCCAACGGGGCCATCTACCTGTTCCGGCGCGAACTGTTCGAGCCGCTTCCAGCCAACACAATCAATGACGACTTCTCGATCTCAATGCGCATCTACGAGCGCGGTCACTCGATTGTCTATGCCAATGACGCGATCGCCGAGGAGCTCCAGATCACGTCCGACGCGGAGGAAATCCGCCGGCACGTCCGGGACGCGGTGGGCCATTTCCGGGCTCTGGCCCTCCTCTGGCCCTTGCTGAATCCGCTGCGGGGCAAGCGATTCTTTTTCTATGTGAGTCACCGGGTTTTGCGGTGGATGGGACCTTTTCTGATCCTGGGAGTGTTGGTATCCAACGCCATATTGGCATTACATCATCCCACTTGGCGGGCGCTGCTCGCGGTGCAGTTGTGCGGCTATGCACTCCTGGTGGCCGTGCCCTTTGCGCGGATCCGTTGGAAGCCACTCTACGTGCCCTATTATTTTTTTCTGTTGAACCTTGCCATCCTAGTGGGGTTCATGAAGAACCTGTTCGGCATGCAAAAGACATCTTGGGTCTCAACGCGGAGACAATGACTGCGGCACATGGGACGCGCCGCTCAAGAATCAGCGTACACAGCCCTAGGAGCCATCGGCACGGCCAAATTGTCGATGATCTGACCGGCATATGCAGTTGACAACCGACCTGATGAGCTAGCAAAATACAGGTACTATACCAACTGGCTGTCTTGCATTCGTTCCTCTAAATAAGACGATTAATTATTGACTAGGCGCCTAAAGTATTGATTTAAAGAAATTCAAACAACTTCCATTATTTGCTTACATGAAAATATTCCTACTAAATGCTCCCTTCCTACCGAAGTACTCTCGGTGCTCCAGAAGTCCTGCCGTGACGAAAAGTGGCACGATCTATTACCCCATCTGGCTGGCTAATGCCACGGGCTATCTCGAGAAGCATGGGCACGTGTGCAAGTTGTTAGATGCTCCGGCGGACGGGCTGAGTCGCAAGCAGGTTGGCGACATCGTCAGGGAGTTTCAGCCCGAGATGATTGTCTGCGATACCACCACCCCGAGTATTTACAGCGATATTGAGGTTGTGACGGAGCTAAAATGCCAGCACCCGAAAGCATTTGTGGTGTTGGTGGGAACACATGCCTCGGCCCTGCCCGAGGACACCATGGCCCTGAGTGCCTCGGTCGATGCGATTGCCCGGCACGAATACGACGATACATTGCGGGAATTGGCAGAGAACCTTCAGGGGCTGAAGAGCGTGGCTGGAATCGCGGGCCTGACCTATCGGGACGATCACGGCGCAGTCAAATCCAACCCCAACCGTGTTTTCATGGCGGACCTAGACAAGATACCGTTCTTGAGTGCGGTGTATAAAAAACACCTGAACTACAAAAACTATTTTTATGCACATTGTCGCTACCCGATAATCTCCATTTTCACGAGCCGGGGCTGCACAGCGCGGTGCACCTTCTGCATGTATCCGCAGACCATGTTCGGCCAGAAGCACCGGGCGCGGTCCCCTAAGAACATAGCCGATGAATTTGATTACATCGCCAAGAACTTTCCCGATGTTAAGGACATCTTGGTGGACGATGACACCTTCAGCATGAATCACGAGCATGCGTCCGCGGTCTGCAACGAGTTGATCCGCCGGGGCAACAAGCTCACGTGGACCTGCGAGGTTCGCGCGAGCATGCAGTACGAGACCTTGAAGATCATGAAGCAGGCGGGTTGCCGCCTGGTGGTCGTGGGTTACGAGTCGTATGACCAGGGCGTGCTCAACAACATCAAGAAGGGGATCACGACCAAGATGATGGATCGCTTTGCCGAGGACACCCGCAGGGCCGGAATGAAGGTGCATGCCTGTTTTATGGCCGGCAACCCCGGCGACAGCCGGGAAACCCTGGAGAAAACCTTCCAATTCGCCTTGCGCACCAAGTCGGACACCGCGCAGTTCTTCCCCGTGCTGGTCTACCCGGGTACGGAAATGTACACTCAGGCCAAGGCGGAAGGCAGGATCACGGCAAACTCCTTCAGGGACTGGTTGACCAATGACGGAATGCATAATTCCGTGGTCAACATGATCGACACGATGACGACTAAGGATCTGCTGGACTGGTGCGATTCGGCGAGACGGCGCTACTACTTGCGACCCAGTTTCATGGCGTCAAAGTTTGTGCAACTTTTCACGGAGCCACAGGAAGCGGTCAAAACAATGAAAGCTTTAGTAACCTTTGTGAGGCATCTGTTTCGGAATGTGTCTGACCGAAGCAGTGCACTCACCGAATTCAATGCCGAGGGCTTTAAGGATAGGTCGGAATTGCATTCCGTGGGAATAAAGAACAGTGCCAACTGAGCATGGGTCGCTAGAAATAGATCGGATGGAATACACCTCGGAATTTTTGTCATAGCAGGCATTGTGCTTTGCCAGCTTTATTGTCACAGGTCGGCCGAATGCATCCATGGATTCCGTTGGGGTGCCTGCGCTTTTGCTCCCCGTTCCAGTGTGGGCCTTGTAGGCGGCTGCAAAGCTTCTGGGCAACGGCGATGTGGTGCGGCGCCCGTTTAGTAATTTGCAGGTCGATATTTCCAAAGCCCGTAGCCTGCTGGGTTGGGTGCCGCCTGTGTCTGTGGAAGAAGGGTTGAGGAGGGCGGTGGGTGTGGATTAGTTAGTTAGTGATTGGTTATTGGGGAGTTGGTCCCCGCGGTTGCGGCCCCGATAGGATTACGGGGTAGAGACGCATGTGCGTGGATTGGTGAACGGTTAATGTGGATTAGTGATCGGTGAGCCGGAAATTATAGGGCTGAAAGTTACGAATTACTAATAGCGAACAACCGATAAACTAAAAAGAAAAATGATACGCTGCTTTGACCTTATTCTCGCTGTTTTGGGCCTCGTTTTATTGGCGCCACTCTTCATAGGCGTCTTTTTAGTCTCGCTCATCTTCCAGCCCGGAAGCCCGCTGTATCTACAGCAACGGGTAGGGAGGGAGGAAAAGCTTTTTACCCTGATTAAGTTTCGGACAATGAAGCCGGAAACCCGGTCGGTTGGTACGCACGAAGTAGATCTAGCCCAAGTAACAGCTTGGGGCAGTTTCCTGCGCAGACTCAAGCTCGATGAACTTCCTCAGCTATGGAATGTCCTAAAGGGCGAAATGAGTTTAGTGGGCCCACGGCCCTGCTTGCCAAACCAAACCGAACTCGTCGCAGCCAGGAAAAAACTATCCGTTTTTAGCGTTCGCCCCGGGATCACCGGCCTAGCTCAAATCAAACAAATTGATATGTCGACGCCCGATTTGTTGGCCAAGACGGATGCGGAGATGATTCGGACGATGAGTATTCGTAGCTATTTTAAATACATTGTTTTGACGGTGTGTGGATGGGGAAGGGGAGATCGGGTGGTTCAAGCTACTGTTAAGAAGTGAGGATGTCGAAAACTTTGGCATTGGCGTTGGCTTTGGCGTTGGCCTTTTAAAGACCTTGGCATTGGCCTGTGCATTAGCTTGTGAGTCTGGTTCGAATTTGAAACTTGCGAAATCGTGAGGAACTTTAGGGAATACGAGATTTGGCAAAGTGCCATGGCGGTGGCCGGTCTGGCTAATCGCTAGGGGCCAACAGAAAAAAACAGGCTGGCTGCTGTTGGCTTTTGGCAGTTGGCATTTGGCTTTTTAGAGAAAAGATAAAACCACCCTTGCGCAATTTTCGAAAACTGGAGATTTGGGGGGACGGAATTTCCCTTGCGAAAAAAATCTATGAAATCGCGAGAAAGCTGCCTGACTATGAACGATTTGGCCTTAGCTCACAAATGATGCGGGCGGCAACCTCAATCCCAGCCAATCTTGCCGAAGGAGCCTCTCGAAAATCAGAGGCTGATTTTGGCCGATTCATCGAAATCGCACTTGGCTCGGCCTTTGAACTGGAAACCCTCATGACCATCGCCAAAGAAGTCGGTCACTTTGGTCCGGGTGAAGCTCATGAACTTCTTAAGGAGATTGAAGTTTTGGAGAAAAAAGCCAATAGCTTACTATCCAAATTGAGAAACAACCGTGAAAAGTGATTCTTGTCTTTAGCCTTTGGCTAAGCACTCGAGCCAACAGCTAAAAGCAAATTGCCAATAGCCAGCCATCATCTACCTCCACAAACTGTTGCCTTCACTCTTCCTCCCCATCGGTCTCACGATCGTCCTGGTGGGACTAGGGCTACTTCTTAAAAAGCGAAGTCTTTACTGGGTTGGGCTTGGACTCCTTTACCTGCTAAGCACAGGATTTGTCAGCGGAAAAATCATGGCTCTTTTTGAGGGGACAAGTGGAAGGGGGCAAGCGGAAGAAGTTAAGAATGCGGATGCGATTGTGGTGTTAAGTGGGATGTTGCGGGACAGTAAAGGTGCCCCACTGATGGAATGGTCAGATGCCGTTGATCGATTTGAGGGAGGAATAGACCTCATCAAAGCCAATAAGGCCCCCATCCTTATTTTTACCGGCGGTTATGTGCCGTGGCTGCCCGATGCCAGACCGGAGGGAGAGGTGCTTAAGGAAAGAGCGGTGAATCTGGGGGTTCCGGAAAATAAAATTCAAGTAACGGGAAAAGTTGGAAATACGGAGGTGGAAGCCTCGGCGGTCAAGAAACTGCTGGAAAATCTCAAAATGCGGGATGTGGAAAACGGGAAGCGGGATAACAAACAGCTAACCGCCAACAGCCAACAGCCAACTAACTCCGTAGGCAGTGGGCAGTTAGCGGTAGGCGGAAAAAAGCATTGGCTTTGGCGTTGGCTTGGGCTGGTGAAAACGGAGGAGAAGGCAGGGAGGAGTGGGCCGAGAATTATCTTGGTAACGAGCGCTTTTCATATGCCGCGGGCGAAGATGCTGTTTGAAAGGCAGGGATTCGAAGTGGAGCCTTTTCCGGTCGATTTTCAGAATTCCGACCGGTCGAAAACGACAATTCTCAGTTTTGTCCCCTCTGCCCAGGCCTTAGCCAAGAGTGAGACGGCGATGAGGGAAGGTATCGGAGTTTTGTATTATTTGGTGATCAAGAGGTAGCT
>Ga0214923_10007146_pt1 | contig 12265 bp, 9 predicted proteins | sample LL1510_MetaG_FD_177993 | JGI IMG/M metagenome (GOLD analysis project Ga0214923, IMG submission 177993) | Freshwater microbial communities from Lake Lanier, Atlanta, Georgia, United States - LL-1510 | ecosystem: Environmental > Aquatic > Freshwater > Lake | place: USA: Georgia | collected 2015-10-15
TGTATTTGGAGGATTACGATCAGAATTCTTGCGATGTTTTACGCTTATCTGCTTTGGCTGGTTGTATTCCGATTATGCCTAAAAGGGGTGTATATACCGAATTGGGTGGTGTAAATGTAGGTGGCGATGTTGCTAATCCGGATACGCTGGTAGAATATGCTAAAGCAATATCTGCAGTTTTCAAGGATGGTGTTTATTCTAGTGGATTGCGCAAACGATTACAGATGGACCAGTCTTTGCGTGGTTGGAATAGTACTGCAGAAAGGTGGCTGACAATTGTGAAAGGGGTTCAATCAAATAAGGATTAGTTATTGTGTTTATTGTGTGTTTAATCATTTATTATATTATTCTATATTAAATAAATGATTCCTAAAGTTATTTATATGTGTTATAAAAATTTACAAGATCTTGAAAAATACTCAAATAATTGGAAAAATCTAAACCCCGAATACGAAATTAAATTATACGACAATGACCGTTGCGAAGAATTTTTATTAACTGAGTATTCACAAACACACCGTGATATTTTTAAGCACATAAGTGACGGTCCAATCAAAGCAGATTTTTGGAGAGTCTGTATCTTATATAAATATGGAGGTGTATATGTTGATGCCGATATTGAACCACTTGTACCCTTGAACAATTATATACAAGAGGATGTTGATTTTGTCACTTGTATTTCTGCTAATGCTGGAATTGATAATTGGTCACCTTTTAATCCTCAACTGATTATTGCTAATAAGGGCGATTCTGTATTAGGCGCATGTATGGACAAATATATGGATTATTTTTTGAACAAGAAGCCCTATACGTATTGGTCATGGTCTATTTGTAAAATGTTTGATGTGATTAATCTTGATAAGTGGAACGACGGATTTTATGAACACGAAGGTCGAAAGTACCAATTTCTTAAAGAAAAGGCCGATTACAATCCCCATGACTTTCATTGTGTATATAAAGGATTGCGTGTATTGAACTGTCGTTATAAAAATTATGATTACAATGCGCACACCTTTACGTAATTTCTATTTGTATAATATGAGTGGTAAACAATATTATCGTTTATCACCTATATTATGGGATAATGTGCCTGGAAAATATACCGCTACAGTGTATGGGATTGATAGGATGCCAGATGGCCCTTTGGCACAATATGTAAGATGCTGTAGTCGTTGTAAGGACGACCCTTCTTATACCTGGGCCGGTAGCACTTATTTTAGATTAGTCATGCCACCCGGTTTAGGCAGTTGTTGTAATGGACCACAAAATATTGGCGACGCTGTAGTATGGGCTACTTTACCGACTTGGTTAAGTTGGGCCGAAAGTCAAGGTTATACGTTGGCAGATTCTATTGATAAGATTGATCCATTAAGAGATTTTACATTGATATATTAGAATGAAAAGACTGACACAAAAAGTTAAGGTTAAACCGAATTATATTGAAGACCAAGAAGAGCATCTGTGTGGGAAACATGCTATTAATAATATATTATTGGAGGAAAAATTTGTATGGGAAGAGGAAAAGGGATTGTTAATAGGTGGCGATGATCCTTTTAAAAAAGGGACCAAAATTAATTTGTGGGCATCTTGTAATTTATATGAGGCAAGACTGAAAGTTGATGAACTTGGACCTGCTTTAGATAACAAAATGAATGAAATTATGGGATTTTTAACTGGATCAAGTCGTCGCAGAAAAGAGGATTTTGAAGGCCATTTTTCATTTCGTTCTTCAAATACAAGATTTGCTATGTCATCTGATTATGTTAATAGACTGACTAAATATGCCAAAACAAAAGGAGTGGATTTGAAAACTATTGGGAAAAAAGAGCAACAAAAACTTTCGGCAAATATGGATTACGATTATGAAAATGGAAAATGGGAGGAAGTTAAAAAGCGGTATGAAGGCCTATATGGTGGTAAAAGTCGCTCAGAAATAGAGACTAAAATAAAAACAGAGGTAATGAATGAAATGTTTATACATCCTGATAGATTGTGCGTTACAAAAAGATTAAACGACGATGATATGATGGGGCAAATTCCTATCCAGGTATTTCCTGAAGTTTTATCCCTTTTGGGGTTGAAAGGGGTTATTTTAGACAATCCTGCTGCAGTATTAGAAGCAGAGGCTATGGGAGATAAAATCGATGAATCGGTTTTTGATAAGGCTTTCAAGCGTCGCCTAAATAGTGAAATAAATAAGCCCAGTTTATTGGGAGTATTGCTTTCTTCTGGCACACACTGGATCTGTATTTCTAAATATTCTAATTTATGTAAAGGGCAGACAGGATATGCGTTAGTTGATTCTGTATCAAGGGGAATAAAACGTGTTTGTAGGAAAAAAGCAGAGTTACTGGAGGAATTGGATGATTTTGACGTGTTGGGAGCAGTCTTTATATATGCGCATGGTGAAAATCCATATTTGGCAGAGGCTGTAAAAAGAATGAGAAATGTTACAAATAGGGGTGCGACTAGAAAACAGGGTGGAAAATGAACTACCGTAATTCACCTTCGTAAAGCATTTCGGGTTTAGGGAATCCATTGAATTCACTTGCCGTGACATTTGTATAAGCGCCCATATTTGGCACCTTTAGCCAATCGCCTTCATTTAGAATAGGAAGTTTAATATTATTAGCAATAATATCGGCACCGTCGCAGGTTCTACCAAATAAGATGGACCGATATGTTCGTGCCAAGACATTGTGGGGGAGTTCTATTGGCGTTCTGTATGCTATTTCAAAGGTTGGTTTTTGACCGTCAAACGGAATATTTGAAAAGTAGCCGTACACAGATTCGTGAAGGGTGTATCTAAATTCTGGTGCACCAAGATCGTCTGAAGGAAAACCCCGTTTTCTTCCTATAACTGGTGTATAGAGCGTCTGTGTAGGGGATGATAGGAATCGCCCTGGCTCTGCTATCCATTCAAGCGTTTTTCCATTTGATGAAACATTTCCAGGAAAATAAATTTCTTTACTGATGCGTATTTGCTTGGCCACTTCTGAAATATTGGCTTCTGTTGGTAGAAACCCACCACCTATATCGATCGTATGAAGATGGACCCTTTTTTGTGTTGCAACATCCATTGCTTTTCTACATATTTTTAGCGCATTGGCAAACTGTTCTGGATTTTCACATTCACTACCTACATGAAAACTTAGACCAGATACCTTAACCTTGTAGCGTTTAGCAATATCAAGTATTTCTGGAACCCATATTAATGGTGCGCCAAATTTCTTACTGAATGGTTGTCTGCTTTTTTCGTCAGGAACCATTAATCGGATAAAAGTGTCACTTTTCCACGAACATTTGCCCAGTTTTTCAATCTCTTCTGGGGAATCTACTACTGTTGCCCTGATCCCTTTTGTTACTGAATTGTTTATATCAATCGGGGTTTTACATGGTTGTGCGTATAAAATGGGGACCCGTTTGTTTATTTTTCTCACACTATCTATTTCCAACATACTTGCACAATCGAATCCTATATTTTTTTCTCCAAATATATCTATCATGTTTTGTATCAAAGTTTCATTGTTATTTGATTTTATTGCATAATAAGGACGAATATCTGGTAGATATTTTTCCCACAGGAGAGCCTGTTTTCTAAGTTTATGCTTTGATAGAACCACGAAAGACTTAAGTATGGGGTTTAGAAAGTGTTTATTGAGATCTATTTTTTTGTTCAGGTTTCAGGGATATTAATAATGATGAAAATAAATACCGGAATTCACTTTTTGGGATATTGCGTACAAGGATTTGTTTTATGTGGCGTATTACACAATTACAACTATAAAATATAAGGTATTCGTATGTTATAATAAATTATCACATATGAATTACATATTTGGACTAAATACGTTTTACTGAAAATTTGTTTCCACCCATTATTCTATTTTTACTAATATTGTTACCCAATACTCCTTTCCAGGCAAAATTATTGATTCCCTTTTTATCTACTACAATTATTTGTGCTGTTGGTTTTGTTATTTTCATTGTTCTTGGTGTGTTTATTGTGTTTATTGCGTTTGTTGCGTTTGTTGCGTTTGTTGCGTTTGTTGCGTTTGTTGTCTTTGTTGCGTTTCTTGGATTTAATATGCAATTAGTCTCAACAGAGGACACAGAAGATCCAGAGGATACATTGTCGGCTGGATCCATCGCATCCACTGTATCCATTGTATCTACCCTATTCATTGTGTCCTCTGTATCATTTGTATCACATGGTGTTTTAATTACTAAATCTATTTCTGATTCATAATGTCTAAAATTCATAACATGTTTAGTATTTGTATCAATATCTGTTAGATTTACATTTTTTGCGTCCCATTTATAAAAATTATAATTAGTATGCCCTCTTTCTATATCAGGTTTATTTACATTGTATTTTGTTCCTTCCAAATAAATAGTTAAAAGGCTGACAGAATTAGTTTTAATCACCTTTTTAATTTTATAGTCACTATTTTTTTCAAATAATTTAGTATCTACATTAAATTCTGTTGGGAGATTTTCAGGTATATTTCCATAAATCGTATCGGACCATTTATTGTGAAAAACATATATATCCTTATCTGTATTTATTAGAGCATTTAACGACATCGTGTCACAACTGAGAAATTCGTTCATATCACAAAAGCCCATATATTTATGATTAGTGCCATAATTATATAAAGCATCGTGGATTTGACACAGTTGTATATTGTTTTTTTTATTAGTTTGACTAGAACTATAATTCCATTCTATTAATGTAACATCATCTTTATCGACTAAATCCATTAGACTATCCGTGATTGATCCATTAAAATACAGATAAAAATGACCAACACCCTGTTCCTTATAATAGTTGTAGAAGGGTGAAAATATTTCAGCATTATCAAATAAAGTTGCCATAGCAAGTTTACCTTTATTGGTGTTTGTTTTCTTACACAAATTATATCTTTTGGACATATTTCCGTATGTAACTTCTATATCATTATATTCTTCTGCCGTATATAAATCATAAAATATAATGGAAATATTTCTGTTTTCACTACAAACGATTGTGTTTCTGTGTTTTAAAATAATGTCTTTGTATTTAATTGTAATATTGCTTATATTAATTTTGGGGCATATAAGAATTACTGAATTTGAATTGTTTATTATATTATAGAATAACCATTCAGTTTCCGATATCTTAAATGATTTTGGAAAGTCTATTTCCATATCTATCTAATATACAGATAGATTTAAAAAATACCATGGGATTTATATTTTTCCCATGGTAAATTTTAAACGCAGTGTTTTTATTTTCCCATGTCATTTTTTATTTTGCCATGTGTTTTTTTGATTTTCCCATGTCATTTTTTTAATTTTTCTCTATGGCATTTTAAACGCAGTTCTTTATGTTATTAGGCAAACCCGGGTAAAGATATTATATACCAGTTGAACCAAAGCCACCAGAACCACGTGATGTTTGGGCAGTTGGAAAATCCCCCATGTTATTTACTACTATTACAGATCTCCATGGCTTAGCAGAACCAGATACGATTTGAAATAGACGTGTTCCCTTTTGAACAGTGGAACTTGTAGGTATTCCATACATTCCTGACAGCATCTTTATTGCACCCATTAAGGGGCCACGATATCCAGAATCTATTAGACCCTTTGAATTGGCACAAATAAAATCGGTTTTACTTATGCTTGAACGGGGCATTAACCAAAATGCCCTATTTATTAGGGTTGAATTAGGCTTAACGGCACATGATGATACAATACCAAACTTAAGAAATACTGCCTTGTTATCGTTATTTATTACATAATCTTGGTCACAGAATACATCAAACCCCGAATCACGCTGTTCCATAGATGTATTGTTGTATTTGTCTGCAGCCGTAGTATACAAATCACGGAACTCATCTTGAACACAAAGATATAAATCGGTCATTTTTTGAAAATGTATATGGGAATATATGCTCTCAATTTTATTGTATTCTATTGTGTCAATAAAATTGAATCTTAACGATAGCGTTTAAAGTTATTAAGAACAAATCCTATAGAAGATTAGGATAATCTCCAAAATGTATATTGGAGCAGGTCTAATTCTCATTAATGCCCATGGAGAAGTTCTTTTAGTACGTGATGCACGTTCCAATCGCCTTGGATTTCCTAAAGGTCATCCTGAAAAAAGGGACAAAGATATTCCCTTAAATACAGCAATAAGAGAGTGTTGGGAAGAAACCGGTCTTAATCCAGGTACGGATTATCAATTAGATGGCAACAATAAGCCCAAGCGCATTGGTAAACGATTATATTTCTCCGGTATTTGCTGGACAGAAATCTTTCATACCGAAAATGTAAATGAAAAGGAAATTAGTGAAATAGGTTGGTGGTCCTTGGAAAAATTAGGAAAGACTGTTGAAAATGAATTAAATTCCGATTTAAGATGTTGGCTTAAAAAACTAAAATTTACTTCTTCACCCCCTGTGACTTCAGCCACTTTATAAAAGAGTGTGTCTTTGCCACATTATATGATGAACCCAGCATTTTTGCTGCTATATCATGAGCCTCCCGCTCATTTGGACTCAAAGATTTATAAAAGAGTTCAATCTGTTTTTCCATTATTTTTATAGTATTAATAATGGAAAAAGCAAATCAATTTTTTGTATTTTACGATTGTTTTGTTTGCTGTTGTGTATCATTATAATATTTCATAAGTTTTTCCATGTCCTTTTCTAATTTTGTTACCCTATTTACCGTATCTCTTAATGCTGAAATTGCTAAAACACTCAAACGACTATAGTCTACCATCTTAAGACCTTCTCTAGTATGTTTTACTATTTCAGGCGCTATTTTTTCTACATCCTCTGCTGCAAATCCAATATCGGGTTTTCCATCTGCAAGCCAATCAAAATACCATGGTGTTAAATTTGACAATTGCTCATCCGTAATTGTATAGTGTTTTTTAAATTTTTTAAGCGATGAATCCGAAAATGTAGCAAAATTCTCTGACACTACTGTTCCATACGTATACATAAAAGAGGACACGTAATCAAATTTAATAAAAGTACTTGCTGTTGGACCAACAATATTTCCAGCAGTCAAATTCGTAGTCTGAATAGAATTACTACTAACATTTATAATTGGACGTGAAACTGTGCCAACATTTGTAATTACGGGTACTCCTGAAATGCCAATTGAACCAAAATTGCCATTATTAACACTTGTTGATAAAGCCGATATACTGCTTGTTGTAGATGATAAAAGGGATACACTGTCTATTCCCAAATACAGGAAATTTTGTGCAGATTTTACTGTTGAAATTGTGAAAGGTGCCGTGGCCACTAAATTCATACTGCCCTGGTCTATTTGCTTTGCTGCAATGGAAGTGGAAACAGACATGGATTTAGAATTAAAAACAGAGACTTGTGAATACGGGTATACATTATATGGTGTAACCTGAAAAATTAGTGTATTTGACGAAGGGTCTGTTAAAATGGATACATCGCCAATTGTACTTAAATTTAGTGTTTTATTTGCGTGAGAAGAATAAATTGTTGATTGATTTGCTACATTGATTCTATTGAAATCACGTGTATCTATTTCTAACGATGAGCCTTTATTAGTGTATACTATACTGCTTCCTGCAGTAAAACTCATTCTATTTGTTGAATTTGCCGAAATGTCACTAGTTCCTGTAGCACTAATATATGAAAAATATGGTTTGTCTAATTGAACAGTTAAATTATTTAAATTCGTAGAATATTTTATACCTACCCCTTCAATAAAATTAATTGTGCTGTAGTTATTTACAATTCCGCTTGATGTTGAAATTGTTGTAATAGGCTGTGGTAAATTTGTACCAATATAGAGGGAGTTATTTACTATTGATGTAGATATACCATATTGAGGTACAATATTTATTGTAGAAGTATTGGAGATTTTGCGACCTGCAACGTCAATTAGGGAAAAGGCATTACACCTAAATCTCAATGTGCTTTCGTTTGTTTGTACAAGAGAAAGTGGTCCTGAAGTTGTATAATTTAAATTATTGAAGATGTTTGAAAAATTAAATGTTGAAAAATTGCTAAGAGTTATACGATTTAAAGTATTTGCTCTGTTTGCGTCAATTAATATTGTATTTTCGCTAATGGTACTAAGTATAATACCGTCGCCCTGTTGAAGTACAAGTGTGGAAAGATTAGGTGTTGCCGTTATATTTGAATTGCCCACTGTAATTGTGTTAAAATTCGGGTATGCGCCAATAATTAATGTGTTGGTGCTGTTTGTTAAATTTATCCCATAATCTGGCATAATATTTATTTGCCCTTGTGGACTGCCCGTGTATATTTGACCAGACGGAGTATTTATAGATGTAATGCTTGATGTATTGTCTGCTTCAAATAGTAATGTGTTTGAAACACCTTTTGCAATTCTGATTCCCCGACCATATGTTAATGATAACTTATTATACGATAAATCGGCAACAATTGTACTACCTGTATTAGTTATTTGTATCATATTCATTCCCGGTGAAGGTATGTTTCCGCACAGGTCCGTTTTATAGGTCCCACCGTTACCATCTGTAAAAATCGCCATATTGGCACGTGGCACTGAACCGTCTACATTTTTAATCCATAAATCATTTGTAATTACCCTGTAGGCTTGAATTATTTGCCTTGCCTGGCTCATTGCCCTTTGTTTAAATAGAGAAAAATATGTACATTTAATAACGAATGAGTAAAGATGAGTGCGAATTGCTCATGTGCGAAGAGCAGTTATACAACCGTGCCGATGCCAAAAAATGGCTATTGAAGAATCATCCCGATAAAGGTGGTTCGGGCCTTCATATTAACGAAGTGACCGGATGTATGCGTAAAGGCGATTATTGTGTGAAAGCATCCAAAGCAGAATCTAAAATGGGAGTGGGACTTGAATCTAAAGTGACAGTAGAATCCGAATATGGAAAAGTTTTTGAAAGGGTAAAGCGCCATTCAGTAGCGGCAACTCGGGAAAACAAACCTGTAGAAGAACATGAACCGGCCTATAAACCAGATATGCGTCAACTTGAATGCCTTCGCCAAGTTAGTAATTGGAGTAAAATACTTCCCGAAAATCGCTTTGATAAGAGGCAATTTGATGCCGTTGCAACTGACAATTTGATACCTATTGCAAGTCCAAAATTGGAGGCTTTATTACAAAATATCAAAGCACTTGATGAAAATGATAAAGTTCTACATGGGAAAACTTTCAAACATTTTATTTTTAGCGATATTAAATTGTTGGGTTACGGAGCAAAAATAATTGCGGCCGGTTTAATTGCAAAAGGATGGAAACTGGCCATGAAATCCACCATGCGTAAAACATATAGAGGTAACATGAAACCCGACATGGTTCTGGATTTACCCAAGGGCAAACAAGGAAATACATTTGCCGTTTTATCATCCACGCCACTTTGGGGCGCGCCTTTTAATCAGAAATTCAAAAAGGAAATACTAGGCATGTTTAACAAACGTCCTGATAACATATATGGTGAAGATTGTCGTATTATTATATTAGACAGCGGATTTAAGGAGGGTGTTGATTTATTTGATGTTAAATATGTTCATTTATTTGAACCTCTTATGACTGCTGCCGATATGACACAGGCACTAGGTCGTGCTACACGGTTGTGTGGGCAAAAAGGACTGGATTTTATACCCAATAAAGGATGGCCACTACAGGTTTTTAAATATAGCCAGAATATTCCCGAAAGCCTACAAAGTCACCTTAAGGCCAGTACAATATTTGAGATTGCTTTAGAGTTGAAAGGGCTTGATACACGATTACATAAAATAACAAAATCCATAAATGATGTGTCTATTTTGGCTGCAGTGGATCAGCCTTTGACAGAAGAGATTCACAAATCCGATGTTTTGCCACATATTAAAGTGGTGAGTGGCAAGGAGGAAGATATTGATTTTGTTTCTACAGAGGATGTAACAGGTATAAACGCCGGTATTGGCAGACCTACGGAAAGGGAACGAACGCCCGAATCTATAACTGATCTTGAGACAGACCCTTGTAAACCAGTTGTACCCCCTGATTGTATAAAGGCGATTGTACCATTTTCACCAAATAGACTGAGTCCTGAAAAGATTATACCAAGAGTTATAATGGATACCAATATGCTTGTGGTTAGGGAAGGAGGAAAAGGAGTTTCTGCAAAAAAGGGCAAGAGTACATGGTTAAAACTACGACAACAGATAATTTCTAAATATGATAAAATGAAATGGGGAAAACAGGAGGTTGTTAATAAATGTGTCAGTGTCCCTAAGGGCGGAGGTGCCAAGAAGACAGTTGTATCAAAGAAGAAGACAGTTGTATCAAAGAAGAAGACAGTGGTATCAGATAAAAAGAGAGTTGTTTCAAAGAAGAAAACTGCTGTTCCAGAAAAAACGGCCAAATCTGTTACTCTTAAACGTAAGAAGAATGTATCATGGGGGCTTAAGTTGGTGGATTATACACCCACCCAAGAGTTCTTGAGTTCCTATTTTAGTATTGAAAGTCCCATTAAAGGTATGTTGTTATGGCACAGTGTGGGTACAGGTAAAACATGTAGCGCTATTGCTGTGGCTTCCAGACAATGGGAACCTGCCGGTTATACGATTTTGTGGGTAACAAGGCATACATTAAAATCCGATGTGTGGAAAAATATGTTTGACCAGGTGTGCCATGCCGAAATTGCCAAAGAGGTAAAGGAAGGTAAGTTGTTTCCCGCCGATGTGGAAATGCGGCAACATAAAATGCAACAACAGTGGTTACCCCCTATGTCATACAAGCAATTCAGTAATCTTGTACAGGCAAGAAACCCGTTATACAATCTTCTTGTAGCACGAAATGGCAAAGAGGATCCTTTGCGCAAAACATTTATTGTTATTGATGAGGCCCATAAACTCTATGCGTCCGATTTCAAAGGGTCTGAAAAGCCTGATGTTGGGGCTTTTAAGAAGGCGCTAGAAAATTCATATTCGGTAAGTGGAAAGGATTCTGCCAGGGTGCTTCTTATGACGGCTACACCTTATAATGAAAGCCCCATGGAATTAATTGCTTTACTGAATTTATGCCGTCCTAAATCAGCGCAACTGCCTGCAGAACTACCTGCTTTTATTGAGAAGTATATGGATAGTAATGGAGTCTTTACAAAAGAGGGCCTTAAAAACTATATGGATGATATTGCCGGTCAAATTTCGTATCTTAATAGGGAGGCGGACCCGTCGCAATTTGCACAGGCAATATTTGCCGATGTTGTTGTCCCATTGTCTAAGTTTGAAGAAGATGGAACAAATGTTGATGAAGCGATTGCTACATTAATGGCAGAAGAGAAGGAGTTGAATAATACGATTGAATACATTGGGAAACAGATTGAACTTATTAATACCACAGAAGAGGGTAAATTAAAAGAGTGTAATGATATGTATGAAAAAGTAAAGGATGTTAAAGCATGTCAAAAACGGGTATCTTCTACATACAAAGATGCTTGGAAACTTGAAACTAAGAATATGAAGGACGCAAAGGCCCGTATAAAGGAAATAGGAAAAAAGCATGATAAAATTGTGAAAAGCCATGCCAGGACTACAAAGCGTATGCGGAAGTTCTCTATGTCACAACAGACGATGTTGGAGGGGCGGTGTAAGATTGGAGTTTAACTGAAAAAGTTTTTTGTTTTGTTTTCTGTTTTTTATTTTATTTTGTTTTTCTGTTTTCTATTTTATTTTGTTACTCATCGTCAAATATTGGGAGAATCTCACCAGTGTCCTTGTCAAAGACTCCCACCTGCTCATCAAGTAACACACGGTCGTCGTCCTCCTTATCCAGATTAGCACGGTAGGTCTTCCCTGTCTCCCGATGGACCATGTAGAAGGACCCCTCCACTTGTGTCATCTCATACTGAGTTGGCGGGGATACTGCTACAGGCTCCAAAGTCTCAGCAATGGCCTCCTTTGATGGCTTGGTGGCACGGGACTTCTTCACCTTAGGCTCTAGTGCTGAACCATTGGAAACTGGCTCAGCAGTAGAATCATCGGTTACAGGAGTCTTGGAAGCACGGGGCTTCTTCACCTTAGGCTCAGCAGGAGCGCCGTCCTCGGTTACAGGCTCCTTTTTAGCACGGGGCTTCTTCACCTTAGGCTCAGCAGGAACGCCGTCCTCAGTTACAGGCTCCTTGGGGGCCTTTGGAGCACGGGGCTTCTTCACCTTAGGCTCAGCAGGAGCGCCGTCATCAGCAACAGGCTCCTTTTTAGCACGGGGCTTCTTCACCTTA
>Ga0214923_10007147_pt1 | contig 12264 bp, 16 predicted proteins | sample LL1510_MetaG_FD_177993 | JGI IMG/M metagenome (GOLD analysis project Ga0214923, IMG submission 177993) | Freshwater microbial communities from Lake Lanier, Atlanta, Georgia, United States - LL-1510 | ecosystem: Environmental > Aquatic > Freshwater > Lake | place: USA: Georgia | collected...
ATGCGAGACCCCAGCCACGCCATGACCGGCACGGCCATCGAGTTGCCCAGCGCCCGGTATCTCGGCCCGTCTGCGGCGGGCTTCTTCCGATACTCCACCAGCGTGTAATCGTCTGGGAAGCCTTGCAGCCGCTCGCACTCGCGTGGCGTGAGGCGGCGGACGGCCATAGCTTGGCGAACGCCAACCTCGACTTTTCGGCCGTCACTCGCGCCGAGAGGCCAAGTCGCTTGGCCTTCGGTTCGCTGATATGCGTTGAAGGCAACTGCGGGCATTGAGTTCCCAGCACCACCTCCACGAAGCGGAGGCGTGCCTTCCTCGACATACGCAACGCCGTGCGAGTTGGCGGCGGCCGAGTGCGAGAACGCCACGGCAGGAACAGCCGTCGAGCCGTTGCTTGTGGATTGCAGAGTAGGGGCGAACTCCTCCGTAATGAACGCGCCGCCTGCGGCCTCGCTCTGCCCAGGCTTGAACGCCACCGCCTGCGTACAGCACCCTTGCTTCGGGCCGCATCCCATCGCGTGCGTCGAGCCGTCAACGCTGCTGATCGGGTCTTGCGTGGGGTGGAAGGCTACGTAAGTGGTGTTGTCGAGGTCGGTTCCGCGTCCTTTTGACAGGGCGTGTGATCCGAGAGGCTTTGCGAGGCCGCCGCCAGAGCCGTCCGCAAAGCCGGAGGCAGAGCCTTCCCCCGTCGCTCCGCGCGTCGGAGGATTCCCGAGCACGCTTTCTCGGAGAGAAAGTATCTCTGATGGACAGGCCCGCTCTCCAACACTTGCGATAAGCTCACAAGGCACGGCAACGAGAAAGACTCGCCGACGCCTCTGAGCCACGGCAAAATACTGGGCATCGAGGACTCGATAACCCACTCGGACGGTTTCGCTACCGAGAAAGCCTGCTTTAGGCCACTTCCCGTCTTGAGTTTCAAGGGTGTCATCGACCCCGAGGAGTCCGCTGATGAAGCAGCCAAGGGCGTTGTCCTTCGTGGAGAGCACTCCTGGGACATTTTCCCAAAGAGCAATTGCTGGCGGTCTTCCATGACGCCTCCTTACCTCGTTGATGTGATGGAACATTTGAACGTAGATGAGCGACAGATTGCCCCGCTCGTCATCAAGGCTCTTCCTCAAGCCCGCCACCGAAAACGCCTGGCACGGCGTGCCACCTACGAGCAGCTCGCACTCGGCCAGCAGCTCCTCCGGCCACCCGCGGAACTTGCTCATATCGCCGAGGTTCGGCACGTCTGGATAGCGTTGGGCCAGCACGGCCGACGGAAACGGTTCGATCTCGCTGAAGGCCAGCGGCGCCCAGCCGAGGCCGTGCCACGCGGTCGATGCGGCTTCGATGCCGGAGCAGATGCTGATGTATTTCACTTCAGCCTCCCTTGTGAATCCCAATCCCGATGCACCGCATCCACGGCCAGATCAGCTCGTAATCCTCAGACTGAGTCACGCGACCGTCTTCGCTCTTGTCTCGCCGAATAACCCAGTGAATCTTGGGCCACGGCGAATAACGGCGGCTGGTGATGACGCCGAGGCTCATTCGTCGCCCCCAGTCATGTACGGAATCAACGTGAAATACGTCACCGCGCCGGCCAGCACGAGCACGGTGGCGACGTTGAACCAGACGTGCAAAGCGGCTTCCATGCCTATCCTCCCAAGAAACTCCAGAACGACTTGGGCTTTTGCCGGCGCAGGAACTCGACTTCCTGTTCCAGATTCGCGACCCTCGAACGCAGGTTGTCGATAGTGACGTAGACCTCGCTGAAGGCGACGTCCACGTCGGTGTCCGAAGCGGCCGGAGCCGGCGGCGGCACCGGCACAGACTTCTTGGACGGCTTCTTCTTGCTCATGCTTCTTGCCCTCACTCGTACCGAACCACGGCGACCCACCCGCGACGCAGCGGACACCAGGCCGTGCCGATCTCGCGCACGCGACGCTGGCCCCAGTAGCAGGCCCGCCGGCAGGCCGCGTCGGGGCTGACGGTTGAGAACCCAAGCCCCTCGTAGCCGCCGCCCCGGCGGCCGCAGTGGACGAACGTGTTCGTCGTGGCGAGGTGGTTGGCGTGATCCTGCGCCGAGATGACGCTGACGTTCCCGCGGCCGGCGATGACCACGGTCGTGTCGGCAGCGGCGACGACGGCGAAAGAGGCGAGGAACAGGAAAAGGACGATGGAACGCATGGCGATTGCTCCTGATGGTTAAGAACGGACGTTCGACTCAATGGCTCGCTCGATCTCGCGGCATTCGGCGTCTACTTCCAAAAAACCGCGCTTAAATTCGACGATCGACTGGCCGACGCTGCGGGCCACCTTCGGCAGGCGACCGCCAAAGAGCATCACCGCGATGCTGCCGATCACACACATTTCGATGGTTCCGATGCCGAACATTGGTCTGCTCCTTCAGTCACGGGGATAGAAAACACGTCCAGTTCCGCATACGACGGAATGACGATGGTTGGAAAGTCGGTGAATCCGTGATGCCTCATGCCAGACACGAAGCTCTCTCGCAGAGCCTGGAGACGCTCCTCAGTCACGGCCACCTTCATCTTGATGACGAACAGCGGGCGGCACGCCTGCGACTCAGGCTGCTTCACTGGAAGCATTTCGATGCTTTCGACCGGAATCTCATCGCCGAGGAGCTTTGCCGCAGGCAGGGCCACGCCGGCCAGCGGGAACATCCTCAGAAGGTTGCGGCGGTCAAGGTTCATTTCTCGACTCCGAATGCCTTGTAGATTTCGGCGAGCATCTTCTCTGCGTCTTCGGGCCGCTTCCTGTCGCCGGTGACGTACTGCATCTCAACGACGAGATTCGCCGCCATCGCAGTGACGGCCTTCGACCACTCTTCCGGCCCGCACACGCCCGGCTGGCAGCGGTCAACCGTCGCCTTCGCGAGATCAACGGCAACGCCGACGAACGTGTCGCTCCAATCACGGCTAACGTGATACGGGCGAAAGCCTGACTGATAGGTCTTTGTGTAGTCAGTCCTCACGGCTTGGCCTCCGACAGCCGCATCACCAGTTCGTCTCTGGTCACCTTGACGTGCGAAGGTGCCTTGATCACCAGCTTCACCGTCTTGCCGACGACGGAATCGACGATGATTTCGATGCGAGGCCGCTCAAGAATGAGCTTTTGGCCTGGGCGGCGAGTGAGTACGAGTGCCATGCGGAGTCCTTTCCGTTGTGCTGGGCAGTAGGTTATGCGTCGGGGCGATGGAGGTCAAGCCATGTTCGGACGGATTCTCTGACGGCCTGTTCCTTGTGGTGCTCGGCAACCCACTTCAGGTACTCAATCGCCCCGGGTTGCGAAGCGGCCTCAGACACTGTCATGCCGGGGTATCTGCCTGCGGCGAACACAAACTCGCCAGATGGCTTCTTTTCCTCCTCTGCTGGACGCTCCTCTCTCGCCGCCACCCACTGGCCTGTTCCACAAAAGCAGCACTCAATTTTCCACGCCTTCTTCTTTTTCCCTGATTCGTCGATCTCGGCCCACCCGCGCTCAATGACATCGTGTGCTTCGCCGCCGCAGCTTTCGTCAGCGCAGGCGATGTCATCGAGCCGGCCAATGATCGGGGCGACGTCTCCCGCTGCGCCGGGCGGCCGCGGGCTGGCTTCTGCCTCGACGGCGACGGCGATCGCCGACTCTTCCGGTCGTTTCGCCATCTTCTTTTTCTTCGGCGATTCTTCGGCGCCAAGGTCAAAAAGCGTGCTCATATCGGCAACCTCATCTTGTAGTCTGCCCCAGTTTCCGTAGCCACAATCAGCTTTCTCCTGGCTCTCGTGACGCCGACGTATTCGATCCGCCGCTCCTCGTCGTGCTGATCCGAGTCGATGCCTTGGGCCTCGTGAATCCGTCGGCTCACGGTCGTGGATAGCACGACGTTGTCGGACTCCATCCCCTTCGCGGCGTGGATCGTTCCCACCCTGATCGCCGGCTTCGTCGCAAGTTCTGGCCCGTATTTGATCGCGGCGTTTCGCCACCGCTCGCCGCCGTGAAACAGGTCGCCCCACCCGCCTTTTCGCAGCTTGTCCGCGAACTCTGGCTTCATCCCGGCCCCCTCCAAATCGGATGGAAGCACGACCTCCCATCGCCGCAGCGTGTCGTCGCGCCCCCAGGCTGCCTTCGTTCCTTTCACCATGTTCCCCATCGCCGGCAATAGATCGACGGCCGCCGCGAAATCCTCGGGAGTAGTATGGCGGCCGTTTTCAAGCTCCCACAAGGCGTTCACGGCCCGCAGGAACTTCGTATTGTCCTTGGCCTTCAGTTTTGCGAACGGCAGCCTCTTTTTCGCGAGCACGGCCTCCCACATCTCGACGATGTAGTTGCACCGAGCGATCACGAGCGTCTGCTCGGTGGCCGACAAGCCTGCGGCCACCGTTTCGGCGTATCCGCCGCGGACAACTTCACCATCGTGATCGGCCGGCGCGATTCCGCGATCCCAGTATCCGCTCCGCATCCGCTTCAGGCAGGCTTCGCCAAGTTCGTGGATCGGAGCAGGGCATCGCCAGGTCTTCGGCATCACCCGCTCCTTGTCCACCTGCCAGCTCATAAAGTGCCGCGAATCGCTCCCTCCAAAGCCGAAGATGGACTGCATGGGATCGCCGGCGAGGTACACCCACTGCACGTTATCGCCGCCGGCAAGGCGTCGGCAGCAGCGGTCAACGAGCGCCGAGGCGTCCTGCTGCTCGTCCATGATCCACGCCTTGACGTTCGGCGGCAGCTCGCCCTCAGGGTCGGTTTCCTCGAATCCCTCTGGAGAGAACCTGACGCCAGAAAACCTCGCCAACAAGTCGGTGAAGTCGCAGCGGCACTCCAGCCGCTTCGCGGCCTCGTACTTGTCGATGTATTGCTTGCACACCGCGTACGATGGCACGTCTTCGCCAAGCCTGGCTGCACGCCGGATCGTGGACTCCAGCGGCTCGAGGCGGCTCCGGCACTGCTCCCAGGCGTTCAAGGCCGCGGCAGCCGACTTCTCGCCGGCAAACCGGCTGTACCCAGAATCGTCGTCGATGATCGTCCTGACGCTAACGCCGAGGGCGTTGGCGATCCACGAGGCCGAAGCCTTGCTGTCATCCAGCAGCTCGCCTCGCTTGATGCCGAGCTGCCGGTGGGCAATTGCGTGAACCGTCTTGAACCACCCATCCTTCGCCAGAACCTCACCCGGCACGTTCCAGGCCGAGCTGACGCGATCGACGGCCTCGGCGCGGGCCGCCCTCGTGAAGCTGGTGAATCCGATGGAAAACGGGCTTCCGCCGAGGGCGGATTTGGCCGCTTCCATGATCCGAACAAGCTCGGTTGTCTTTCCCGTGCCTGCCCCGCCTACCAATCTTGCCTTCTTTAACGCTGCCATGACCATGTTTCCAAGGGGGGGTAGAAAATGTGGTCGGACGCAAGTCATTGCGCGACAACCACTTGTGACTCAAAAACCACTTTTCCAAAAATCCATCACTTTTTTTGGATTTCGTTTTGGAATTCCGCGTGAATAGAAAAGGCGGTTTCGGCCTCGGCCCCGAACTCGCCCGCGGCAAGCCGCTCCAGAACGCGCATGTGCTCGTTGGTGAACCGGACGAACCTTCGGCTCCTGCCGCCCTCTCCGGCCGCCCTGGAGGCCGGGAGAGCCTTCTGGCCCGATCCGGCGAGGATCATCTTCTTGATCTTCAGGATGTCGCCGTCCTCGAGCTTCCGGCGGCCACGGTCCACCATCTCCCAAGCCTTCGACCAGCCGAACCAGAGTTCCCAGACGTCGTCCTTTCCTCGGACCCACGCTGGCATCCCGGTGACGTCCGGCGACCCATCCTCCTCCTCGTCAGCGTCGGGCTGCGGCGTCATCGACAGCACCTCAAGAAACCAGCCGGCGACGGTGGCGAATCGGCAGTTCTCGGCGGTCGCCGACTCCTGAACGGCCTCGTCCATCAGCTTCGCCTTCAGCCCGCGGATCGCTTTTGTCTGGCCCTTCTTCTTTCCCTGCCCGTTCCAGATGCCGAACCACTCCTCCGGCACGGCATCGACGATGACCGTGTGCGTCGCCTCCAGAATGGCCTGGGCGACCTTGGCGGCCGAGCGGAAACTCTCCGCACAGAGCGGGACGTGAACACTCACGGTTTTCTGCTCGCCGTTCACCTCCCTGAACACCGGCACTGTGAGGGTGTAGGACACCGGGTCAGAGTGGATGACCTTCAGCTTCCACTGCCCAGGCCACCACTCGGTGCCGTCATACCGCAGGCCGGTGATCGTGAATGGCAGCGACACACCGGCGTCCTCCGACGGAGGCTCTGCCCCCTTTTCCATCCGCTCTGCGACGGCCTTCTTTTTCTGCTCGTCCTCAGTGACGCCGTGCGCTCGCTTTCGGGTGGCCCAAGCCAGTTCGTGGCGAAAGATGTTCTCGATCTCATGGTCATCCTTCGGCGGGTTGCACCTCTGCATATTCATGGCCTGAATCATCGCGTACACGTCCTGCTGCTCGACCGGATCATGGACGTCAACCATGTTGATGCAGAGCCTCGCCGCAAAACGAACGAGCGAGTCATGGCGGTCGCCTTCGCCCATCTGCTGGTGCAAAATCTTGTTGGCGCTATCGCGCCGCTCGCCCCCATCGCCGACGTCGTTGACGATGGCGGTCAGCAACTCCTTCGGAAGCTCGGCGACCTCGCACTCGTCTGGACTCATGCCGGCAACCCACGAATACGAAACTCCGCTCGAGTGCGAGCTGGGCGGCATGATCGACTGCGCCCCCTTCTTGCCGCCGCCGATGCGAAGCTCCAGCCCAGCCAGCTTGTAAACGGCCTGCTGCGGGAGCCGCCTGTCCCACTTGAACAGGCGGTGCGTTGATCGCTTTGAGGTGAATGTCGGCGTATATGCCTTATCAAGCCCGAACCGCTCGGCCGTCTTCCGGCCTTGCTCGGAGTCGAACTCGATGTCGATGATCCCGCTGCGTTCGCCTAGCTGGACTCCGATGTTGTAGTTCTTGGTTCCGTCATACCACTGGCCCAGCTCGTCCTCGTCGATTGTGGCCTTGTGCTGCCACGCCGCCATGATCGGGTGCTTGCCAGGCGTCTGGCAGTTTGGGTTTCGGCAGGTGCATTTCTCGCCGTTCGATCCGTAGCAGACGACGATGTACCAGCCGCGAGCTGCGTATTGCGCCGCCCACTTGAATGTGTTGTCGCTCATCCTGACCCCTCCTTGTGTGATGAAAGCCCCCCCGGCCCCCGATTTCTCAGGGGCCGGAGAGGGCCAAAGTCGCCAGACGGGCCGGGGAAAGTGGAGAAACCCGGTGATCCGCCTGACTTCCGCGGTTACCACGCCACTCGCGGCATTGGCGACCGGCCGGCTCCGATGAACAGCCGGTGAGGCTGCCGGCCCAGCACTGGTCACTACTCGTCGCCGTGGTTCTCGGCCGCGACGGTGGCGCCGTTCGGCGGCGCCTGGAACATCGCCGTGAGGGGCTTGTGATAGACCCGCTCAGCCATCTCGCCCTGCTCCTCGCTGATCAGGCCGACGAGCCGCGGCACGATCTGCGAGTACGGCTGGCCGCCGGCGTTCTTGACCTTCTGGAGCTTCAGGCCGATGACGCACTCGTACATGAAGCTCGGCAGCCGCTTCCGAAACGGCAGCCAGTTGGCGAGCGAGCCGGGGCCGACGGTCACGAGGAGCGGCCACGTTTCGCCGTCCCGCAGGATGGCGAGCACGCGGGACTCCTTGACCTTCCGGCTCCGGCCGCCGCCCTTGCCGCTGCCCCAGCCGAAGTCGCTTCCGGTCGAGAGCGCCACCCAGTCGTAGCGACGGTCGCCGATCCGATACTTCTCCAGAGCCTCGGCCGAGCAATCCCCGAGATCGTCGGAGACGCGGTAGCCGACGAGCAGGTCGTTCGAGACGATCACCGGCCGCATCTCGCTCGGATCATCCTTCGGCCAGAGGGTGCCGCGGCGGCCCTCGGCGACGAGGATGCCGACGATCTCGTCGGTCGTCTCGACGTTCCCCTGGTTGTCGATGCTCCAGACCGTGCCGCCGCCGGCCGGGGTCGGGACACGAATCAAATCCTGCTCACGCATCGGCTCACCCTCGAGGTTCGCCGCGATCACCCTGGCCTGCCGGCTGGTCGGCGAGAGGGCCGGGTAATCGATCGTCTTCACGTTCGTCGAAATCGCAGTGCTCATGGTCTTTCTCCTAGAGCGTCCTTCTGAACCGACCGGCCGCGAAGTGCGGCCGGCCATCAACCCACCGTCAGGTGCCGGAGCACCGGCCTGACGTACTCGCTGACGATCCCCGCGAAGGGCGTCCCGTCAGCCCAAGGCGAACGGGCGTCCTTGCCCGCCGCCTTCGACATCTCCTTGAGCAGGCTCTTCAGCCGGGCGGTGTTGACTCCGACCAACTGTGCCTCCAGGCCAGCCTTCCTTGCCGCGGCGAGAATCGCATCCTGCGATTCCCCCGTGGCGGATACCGAGTGCTCCCACTCGATCCGCCAACTCCGTCCGGCGACCCGAACTCCGTCGAGCCTCCCCGCCGTCATTTCCTCGACGGCGACTTCGGCGAGCGCCTCGCGGCGCCGCTTCAATTCCTTCACCGCCAGCTCGGCCGCGTCGATGTCGCGGTCGATCTGCGTGATCTGTTCAAGCGCTGCCGAGAGCGCGTTGTCCTGACGAGTATCCTGCGACGACTGCATCAATCACCTCTCTTCTTTCTCTGAGGGCTTCGTACACGCGGCCGTCGGCCGTTCTTTTGCCCAGTAGGGTACTGACCAACGAAAAAAACCGCGTGTGTCGTTCCTGCCCAGGCCGGTGGAGGCGGGCGATGGCTTGGAGCCACTCAGCCAGAGAGTGGCCGAGGGAATACCAGATGCCGATAGAGGCGCGAGTGAGGTCAATGCCGATGCCGCCCGACTGAATCTGCGCGACCAGTACGGCGGTCTTTCCGGCCTGCCACTCGGCAAGGTTGTCGATTCTACCAGACAGCTCGCTGACAGTGCGTCCAAGCGACCCACACACTGCGATGACGCTGTCTATGTCGGAGCGAAAACGGCAGAAGACCACGACCGGCTCGTTCTCCGGCAAGTCCTCGAGCATATCGCAGAAGGCGGCGCGCTTGCTCGGCGTCTCGTCGATTTGGCGAGCCGTCGATTCGTCGTCGATCCGAGTAAAGCCCTGGCAGGCTTGCAGCATCCGCAGCAGACTCACCATCGCGTTCTGCGGCGTGACGTACTTGCCGGCCTCGACTTCGGCGCAGAATTCTTTTTCAAGCTGCCTGTAGACGTGAGCCTCTTTCGGTGTCAGCTCGACCGGGACTTCGACGTGATGGATCGGCGGGAGGTCGAGGACGTCTTCGCTCTTGCGGTGGAACGTCGTGGCGGCGATCTTCTCGGCAAATTGCTTCTGGTTGCGAAACCCGACGACCATGCCGGGGATGTGCGGATTGGTGATCGCGTAGCAGGCCCTGAAGAGCGTGTAGGTCTGGCCGAAGGTCGGACACTCCGGCGACTCCATTGCCCGGTAGACGCCGAAGGCGTCGAGCAGAGAGTGGGCCAAGAGCGTGCCGGAGAGGCCGATCCGCTGCGACTTCGGGTTCTTTTTCCCCATCCTCGCCGCCCACCGGCTGGCCGCGCCGCTCGGGCTTTTCAGGCGATGCACCTCATCGTAGATCAATACGTCCCAGGCGATCTTTTCCGTCTCTTTGATTCGCCAGAGCGACTCGTAGTTGCCGACGACGAGCAGGGGCGAGGTGTCTGCCAGGGCCGCCATGATCCGCTTGCCCTTCTCGGCCGACGTTCCCTTGGTCAGCGAGAGGATGCGCAGTTCAGGCAGCCAGAGGGCCACCTGCTTCGACCAGGCGGGAATCACGGCCCGCGGGCAGCCGCACAGAATGCGGCTGATGGAGCCGGCGAGCATCAGCTCTTTGATGATCTCGAGGGCGACGCGGGTTTTGCCGCAGCCCATCCCCAAGTGCAAGAGGGCTTCCCGCCGGCCCCTCGCCCACTCGATAGCCTCCTGCTGATGAATCCAGAGCACGATTACCTCTCCGTAGGTGGCGGGAGAGAGTATCGGCTCATAGACTACTTGTCAACAGTGCGTCTCATGCGGCTCCGCGGGCGGCCGGTTTTCGTGCCGGAGGCGAGAGCGCGGCGGGCGACGGCGGCGGCGGCTTCGCAGCTCCTCCGAGAGAAAATCCATCGCCGGCTTGCTTGCTCGCCCGATCGGCCACTTAGCAGGAGTCGGCCTTCGACCTCCTTCGACCTCGCCATCCTGACGGCCCACGGGATGGTGACCCCGAGGATTTCCGACGCCTCGACGGAGCCGATGGCATCGTGGAAATCGATGTGCGTTGGCATCTTGGCAAGTTTTCGCTGCATCGCCGGCCGCTCGTCGGCGTGCGATCGCGGCCTGCGGACTTCGCCTTGGGCCTGCCGCCGCTCGTATTCCTCCCAGTTTTCGTCGCAGCTACGCCGCGAATAGACGGCGACCTCGCGGACGGGCGACGTCTGATCTGTCTGGCTGCGAACCAGGCGCGTTGTGAGCAGTCCGTCTCGAGCCATGCTCGCCGGCTGAGTGAAGTGGACTCCGAGGAGGCAGGCCGCCTCGTAGCTTCCGATTGCAGTGTCTTTCACGATTTCACCGTGTTTTCCGCGGGTCAGTGACTCGGCCTAGACAAGTGGAGGATAGGGGATTATTGTTTCTCGCTGGCGGAAATAACTCGGAAGGAGCCGACTATGCCGACAGCGAAGACCTACACGGTTTTGGTCGAGTGGATCGATGGGGAGGTTTGCGGCGCCGATGAAATAGTAGTTCTGGGGAATTCAAAAAGCGAAGCCAACGCAAAAGCACGGCACCTATGGTGGAAGACCAAGGGTGCCGAGTGGCCGCTGTGCCGGATTCGCAAGGTGCGCACGATCCGCGAACGCGATCGCTGGCTAATTCCAGAAAGTTGATCTTCCGGCAGGCGGCCGGTTGCCGAATCGCAAGGAGGCGGCACCCTTTAGGTGGGGAGTGGCCACAATGAGTATGCCTCTGATTGAAGTGCTGAAGGACTACTACGCCCCTGTGAAGGCGATCTCAGATCGCACCGTGACGATTTACGGCTTCACGCTCAAGGCGTTCGGCGAGTACCTGGGGGAACAGGACGGCAGCGGATACCGCGAGCCGACGACCGCCGACCTCGACCAATACGTCGTTGCGAGGTTTCTGGCGTGGCGGCTGAGGAAGCGCGAGCCGGCCACGGCAGCCAAGGACCGCTCGCAGCTACGCGCCCTCTGGGCCTTCGCGTGGGCCGAGGCTCTGCCCGGCGTGGCCCGCGGGCCGAACGTCCGGCCCGTCGTCGTGCCAGAGCGGGTGCCGGTCGCGTGGCTCGAGGAGGAGATGCGGGCGCTGATCATCTCGGCTGGACAGGAGCCGGGGTCGATCTGCGGCATTTCGGCGGCAGCCTGGTGGCGGTCGCTCTTGCTGACGTGTTTCGACACCGCGGAAAGAATCTCGGCTACCCGCAGCCTTCGCTTCGACGATATTCACGGCTCACTGGTCGTCTTCAAGGCCGAGGATCGCAAAGGCCGCCGGCGCGACATTGCCCGCACGATCTCGTCGGACACTGCGATCGCCATCGACGCGATTTCGTCGCCGACGAGAAGCCTCGTCTGGCCGTGCGACGTCGGTGCGCCGGCTCTGTACGCCCGCTTCGACCGCATCCTGATCCGCGCCAACCTGCCGACGGATCGGTGGAGCAAGTTCCACCGCATCAGGAAGACGACCGCCTCTTACTACGAGGCCGCCGGCGGCAGCGCCCAGAAGCTGCTCGACCACTCGTCGCCTGCGGTGACGAGGCGTTACCTTGACCCAAGGATCGTGCTTCAAGAGGCCGGCGACGCTCCGGCGAGGCTGCCGAAGGTTTCCTAGCCGGCCAGCTTAGGCGTCCTCGGCATCTCTCGCCGAACCTGAGTCCAGTCGATGTATGCCTTGGCGGCGAGGTCAAGCGTCCTGTGGCCGAGGTGATGACGGGCCTTGCCAGGCTCTCTGATCTCGATGTGTGTGGCCCCGCTGCGTCTCAGTCATGCCTGTCACCCCGGCAGTTCAGCGTGTTTGCCGGCGTGAATGTCACACCGGCGGATCAAGGCTTGCAGCACTTCGGCCGTCTCTTTTACTGCGGTTTGCCCATGTCGTCTCCTTACGAGAGAACCACGCGATGCAGCGGACCCGCGAGCCGCCGTCTGGTTGTAGTTTCGTCAGCGGTCGCGGGTCGCTGATCGCTGGCGTTCTCACTTCGTCCGTTCAAGTAGTCCGCGGAGTGCCTCTCGCTTCA
>Ga0214923_10007148_pt1 | contig 12264 bp, 8 predicted proteins | sample LL1510_MetaG_FD_177993 | JGI IMG/M metagenome (GOLD analysis project Ga0214923, IMG submission 177993) | Freshwater microbial communities from Lake Lanier, Atlanta, Georgia, United States - LL-1510 | ecosystem: Environmental > Aquatic > Freshwater > Lake | place: USA: Georgia | collected 2015-10-15
ACGCTGGTCAAGGACTTGCCGGCGAGGCCCGCTTGGTGGATGGCCTTGGCTTCCGCCGCGGTCAGAACCCGTCGCCAGATGCCCACATCATCCATCATCAGGTCGTTGATCTCGACACTGTTGCCGTCGGTGTAGCGACCGGAGCCGTCCTGACCGATGTTGAGCGCCAGGCCCGCTTGGGTATCCACATTGTTGAGACTTGCGGAGACATCCCGTTCGTCGACCAGCGCGCCATCCAGATAAGTGACCACCTCGCCGGCACGCAGGACCGTGACGGCGACATGGTGCCAAAGCCCGTCGCTCAGGGTTCCACCCGGGCCATCATAATCCTTCCGCTGTCCGGGCGCTCCACCGTAGTTCCACTGAAGGCGACCATCGGTTCCGGTGGCCACCATCCAGCCCTGATACTGACCGCTCAGCCAATCCTTGTTGCCGATGAAGGGCGGATCGAAGACGAATTGTTTGAACTTGCACCAGAAACTCACGGAGAAGTCGGTACCGGTGCCGAAGTTGAGGTCGGCAGGAGCCCCCAACGTGACGTAGTTGAAGCTGGTGCCGTCCTTCTTGAATGAAAGTTGAACAGCGCCCGTTCCGACCTGTCCGGGGCCGTACTGAATGTTACCCACGGCGGTGCCGTGATTGCTTTTGCCCGAGATGTCCAGCAGCGTGGAATCAAAGGTGAGGTGAGTCACCAATTGGTCGGTGATGGCTGCCTGCAGGACAGGAACCGACAGCAGGACCGCCAGTGCGATGGGGGTGGTTTTCTGGTTCATGGAGTGGAGGTTGAGTTGGAATACGGAGAAAAAATCATCGAGGGCTTTCCTGCGGGAGTTCGCCGGTGTACCAGCGATAATCCACCCCCTTGCTGTAGCGGATGGTGGACACGTTGCCGGGTAGCCAAAGGGTGGAGCACTGGCGATTGTGGCGGAACCACTCGAACTCCATCCGTACTCCGGGATAGAGACTGGCCAAGCGAACTTTCCATTGGATCAAGCACTCCTGATAACCCGGAAAAATCCCAAGACTGTCGTCATGTCCCTCCATCCGCTGCTCGGCCGAGTCCTGGGCAAACACGGTCGTCTGAGGGCTGGGGATTTCGCTGATCTTTCGGGGAAGAGTCGGATCGGCCGTGTAGACCGACCCGGGGTTCAGGGCCACGTAGCGATTGATGCCGTAGGTCGAATTGCGCCAAAACTCGCTCGAATAGGCCAAACCGGTTTCCCGCCACTCGTCGACAATCTTGGCGCTGGGACAGCGAAAGGCCCTGCGCGCCCCACCGAAGTAACCGACATAGGCAACGCCCCAATAAGAGATGACCCGCTGATTGGGATTTTGGAGATCGAGCAACGCGTTGTGACTTGGAGTCAGCGTCCACTGCCCATGGTTGGGGACCTGTGGTTTTCCATCCGGATCGATGTAGTAATGCATCGAGTCTGCATTGTCCTGGGCATACATCGTCGTGCCCAAGGAGACTTGATGCAGATTGCTCAAACAAACGGCCTGATTTCCCTTCTGCTTGGCACTCGCAAGGGCAGGCAGAAGCAAACCAGCCAGGATCGCGATGATCGCAATGACCACCAGCAACTCAATGAGAGTGAATCCGACCGATTGCTTCTGGAGAGGCAGACAGCGGCCGGAATTCCATGAAGTTCGGGGCACAACTTCCTATTCTTGATGAATGCGTGACGAACAATCGGCCATCGGGTCACAACGTGGGAAAAGCCGGATCACATTCCGTAACAGCGCCATTCATCTGTCACGGGATTGAATGATTTAACCGAGTTTGTGGCGGATAAGTTTCAGGTTGTTGACAAGATCGTTTCGCTTCGGCCCACAACCCACACGGCCAGGCAAACTTGAACCCGGGAGGGATCGTTGAGGCAGACCGCGCCTTCGCGGAGGCGAGGCTGTGGCGAACCGGCCCGGTGAAGCGGGTGCTGGCGCACCGCGTCTTGGGCGTAGTCGGCGAAGGTGGCGAACCCGGCCGCCTTGAGCTGGGAGCGATTGACGAGTCGGAAAAGTCCATGGCTGCCGGGAGCCACGACCCGCATGAGCTCGAGGGTGAGGCGGCCCATGGTGTAGCGCGGATTAATCTCCACCACGGGCTTGAGCCGGGGGCCTTCGGGGGTTTGACAGACCAAGGCGTCGATGCCGATGGGTCCCCAGAAGCCGACTGCGGCCAACCGCGTTTCGAGCGCCGAGGCGATGACTTCGTACACGCGCCGCAGGAGTCCAGGCGCATCTGGCCAGGAGTTGAAGGCCCGCACCGCCCGGGCTGGCGGACGTCGCTCAAAGCCCGGGCTCGCCCCATTGGCCAGGAACTGTCCGCGGTGGTCGTTGAAGAGGTCGGTGAAGCCGATGCGCCGCAGTCCGCCGGCGGTGCGTTCGAATTGCACCGAGAAATCGACCAAGCGTTCGAGCCACGGTTCCACCACCAGGGTCTGACCGGCCTCGAGGGTATCGGCCATCCACCGGCGCTGGGTTTCCAAGAGTTCAGGTTCCCAAAGTCGGATGGCATTGGCCCCGGCCAATCCGAGGGCTTGCTTGACCACCAAGCGGTGATGGCCTTGGTCTCGGAAGGACTGGATGGCAGCGAGCGCCGTGGGCAAGTCCGTGACCGGCAGTCCAATCGTTTCGACCGGGCACAGCGCCGGAAAGACCACCGCGAGTTCCGAGTGGATTTCTCGCAAAAACTGCGCACTCCAGGCCTTGGAATACAGCTCGGCGATTCGGGGGTTGAAGCAGTCGTCGGGGCCCCGGTCGTCGCCGGTCACTTGCGAGAACAGCGGGCTCAGGCGTTCCAAGCTATCCGGAGCCCAGGCCCAGGGGCGCAGGCCGCCGAGTTTGCGTTCACCGAGCGGTCCGTCCAACCGGACGTCGTCCGGGGCCACCACGAACTCGGGCAACTCGAAGCCGGCCGATTTCAAGGTCGCCAGAAAGTCCGAAGCCGGAGCCTCGGGCACCACCACCACGTCGTCGCGGCGGGCCAGGAACTGCGGCAAGAGGGCCAGGTCGCGGGCCAATTGGCGGGCCTGGGCAGCTGGCGTGAATCCGGGCCCGCGAGCGATGTATCCCTCGGCCAGCGGGTTGAAGAGGAAGACTTGCGGCGTGCGCCCCTTGGAGCGGGCGAAGAGATCCAACTGAGCGATGAACTCCGGCTCAAGACCGGCCGTGCGGCGGGCTTCTTCGTTGAACTCGACGCCTTTGGCCCGTTGCGGCGACAGCGGAAAGCGCAAGGCGCCGCAGAACGCGTCCCAATCGCTGGAGTTCGGATCCTTCCACTGGCGGAACCACTTCAATCCGTGGGCCACGTGCCCGATCTCGTCGTGCAAGATGCGGCGCAGCAAGGCGGCCGTCTCGAGGTCACCCGCCTCGGCAAACCCCCGCGAAAAGACGCGGGCGAAATCGAGATTGGCCTGCTCGAAGGTGAGGCTCAGCCCGGTGACGAAGTCCATCGGCTGGCGCATCGGAGACACCGATCGCCAGAAATAGCCGCTCACGGGCAGCTCGCCGAAGGCGATGCCGCAGGCCTTCATGCGGTCGAGGTAGAGGCGCACGTGTTCCTGCTCCTCGCGCAAGGTGTGCAAGACACCCCGACGAAAGGCCGGGGGCGCGTCGGGGAAGCGCAGGAGCGCCAAGGCCATCAATTCGGTGGCCAGGAGTTCGTGATTGGCGAAGAAGTGCAGGACCTTGCCGCGACCTGCCTCGTCACCCAGGCCGTGCAGGCCGGGAAACTCGGCCTTGCCGGCGGTGCCCGCCTTGTCGGAGCCCGATGACTTGAATCGCAGTTCGACAGGCCGACCGGGTTCGACGGCAAAATCCCACGCCGGCCCGGGACGCTCGTCGGTGAGTCGTCCGCCGGGCGGGTCGATGAGCTTTTCCTCCAGCGTCGTCGCGCAGAGGATTCGCTCGGCAAACTCGCGCAATTCCACGTCCCAGTTGTCAACCCAACCCGCCTGTCTGTCCAACCGATAGCCACCCGGTCGGAATCTTATGGGAGCCAGGATGCGGCAGAGAACGAGTTGCCAAGCTCTTCGGAGTCTACCGATGCCCGTGAACAACCGTGGGGCGAACTGGAACGCAGAGACTGCGTCCCGAGCTGAAGAGGCGAGGTCGGCCGGGGGGCGGTTCAATCACTCGGCCGCCGGCCCCCTCACCACTTACTGGCAAGCCTCACAAGTGCCGCCGTTGCGCATGGCTTCGATGGAACAGGCGTTCTTTTCATCGGCGGTGAACTCGCGCTTCGGTTCGGCCGCGGGCCGGCGTTCGCGGTTCGCGCTGTCGATGGCGCTCTTGTTCAGAGTGCGCAGGTAATAGGTCGTCTTGAGTCCGCGCTCCCAGGCCTCGCGATACATGAAACTCGCGGTGCGGGCATCACTTTCCGCCAGCCAAAGGTTGGTGCTCTGAGCCTGATCGATCCACTTCTGGCGCACCGCAGCGCATTGAAGAATCCAGGTCGGCGCGATCTCGAAGGCCGTCTTGTACAACCGCTTGAGTTGCTCCGGGACGCGCTCGATTTGCTGCACGCTGCCATCGAAGTATTTCAGATCTGCCAGCATGTCTTCGTCCCACACGCCCAAGGCTTGCAAGTCGCGCAGCAAATGGTCGTTGGTGCGGATGAACTCCCCGCTGAGGTTCGACTTGGTGTGGATGTGCTTGTAGGTCGGCTCGATGCACGGCGTGCAGCCCAGGATGTTGGAAATGGTGGCCGTCGGAGCGATCGCCAAGCAGTTCGAGTTGCGCATGCCTTGCCGAGCGATGCGCTGACGGAGCGAGTCCCAATCGAGTCTCGAGTTGCGGTCGACGAGGATCGGCGTGCCGCGCTCCTGTTCGAGCAAATTCAGTGTGTCGAGCGGCATCAGACCGCGGCTCCACTTGGAACCGGCGTAGCTCGGGTAGGTTCCACGCTCCTCGGCCAGGTCACTGCTTGCGCAGTAGGCGTGGTAGGCGATGGCCTCCAATGCTTCATCGTTGAAGGCGACCGCCTCGGCGGAATCGAAGGCCACCTTCTTGTCGTACAACGCGTCTTGCAGCCCCATCACGCCGAGTCCGACCGGCCGATGGCGCAGGTTGGAATTGGCGGCGGCTTCGACCGGGTAGAAGTTGATGTCGATGACGTTGTCGAGCATCCGCATCAACACGGTGATGGTGCCGCGAAGCTTGTCGTTGTCGATGGAACCATCCGGGCGCAAATGCGCCGCGATGTTGACGCTGGCGAGGTTGCAGACCGCCACCTCGGAGGAGGAGGTGTTCAGCTCGATCTCGGTGCAGAGGTTGGAGTTGTGGATCACGCCGGCGTGGTCCTGCGGGTTGCGAACGTTGGCAGGATCCTTCCACGTCATCCACGGGTGGCCCGTCTCGAAGAGCATCTCGAGCATCCGCTTCCACAGTTGCAGCACGCGCACCTTGCGACCCCAGAGCTTTCCGGAGTCCACCATCCGTTCATACTCCTCGTAGCGCTGCTCGAACTTCCGTCCGTAGAGTTCGGGAAGGTCCGGACAGTCATTGGTCCGCAGGAGGGTCCAGTTGGCATCCTTCGGCAGCTGGCCATCTGAAATGGCCTTGAGCCGCTTCATGAACACATCGGGAATCCAATGCGCGGTGTTCATGTTGTGGGTGCGGCGACGGTCGTCTCCGGTTTCCTTGCGGAGGTCGAGGAAGTCTTCGATGTCCGCGTGCCAGAGCTCCAAGTACGAGCACAGCGCACCGGACGCTTGCCACCTTGGTTCACGGCGATGGCAATGTCGTTGGAGACCTTCAGGAAGGGGATGACCCCGGAGCTCTCGCCATTCGTGCCGTGGATATGGGCGCCCGCTCCGCGAATCGCCGTCCACGAGCAACCGAGGCCGCCGGCCCACTTGGAGAGGTGCGAGAATCGACGCCACGTCTCGGTGATCTCCTCGATGGAGTCGCCGCAGTAGAGCAAATAGCAGGAGGAGAGCTGGGAGTGCAGCGTGCCAGAGTTGAAGAGCGTCGGGGTGGAAGAACAAGCCCGGCGCGACTTGTAGATGCTGTAGAACTCGGCCGCACGCGCTTCACGATCCTTCTCCAGGATCGACAGACCCATGGCCACGCGGAGCCAGAAAACCTGGGGAGCCTCCAGACGGATTCGACGGCTGGTGACGGTATCCGTGTCGTGGATGAGGTAGCGGTCGAAGAGGGTCTGGATGCCGATGAAGTCGAACTGGAGATCGGCAAACGGATCGAGGGTGTCCGCCAGCTTGGGCAAATCGAACGTGGCGAGCCGGGGATCGAGACGGCCCAGTTGGATGCCGCGCGGGATGTAGGCCAGGAACGCGCGACGATGGGCTTCTTTCAACGCCTGCGGGCCGTCGGCCACCTTCCACTGCAGCGTCTCCTCATAGATGTAGGAGAGGAGGATGCGGGCAGCAAAGAAGCGCGCGTCGGCATCGACATCGAGCAGCGACTTGGCGTTCAGGATGATGGTGTCGCGGCGTTCGAGAGGGCTCAGGTTGATCGACGTGCTGCGCAGCAGCCGGGTGAGCACCTCGTCGTCGGGGAGCGACGGGGTGAGGCCGATCTTGGCGAAGGAAATGCGCGCACGGATGTCGGCCAACTGGGCACGTGTCGCCAGTTCGAGCTGATGGCCCGAGTCGTCGGCCACGGTTCCGCCCAGCTTGCGTTCGGCTTCCCGACGGGCCCGATACTTTCCGTAGGTCAGCGCGACGTGCGGCTGACCGATCTGGATGAGCGTTTCTTCGACCAGGTCTTGAAGCTGCTCGATGTGGATGAAACTCGGCCGCTCCCGGCGCATCTTGAACTCGATCTGGGCCTGGACCTGCTGCCCGATGGACTCCTCGACCCCTTGGGCCACGCAAGCCGCGGAGACCGCACGCGAGATCTTGCGACCCAGCCAGGGCACCACCCGTGGCTTGCCTGAGGCGTCGGTCGGCAGGTCGCGCCGGATCACCTGCGGAAACTCGCCGGGTTCTACGGCCGACTCATCATTGGTGAGCGAAAACGGAGCGGTACTGACATTCATGGCAGGATGACTGACGGCATTGGACAGTGTTTGAATCAGATGCGCGGAACGGTGATTCCGCGTTGGGCCTGGTATTTGCCACGACGCTCCGCGTAACTGACTTCGCAGGGCTCGTTGGCGGCAAGGAAGAGGACCTGGGCCAACCCCTCACCCGCGTAAATGCGGGCCGGCAGCGGGGTGGTATTGGAGATCTCCAGCGTCACATGGCCCTCCCACTCCGGCTCGAAGGGCGTCACATTGACGATGATGCCGCACCGGGCGTAAGTGCTTTTTCCGACGCACAGGGTGAGCACATCGCGGGGGATGCGGAAGTACTCGACGCTTCGTGCCAGGGCGAAGGAGTTCGGCGGCACCAGGCACGAAGCACCGCGCATGTCGACAAACGAGCGCTCATCGAACGCCTTGGGGTCGACCACGGCATTGTAGACATTGGTGAAGACCTTGAACTCATCGGCCACACGCAGGTCGTAGCCGTAGCTCGAAAGCCCATAGCTGATCACCGGATTCCCATCCGTTGTCTGGCGGATGAGCGCCTCTTCGAAGGGTTCAATCATCGCATGCTCACGGGCCATGCGGCGAATCCAGCTGTCGGCGTGGACTCCCATTAGATGAGGTCGTCTTCGGCCGTGTTCTTGAGGCTGCCGCTGGTCTGATACTCGGTGACACGAGTCTCGAAGAAGTTCTTCTCTTTCCTCAGGAAGATGACCTCGTCGAGCCACGTGAAGGGATTCGAGCTGACATTCGAAAGGGTCGGTAGCCCGACGCCTGCGAGGCGGCGATTGGCGTTGTATTCGACGTAGGTGAGGAAATCGATCTGGGTCATGCCCACGCCGTCTTCGGGCAAGCAGTCCCGCACGAATTCCTTCTCCAGCTCAACGCCCTCGCGCATGAACTCCACCAACTCGGCCCGGAATTCCGGCGTCCACAAGTCGGGGTTTTCGGCGATGAGTTGCGTGAGGATGTAGCGGCCCAGCTCGATGTGATTGGATTCGTCGCGCAGCGTGTATTGGAACATCTGCCCGATGCCCGTCATCTTGTTCTGCCGGTGCAGCGACAGGATCATGGCGAAGAGCGCGTAGAACTGCGTGCCCTCCATGACTTGCGTGATGCCGAAAATCGCCTTGGCGAACCGCTGTTTGTTGGCCGTTTTGGTCAGGTCGATACCCATTTTCAGCTCGGGCATCTGCCGGGTGATGAAGGCGTTCTTCTTCTGCACGCTCGGGATGTCGGTGAACTTGGCCGTGACCTCGTCCAAATCGATGTTCAGCGAACCGATGATGTGCAGCAGCGAGTCCATGTGGATGGACTCTTCGGCGATATGCCGCAGCGATGCGTGCTTGAGTTCGGCCGCGGTCAGGTTGTCTTCGATGACGTGCAGAACAGAGTCACCCACGATGCCCTCGGCGGCTGAGAAGTAGCCGACGCCCATCTCGATGATCCAGCGCTCCTTCGACGAGAGAGCGCCCGTATTCCACTGCTGCGAGTCCCGGGTCATGTCGATCACGTCCGGCTCCCAGTGGTTGGCCTTCATCTGCTTATAGATGCGGTAGGCCTCATGGTACTTGAGCGGCAGGATGTTCAATTCGGCGCTGCGTTGGCCGTTGATTACCTGTTTGCCGGCCAGACGGGCGCGGGCTTTGGTCTTGTCGAGGCGGAAGGTTTTTGAACCCAGCCGGTGGATGACAAAATCACCCTCCTCAATGGTCAGAAAATCAGGGAGGGCGGGTGATTCGGTGGAAGGCTCTGGGACAGCGATGCTCATGAGGGCGTTAAACTTCGGAAAGGGGGTGGATTTGTTGGTGCGGGCTACGCGTGCAAAACCTGCGCAGGACACCGAAATTCGGGAGATGATCGGACCTGTTTAGGTTGCTGGGTTTGCTGGATGATGCTGGACAGTAGTTTTTGCTTTTTCCGCCTAAGTCACAATGGGTTGTGGTGCTCGATACCAACGACCACTACATAGCGTCACAGTTTTTCTTTCGTCAACTGCGGTGGCTCAAGTTTTTTTTCGCTAATCCTCGGAATGGCTTGCAGATCGCCATTTAGCAGCAAAACACCGACCGGAGGATACCATTCTGGCCGGCGCCTTTGCCCCATGTTGGGATCGTCTGGCGGCGTTGCCCAAGGGTCGGACCCAAGCTCCCGAAAGCCCTCAGATTTGTCGCTATTGACTCCGATCGCCACACGGACTTCCCGCGCGCAGTGCCAGTGGAAGCCGTCGATCCAGGAATATGCCGGAGCCCGTGTGGGCGATCGGTTGGACCAAATCCGGGTTGGGCAATCCACGGGCTTGAAGGTCCCAACCTTCCACACACAACCTTCCACACAACCCGCGAACGGGGCTTCGGTCGTCGGCGGCCTTCAGGAAACCTCCAAGGGACCGCAACGCCGGCCCCTGATCCCGACCCCGGAGGTCGTCGGACGCTCGCCGCGAAATCCAAGCCAATCCCCATCCACCGCCGCCACTGCCCGAATTTTGTGGATCGAAGGATCCTGGGGCTGACGGTAGCCCTTGCGTTGTGGGAAGGGGTGACGGACGGTTTGTGGCGTTCTCAATTAATCCTCATCCATGAAGTCATCTGCATTCTGGAGCCTTGTGGCGGCGGCGACGTTGCCGCTCCTGCCCTCGAGTCTCGTGGCGCAGGACCCGGCCACCGGGCCGATGCGCGGACCGTTCTGGTCCGGCACGGTCATGCGCGGCAAGGGCGTCGCCGCGGCCATGAAGGGCCTGGCCATCAACCTCGGCACCGATCAACGCAGCCACGTGGTCTATGACCTCGACACGCTGCGCTTGTCGGTAGCTTGGACCGGCGAATTCCTCGAATTCGGCAACACCCTGACCAAGATCGAGTGGCCGCCGCCTCCCTCGGTGAAGGGCACGAACATCGTGTTCGAGACCGCGATGGGTCCGGGTTGGTCGGACGTCAGCGGCAACCTGACCGATGCGCGCAAAGACCACCAAGGACCGCTGCCCAAGGACTGGGCTCACTACGAGGGCCTCTACGTGCATGGCAACCAGGTGGTGCTGAAGTACACGGTGAGCGGCACTGAGGTGCTGGAAAGCCCCGCGCTCGAAGGCACCGCCGACAAGCCCGTCATCGTGCGCACAATCCAGACGCTCGGATCGCTCCGCGGCAGCCAGATCGTCATCGCCAAGGCCCCGGCCGGAGCCTTGGAAAGCAGGTCCGGAAACAACGGGTTGGTGCTGCGCGATGCCACACAAGGCACGTTCCTGGCAGTGACGGTGGACGAGGGCGTGCCAGGGGCCCTGCAAGTGCGCGACGGCCAGGTGGTCTTCACGCTGACCAAGGCCCGCGCTGGAGCCGCCTTCCGCATCGCGATCACCTCCGGAGACGCCTCGAAGGGCGCCGGCACCGCCGACCTGCCCCAGCTGGCCGGCAAGGCTGCCGACCTCCGCAAGCTGACTCAGGGCGGTCCGGCCCACTGGACGGAGACGGTCTCCACCCAGGGCAAGCTCAACACCGGCGGTGGCGACGGCACCTACGTGGTGGACACCATCACCGAGCCCTTTCCAAATCCGTACCGGGTGAGCACCTTCCTTGGGGGCTTCGACTTCCTCCCCGACGGACGGGCGGCGGTTTGCACCTTCCACGGCGACGTGTGGATCGTCTCGGGCATCGACGAGACGCTCGAGAAGCTCACCTGGAAGCGCTTCGCCACCGGTTTGTTCCAACCGCTCGGGCTGAAGGTCGTGAAGGGGGAAATTTACGTGGCCGGCCGCGACCAAATCACCCGGCTGAAAGACCTCAACAAGGACGGCGAGGCCGACTTGTACGAGAACTTCAACAACGACACGGTCGTCACGCCCAACTACCACGAGTTCGTCCTCGATTTGCACACCGACTCGAAGGGCAACTTCTACTACGCCAAAGGCGCCCCGTGGGAACCCAGTGTGACTTCGCCCCATCAGGGCACCATCCTCAAGGTGTCGCCCGATGGAAAGCAGATGGAGGTTTTCGCGACCGGCCTGCGCGCTCCGAACGGCATGACCGTCGGACCCGACGACACGGTGCTGGTGGGCGACAACCAGGGCCATTGGATGCCCTCCTCGAAGTTGAACCTGGTCCGACCCGGCGCCTTCATGGGCATGGTTCCGGCCGCCCAGCGTGAACTCACCCTGAAGTATCCGGATGGTCGCGAGATCCGCGTCAATCCGAGCGATCCCGAAGCCCGCAAAGCCAACAAGCTCAAGGGCTGGGACAGCGCCATGCCCGTTCCCACCGGCTATGACGAGCCCATCGCCTGGTTGCCCATGCGCTGGGACAACTCGAGCGGTGGTCAGGTGTATGTCACCAGCGACAAGTGGGGGCCCTGGAAGGGTTCACCGCTGTTCATGAGCTACGGCAAGTGCCTGCTGTATGGCGTGGGCATGGACAAAGTTGGTGGTACCACCCAGGCCTCGCTGGTGCCCTTCGGGCTCAAGTTCCAGAGCGGCATCATGCGTGGACGCTTCAACCCCACGGACGGCCAACTCTATCTGGCTGGGCTCAAGGGCTGGCAGAACGCGGCGACCCGCGATGGCGGGTTCTTCCGTGTCCGCTACACCGGCAAACCGGTCCATACCGCGCTCAATGCCCACGCGGCCAAGAATGGGCTGAAAATCACCTTCAGCACCCCGCTCAAGTCCGAGGTCGCCAAGGATGCGTCCAACTACTCGGTGGAACTGTGGAACTACCGCTACAGCGGCGGATACGGCTCCCCGGAACTGTCGATCAAGAACCCGGGCAAGGACGGGCATGACAAGTTGGAGGTGACGTCAGCGACCTTGTCGGCGGACGGCAAGAGCGTCTTCCTGGCCATCGACGGTCTCACCAAGGCCGATCAATTCAGTGTGAAGTTCACCCTCAATGCGGCCGACGGCGCGGAGATGCGCTCGGAGATCATCGGAACCATCCACAAGCTGGGGAATTCGATCATCGCCTTCCAGTGAGGCCGACCCGCTGACCGGGAGTCTCTGAATCAAGCCGGCATCGCCCTCATCGGGCCTTGCCGGCTTTTTCATGGAAACGGCTTTCGAACACCCACCGCCGGCCCAAGGGTGCGGCAGGCTGATTCAGACCGCCGAGGTGGTCGAGGCGATCATGCGCGGGCGCCGGTCCCGTAGGGGCAGCCAGAGCTTGAAAGTGGTGCCCTTGCCCACGGTGCTCTCGAGTTCGATGCGGCCGCCGTGGTCGCGGATGATGCGCTGGACGATGAGCAAGCCCAGGCCCGTGCCTTTGTTCTTGGTGGTGTAGAACGGC
>Ga0214923_10007149_pt1 | contig 12263 bp, 11 predicted proteins | sample LL1510_MetaG_FD_177993 | JGI IMG/M metagenome (GOLD analysis project Ga0214923, IMG submission 177993) | Freshwater microbial communities from Lake Lanier, Atlanta, Georgia, United States - LL-1510 | ecosystem: Environmental > Aquatic > Freshwater > Lake | place: USA: Georgia | collected...
CCAACAATCCTCCTGGCGCAACACCTTACGAGCCACCTCCACAATCGCATTTGCACTTATCTGTCTAGTAATTGCATTTAATCTAAGCTCACTAACTCTGCGTGTTGTATTAATTGGTATTGCAGCTGGCTTTACCGGCGGTCTTGGTCTGCCATCTCTCTACCAAGCATTCTCAATATCTTCAATCTCATTTGTCGGCCCAGTTGTGGCATTGGTGCAATCATTTAACTTAATCCTTTTTGCTGTGATTGTTAAAAATGAGCAGTTATCAATTTTGTTTCCAATTGCTGCCCTCTTAGGGACAGCCGGTTTATTTCTCTGCTCTCGCCAAGGGGTAAGTGGCCAGAGGGCAACATTTAACGGCTTCTTCTTAGCTGCCGCTGCTGCCACATTCTTCTCAGGCTTTTCCTTCCTGATGACCTTAATTGAAAACAATCAGATCCTGCCCGCACTCTTTGGCGCAAGAATTGGTGTATTACTAGTTTCATCTCTCTTTCCCCCAAAGAGTGATAAGAAGGTATTTACTAAACCAGTTGGCTGGCGCAAATTCGCACTCCTTTCTGGCACATGTGAGATCATCGCCAACCTTTTATTTATGATTGCAATCAACAACTTAGAGTTAAGTAAGGTGGGCATCTTTATGGCATCTGCCCCTGCCCTATCTGTCCTAATTGCTATAAAGCTGCTCCACCAAAAACCCTCCCTAGTTAACTGGGCAGGAATTGCTGCAACTACTGGGGCGCTAGCGTTGATAGCGGTGGGGTGAAGAATTCAGATACAGACCGTAAACCTGTTGAATACATAAGCACTTGTCAGTTTAATAAGCTATTCTTAACACATTCGAGCTAGGGTAGGTAAATGAAAAAAAGCTTTACAACCAAATATGGCACTGCCTACAACTCATCAATAGAGGATTTCTTAGATTCTAAAGCAGGCAAGGCGCTGCAAGGCAAAGTGCAATTAATTTTCACATCACCACCATTTCCATTAGTAGTACCCAAAAAATATGGAAACAAAATTGGTGAAGATTACTTAAATTGGATGTCTGAACTATCTCCTAGGCTTACTAAACTGCTTAAGCCAAACGGCTCTATGGTCATTGAGATTGGAAATGCATGGGATAAAGGCGTCCCCACGATGTCTACTTTGCCGCTGAAAACTTTGATGGCCATTGCGGAGTCTGCCGACCTTAAAATTTGCCAACAGTTAGTCTGGCATAACACTGCAAAACTACCCGGGCCTGCAACATGGGTAAATGTTAAAAGGGAGCGAGTCACAGATTCCTTCACTCATATTTGGTGGTATTCACCAGCAGAACATCCGAAGGCTAGTAACACAAGAGTTTTACAACCTTATAAAGATGGTATGGTTAAACTTCTAAAAAATCAAAAATTTAATTCTGGCACCAGAGCCTCTGGTCATAACATTAGCGAAACTGGATTTTTGAAGAAAAATAAGGGAGCCATCCCTGCATCAGCAATTCTTATGGCTAATACGTCAGTTGATCCAAACTACAGTGCATGGTGTAAGAAAAAAGGAATTGATTTACACCCTGCGCGAATGCCTATAGGGCTCGCTGATTTTTTTGTAAAGTTTCTTACAACACCTGGCGATATCGTTTTTGACCCATTCGGTGGAAGCTGCACCACCGGTAAATCTGCAGATTTATTGAAAAGAAAATGGGTTTGTACTGAACAAAATTCAGAGTATCTCCTAGGAGCACGAGGTAGATTTGTAAAGACTAATCAATAAATTTATCTAAAGTCCATTCTTCTTCTTTAATTTTTTGGTACATAAATTTTAACCCTGCATCTGCTAAATATTGAGATTTTCTATAGGGTGCCTCCCCAGGATAGATATCTAGAAGTATGTTTTTTAACACTAGATCACTATCAAGAGTATTCACATTATGCGACGTTTCTACGGACGCTTTTTCATCAACTGGTATTTCAAATTTTATAGCCACAGAAATAGCAAATTTAAGAGCAGAATACTGTGTATCAAACCATCGCATCTCTTCTTCAAGAAATTTTAAGATTTCTTTCCCAGCAGCACTTGTGCCAATCTGCTTAATATCATCCTTAGTTTCAGTCAAAATTTATCCTTTCAAATCCATCAATGGCTTAATTTCGGACCAAGCATCTTCCCCAATTGGAGTAATTTCATATTCGCGACCCACCATACCTGCCATAAGTATTTTTGCATTTTCAGGAGTTAGCTCATTCTTATGTGGGAGAACTATTATTTGGCGTTTTCTTTGGGAAATCCAACGCCATACTGAAGGAGCCCTAATTTCATCGAGTTTTGCAATAGGGCTATCAATCACCCAAGAGGACCCATTTCCAGAAACATCAATTAATGCTCCTATTAGTGCATAGACAAATACTAGGTTTTGACCAAAAGATCCAGCAGGTTTTCTGCCTAAAGTTTTGTGCTTAATCCATACTTGATAATCTTCAGAAATCTCAAGCCCAATAATGTCGTCATTCTTCATTATGTTAACAAAATGCTCAGAAGCCTTTTCTTCTACGCGTAGCCTTATTGAATTTGAGAACTTGACTATAGAAGTTTCAATTACTTCCTGAAGTTGTTCTAGATATTTCAATTTAACGCGGAATACTGGATTTACACCTTTAGCGCCTACAATTTTTGCTCGTATTTTTTGTTTTTCTTTTTTCTTAATATTTAGATTCTCTGTCTGATTATCAATATTGTTTTTTAAATCATTAATAGTATTGTTATTTATCTCTCGCTTTGTGATTTTCTCTTGCAAGTCAAATTGATTAACTAGCTTTAATCGGTTCTCAATGATCATAATATTTGACCGCACTGCTGCGAGTCCGAATTTATTTCTTCTTACACTTTTATCTGCCTCTAGTAGTACTGGCATTAACTTTTGAGTTTGTTTTTCTAAATCTCTCCATGTTGCACTTGTGGTGGACGTTCTCGGTGTATTTCTGTCCTGGGCGTTACTCGCCAGTTCTTTTTCTAATTGATTAATTTCGTTATTTATTAAAGTGGCATCAACGTCAATCTGACTCCCACAAGACGAACATTTGCTGGTTGATAATCGCATCCGTAACTCGTTAATTCTTGCATTTAGAGTGAAATTTGTTTGCTGAAATTCACTTATGAGTTTTAAGTTTTCAATTATTGATTCATTTTTGGATTCAATTATTTTGCTAAGTGGCAAAAACCACGCATTACTTAGATAACCTGTTAACTGCTGCTCACCGGTATCAATTGCCGTAACAATTCTTACTTCCTCAGCTTTTAAGGTTCTTAATTGGCCGATATCTTGTTGTGCGGTTTCAAACCGCTCTAATTCAAGCATCAAAGTTTCGTTTTCAGCATGTAATTCTGAGGTTTTATCTACCATTTGCCTCAAGTCTTTTTCAATGCCTTCAATATCAGAGTCAATTTTTTTAGATTTTTCTTCGTTTTCTAGATCTGCCTCGTAATTCTTATCCCCACTTTTGATTTCCTTTTCAAGGTTATCGGACATTTTTTCTATTTCACTTGATAAATATTTTAAAGAAGGAATCCCCAAAAGGCTTTCTATTCCATCCTTTATGGGTAAGCGAGCAGTTGATTGATTACTACTTAAACCTTTCAAAACTTTTTCTAGTTCCTCGCCATCAAATAAGAAAAACTTAGCAATTTCTTGAGGTAAATCTCTTCTAATAAAAGAATCGATTGATTTTTCATTTATTGGCTGCCCATTGTCAATTAGCATACTTTGATATGCGTCAGCTACGGCAACTTCTTTAGTTTCTTTGTTTACTGGAATAGCCGAGAAGCCCCTAGTTAGCTTGATTTCTTTACCTTGGGACTCATAAATCAAAGTTATTTTTACTGGGAACTCTTTACCTTCTAATACTTTAAACCAATTTGCATATCTAGCGGCGGAAAATTTATCCGGTTGTTCACCATACAAGACATAAAAAATTGCATTAAAAAGAGAAGTCTTACCTCGTCCATTATTGCCATAAATAATTGTTATGGGAGATTTATCACTTGTCTCTAACAAAATTGGGGGCATATTTTGATAAGGGCCCCAATTTAGCAATTCAATAGATTTAAATTTCATTTATTTAGATTATCTACTGCGTTCTGGATGATACTTTGTATGTCTTTGGTAATCTCACTTCGATTTTCGACATCACGTGTTTGATACAAAAAACTTTGTCGAACAATTCTATCTAATTCGTCTTCTTTAATTATTAATTCTTCTTTACTAATGCTATTCATTGATTCAATTGCCGATTGAATCGCAATATGAACATTCTCATTTTCATTCATGTTTCTTGGAATTTTCTAGGAGAAATAAGAAATTTCATCCTCGAATGTTTCCGTTTCTCCTATCTCTGGATTATTCTTAATTCCCCAAAGGTTCTTTAGCTCCCTCAGCCTCGTCTCAGCGTATAAGTTATTGGCATTTTTCGCTAGAGATTCTGCTCGACTGACATCTGATAAAAGTGCAGGCTGCCCGTCTATTCTTGTAACGATAATGTCATAAATGCTCGCTTTGTATTTGCCTTTAGATACTCGAAGTGCCCTGCCTCTACGCTGAATATATTCTCGCGGGTTGCTAGAGCTGGCAATAATTAGTGCTCTGTCCAGTTTCGGTATGTCTACACCTTCGTCTAGACACTTAATTGACAGTAATATTCCGCCCTCCCTTTCAAAATAGTTTAACGTTGACTGCCTATCACCTTCCATTTCCGAATGATAAATCATCGGATATATGCCTTTATCCTTAAGTTTGCCTGAAATTAAATTTACATGCTCAATAGAATTGCAATAAACAAGCCATCTGTCATTCTTCTTGGCTTCAAAAAGCAATTTAAGAGCTGCATCGTCCTTGTTACTGGCTTGCTTCACAATGTTAGATCTTAACCGAGCATAATGCTGTGACATTGATGTAGAGCGAGGTTGGCCACCGCTCCAATCTAAAGATTTTACTAATTTAGATGTCAGTTCCACAAACTCATCTTCTTCATTTTCAGTCAATTGTGCAGTTACAAAATAATACTCATAAGGAACTAAACGTCCTGCATTTATAGCATCTGTAAAATCAAACTTAGGCTCAAGTTCTTTTCTAAAATATTCAAGTAATGCTTTACTTCCCTCTTCGTCACCATATCGCTTAATTGTGGCGCTCAATGCAAGCCTTCCAGGGCATTGAAGCGCTTCCATTATATTTTTTGTGTCAGGAGCACCAAGTCGATGTGCCTCATCTGCTATCAAAAGTAAGTTAGAAGTATTTTGTATATTTAATAGAAATTCTGGTTTTTTAGCGGTCTGGTATGTTGCTAGAAATAGGGCAGCTTCCGACTTTATATTGTTCCCGAAAACACCCTGTAAGGCAGGTTTCCAAATACTTTTCTTTGAATCGTTTCCAACTAAGATTGGAGTGTATCCGAAAGGCTGCAACTCTTTTTCTATTTCATCACGCCATTGGCCGTGCAAAATATTCGAAGGCACCAGGATTATCACTGGCCTTCCTTTATCCAACCAATATTTAGCAACTCGTATCGCTGCAAGGGTCTTCCCTCCTCCCGTAACGAAAGAAATGATTCCTTTATGATCAGATTCTTTCCAATCTTCCAAAACGTCTTCCTGATGCTTACCTAATTTTCTAAGATTAGAAGTTACTTCTAAGTCTAAATTTTCAAAAGTACCAACTTTATGCATTTTTGATTTAACTAAATCTATGCAATCTCTTAGTGGCAAGTCATTTTCTCTCGGTACAAATATCTGGCCTAATTCACTTGGCTTATAAAGCTTCAAACCTGGTGTTAATCCGAGCCATGTTTCCTCGAAAAGTCTTCTATGGTTTTCAACTCTTATACTCGCCTCATAAGACGTCCAACTTGTAAAAACATCCAAATATTCATGATTTCCTACATCTGACCAACCGCGCATAGTTTCGTTTGCGCTGCCATTAAATGAAACACTATTGCCCATAGCATCAAGAAATAAACCAACCTTTGGATGATATATCCCTTTACCTGCTCGTGGAACAGCAAATCTAAAGTCAAGAAATTTTGATTCAATTAATCGCTTTAGAAGGCTTGAAGGTGCAATGCTCTCAAAAGTTTTATTCCAATCCATTAAATCAGAAGTAAGCGATCTCTCTATTATTTCCTGTGTTTTTGCGCCACCAGATTTAATTGCATCAGCATCCTCATTGCTCATTTCTGGTGAACAAATTATTCTAATTTGTCCCTGATTTTCAATAAACTTACCAAGCGCTACATGAATTAAAACAAATACTGCACTTGAGAAATAACCAACAGCCCGGTCGTATCTTACTGAATTTGCAAGGCAGGGTGAATAGAAATCATCGACCATAGAATCCTGAGAAGTTGAGTAAGATCCTTTAATAGTTAGATGGCTTAAATTGAAGTTTAAATCCTCAGTCATATTAAAATTCTTCTGCTATATCAAAAAATTTAGAAGTCCAAGTATGTAATTGCACATTTCTAACGCCCATTTCTGACAATATTTCTAAACACTTAAGTGCACTTCTCCCTTTAGTTAATTGGTCATCCAATAGAAGTACTGTACGATCAAACTTAGTCTCAGGGAATTCAGCGTAAATGTTATCTTCGGAGTCCTTTTTGAATAATGCAAATACTGGTGTATCACTTAATTGTCCAACTCTCAGTGCAAGTCTCAGTGAAGTTTCAGAAGGTTTGCTGTCAGAGAATTCAGAGGGTGGTACCGGCACAATAACTAGAGGTGAATCAACGCCAATTAATGACGCTGCCATGGTTAGAGCGATGAATTCAAGGTGTAAGAGAGCCACATTTGGTCCGGAATCAGGCCACTTCCAATCTTTTATGTATGCCCACCAAGTTGAAACATCCTCATATTTGTAATGTGAGTAAACTAGTAAGTCTTTATAAATCAAACGTTCAGGAATTTTGAATGGGGGGTTTATCAATTTACGTGTAAAACCAAGTTGCTGAATAAATCTTAGTAATTTTTCTCGAGTGCTTGAGTCTCCATCATATTCATAACGAGATATAAAAACAGGATTAATAAATGGTTTTAATACGTCACCCGCCAAGAATTTATCATCAAGCGGATTTGAACAAAATATTTGAGGAGTTAGCACTTTGAGCACATTCGCGGCATTAAACCCAGGAGTTGCTGATTTATTATCTATGAAATCTAGTAGTTCATTCGTAACTCGTAAGTTTTCAGTTTGTGTTTCTGTGATTTTATTTGCAGACTTTGAATCAGATTCCTCCGCTGTTTCACATAAGCTAACTAAATTTTGTAGGTGATTTCTGTGTTTCCTCGGGATTCCAAAAACTTCATCAATATTTTGATAAAATGTACCCACATTCCTGCTGGCTTTCTCATCTTTTTCTTCATTACCAATGTACAGGACTTCGTTAGGCGTTACTGCTTCAGATTCAATTATATAATTAAGCTTTGATTCTATTGTAGAAAATCTTTTGCTTGAAGGAATTAGAAACTGAAAATCGATTCCAAGCAAATAAATCAAAGTTGAAGCGTATGATTTTGGAGCACGAGTAATGACATAGATTTTTATTCCGCTGTAAATTAACCAGTGTACTTGACGCTTCAAGTCCATATGCATCAAAAGATTTGAATTTGAATCTTCAGGTCTAGACAGGCGTAATACATGCGAAGGTAATCTCACTTTTTGAGTTATGTGCGCTGTATCCGCGAGCGTACCGTCTAAATCAAAAACGACAACTTGAATCATTTATTTGAATTTTAAGTAATTTAGGACATCTTCAGGATTACGCAAGATAAAGTCTGCGCAAGGCATTTTCTGGTTGACGAGATTTTGGAATTCTTTACTGCCGCCTAAAATTTTGGAATCAAAATTTCTTTCACTAATTAATTGGTAATTACCAGCGTATGATGCTTTATTAGACTTTATTTGCGGTTCTAAAACCAATAATTTTCGGCCTAGCTCTAATGCAAACCGCACAGTATGTAAGGTTCCAGATGGTACGCCTGATTGGGTGACAATCAAGGAATCACTCCAAGCGGCTTGTAATCGATTTCTTGCAATTAAATTACCCGCCTCCGTTTCCGTTCCAGGTGGCACTTCGGCAATTACACAGCCGCCTTTCTCGATAATTCTATCTGCGAGTTGGGAATTAGACTTGGGCGTTGGGAACCTAACGTCACAAGCTAAAATTGCTACAGTCGTGCCATTCCCCTGTAAGCAACCTAGATGTGCTTGGGTATCGATTCCTAGTGCGAGACCTGACACCACTACAAAGCCATTTTCAGCAGACAATTGAGATATTTCGAAAGTTCTTTGCTTGCCCCAGTCATCAGCTTCTCTCGTTCCCACAATGGTTATACTTTTTGCTTTAGGTACCTGTCCTCGTACCCATAGCAAAAGCGGTGCATCCCTTAAATCTTTAAACCCGAGTGGATAGTTGTTGGCAAAATAAGTGACTACTTCTACACCAGCACTCTCTTGAATTGGAGAGTATTTCAAATTTGAAAAATCAATTTTTCCACAATTTGCTACTTGCTCTAATTCGAGAGGCGAAGCTTTTTTTAAGGATTCAAGCGTTTTGAAGTATTCAATTAAAAGCCTAGCTTTTCTGTTATTAATTTTTGGAGTCGCTAATAGTGCTGAAATATTTCCAGGCGAGCGTAAGTCCTGTTCTCTATCCTCAATTAATGATGAATTTGGGGCATTTTCAGATTTTTCGTCATAAAAAGGAAGTTCATTCATTACTGATCCACCATCCAAAACACATCTTCTTCACACTCCATAATCTTTACACACAAAGCATTAAGTGACATAGCGCCATTGTATTGCTCATCTATCCGACCAAAGGTGTTAGTACCAACCACATTGCCTTCGTTATCAACTAGTGGTCCACCACTATTGCCGTGAGATAAGGGTGCGGTCATAAGGATCTCTAATTTTGTTCCATTTAAAACATTACCAAATGCAACAGAGCCTTCATAACCATCAGCACTTCCAATGGCTGCTACCCAGTAACCTGCATAAGGTTCATACTTAGATAGTTTTAGTGGAGTTACTTCAAGTGCTGAAGCAATTGATGCTAAATCATTTTCTGCATCCCAGTTATCAATTACAGCCTGATACTTATCCCCATAAAGGGCAGCAACTCTGACTTTCCCTTTACCATCTAAACACTCATCAATTACATGGTGGTTAGTAATTAGGGTCGTTGGATATCTCTTGCCTTGATCATGTTCTAAATCAATTGCCCAGCCAGAGCCAAAGCTACCCATTTTTTTAGGATCATTTGGTTCACAAAATATTGTGACTGTGGACTCTTGCACCTTTGTGATTAGTTTTTCAATTCCTCTAGGTTGCACATAACCATCACCCCTTGGATCACTAAGGTAGAACTGCTGGGCTGGAGCCCAGGTGAGAATAAATGCACCAAGTGCAAATGGCAGTGCAAGGATGGTGGCAAATGCGGCGATTTTTTGAGCTATGTTATTTTCCATGTTTAAAATCTACCTTTGATCACTGACAGTTCAACAAATTTATCTATCGCTCCATTAAGCCACGCTCGAGGTTGTGAGTAATCAAACCAGGTACTCGACTTCGATGTCCATCATGTGAGATTTCTTCAAGAATCATAGAAATTTCACTTTTCGTAAGAGAAAGTGAATAGCAATCATCGTAAATTTCTTCTAACTTAACCTTTTTCTTTTCTGGCTTGGATAAAACCATTTGGGTACGATCAGTGTAGGGACCTACGGTGTAATTTATTGAAGAATAAATGTCTTTAAGTTGATTTTCAGTAAGTAAAAATTGGAGTTTGACTCCAGCTTTATTATCAGGGCTTGCCATTGTTTAATCCAATCTGAGTCACTTAATAAACTCCATTAAATCCCAGGTAATAAGATCGCTTCCAGAAGGAAAATTCTTACCTTTTATTGCCTTAATTGCTAGGTCTTTTAAGAAATACTTTTTATCTAACTCAATTAATTTTGTTAGAGATATATCCACCTGAGTTTTACTATAGGTGCCGCTGGCGCAATCAGGCTCACATTTATTCTCTAAGTAGATCCCACTCCCCTTCGCTCCTTGAGCAGACCAGTTCTCCCAGGTGATATCTGAAACCACCATGCCCCCATCAGCACAGGTGAGGGTGATTGATTTGGGTTTGGTAACTGGTATTTCACAATCAAAGGTAAGGATCTGATCTGCTGGCAGATTAACCGATGGTTCGTCAGCCTTTACACTCTGTTTTTCAGATGGATTGAATAAGAGTGCAACAAGTGCAGCAGATAGGAGTGCTGCACTTGTGGCAATAATTGCCTTACCTTTAAGCATCACAAATATTTTCCTCTAGAGTTTTTACTCGTCGTAATATCTCCTGCGCCGAGGTCGTCTGACCCTTGATTATCAATATATTTGCAAGTTGCTTGTAGGCACAAACTGCAAGCTCCCAATCGGGATCTGCAAGGTGGGCATTAATTGAAAGAGCCTCATCTATTAGCTCTTGGGCTTGATCAAACTCACCAAGAAGCACTTTAGCTGCGCCTAAGTAATATCTAGCACTGCTTTCATAATTTGGCCTTTTAGAGAGAATGGCAAAATCTAAAGCTTTTTGACCATGAGTAACTGCCTCAACCCCATTACCTAACTCTGTGTATGCAAGGGCCAGATACTCATCACAGATGTATACATTCTCTGGTTGCTTTTCTCTCTTAAAACTTTTTCGGGCTTTAAGTAGATCTGATACTGCATCTGCATAGTTTTTTAACTCTATATTTGCAGTTCCGCAGTTGTAGTAATCAGAGCCCATTAACCAATCAGTAATCTCTGGATCTGCCTCGATAAAAATTTGTCTATGGCAATCTAGGGATTTCTCATACTCACCTGCGGTGTAGTAGGAGCGTCCTGCCTCTCGTAATAGTGATATTGCTGCAGTTTTGTCATCATCTGCTAAAACCGTTGCAGCTTTCACCGCTGTATCTGCAGCCTCGGCATCTCGATTTAGCTTTTTAAGGGACCAGGTAATTCCTTCATACACATGGAGTAGTGCATGTGAGGTGACTTGCTCCTTAAGAGAAAGAAAAATATCTTTTGCACTTTCACATAGTGCTAATGCAGAACGGTAATCACCACGATCGTAGGCGATATGACTAAGTGAGATTAAGTTTTCAGCTCTATCCACACCTTTAGAGTTTGGAATTGTTGCCCATAACTCTTTTTCTTTTATTTGATTCTCTTTACTCACCGCTTCCTTTCTTGAGGCAGGGGTGCTTCGGACGGGTATTTAAATTACTAACTGCTACTGACATTGGGGTTGGTTTTTAAGGGAAGCGGAATGTATCACAGAGATCGAACATTCGTTCGAGAGGACAAACTTCAAAAAAGGCAACATATCTGCCTTGAAAAAACTAAACAAAACGGACATTTATAATCGTTGCGTACCGGGGACAGCCCCCAGGTATTAGTAGAGATAAATACTTAAGTTGAGTGATCAGGTAATGATCAAAACTAAAAAAAGTCCCTTATCTCTATAGCTAGAAGTAAGCGGCTGAGTGGCCTATCTACCTAACTCAGCCGCTTACTTTTTATTAAATCTTTCCCTCAATCTCCTTCTTAACCTCGGGCAACACCAACTTAGGCTTCTCTTCGCTGTTTTCGGCTAGCTCTTTCTTTATGGCTTTGATGGTTTCAGGCAGGCCGTTTTCATAGGTGTAGAGGGCGAGCGCAAATAGATGGGCAAATGCGTAACCATCCTGGGGTGAAAACCTTATGCCAGATGATTTCTTTCTATTTGAAACACCAAAGATGAAATCTGTTTGCTCTGGGTTTGAAAATGAGGATAGAAGTTTAGAAAAGCTCCACTCAGCAGTTGCTAGGGGGCCTGAAAAGATAAGTCTTTGATTGGTTAATTTAACAAAGCCTTGATCCTTATCTATCTGCATCTCCTCCCCTGGCACCACCCGTCCTTTAAACCCTCCGACTCGATATCTAATTCCAGCAACTAATGGAATTGAAACTCCTTGGCTGCCACCAACATAGGTTGATGCTCCCCTACCTGCTTCATGGTAGATGCCATTTCCTGACCATAAAACTAACTCACCTTTTTTCTGCGATAGAGATTGATCATCTACTTCAACACCCTTTGCTGCACCGGTGAAGATATCTAATGCTTGGGATAAGACCTTGTTCTCCTTCTCCCATTGATACATCTCTAACTCATAAACAGCTTTAGCCCGCTTTGCTGCGCGCCTGGCTTTAAAGTTTGCGA
>Ga0214923_10007150_pt1 | contig 12261 bp, 9 predicted proteins | sample LL1510_MetaG_FD_177993 | JGI IMG/M metagenome (GOLD analysis project Ga0214923, IMG submission 177993) | Freshwater microbial communities from Lake Lanier, Atlanta, Georgia, United States - LL-1510 | ecosystem: Environmental > Aquatic > Freshwater > Lake | place: USA: Georgia | collected 2015-10-15
TGAGGTTACCGAAGTATCCATCAGCGGTGTACTTACCAGTTGCCTGATCCAAAATTACGCCCTTCACAGATAGGTCAACACCCTTAACTACTGAGCTAAGAAGTACTGACTTGTACTGTGGAGCCGCAACGAATCCATCGGTATCAACCCAGATAACTACTGACTTCTTTGAAGTCATTGAGTTACCAGCAGTTGCGCCACCAAGACCACCAGCAACAGGGAAAATTACATCTGCACCCTGCTGTTCGAAGTTCTTAGAAATTTGAAGAGCCTTTGCTGAATCAGAGAATCCGCCAACGAAGGTTCCATCTTTCTTTGCAGTGTCCCAACCAAGAACGGTTACGTTCTTGCTCTTGACCTTGTTGTAGTGAGCAACACCCTTAGCAAAGCCATCCATGAAGATGGTAACTGGTGGGATGTTAAGTCCGCCGTATGTTGCAACCTTTCCGGACTTTGACACTCCAGCTGCTAGATAGCCAGCCTGGAATGCTGATTCATTGGTGTTGAACTGAAGTGGCTTCAAGTTCTTGAACTTGGTTCCTGGGTAGACAGATCCGTCTGCACCATGGTCTTCGCCATCCTGGTCAACAATTGCAAAGTTAACTGTTGGGTTTGCCTTTGCAGCCGCAACGATTGCTCCGTTGATAAGGAAGCCAACACCAACGATGATGTTGCACTTTTCATCAACTAGCTTTTTGATGTTTGGCGCATAATCTGCATCAGATGTAGCAGCGAGATACTTCACTGTTACTGATGAATTTGCCTTAGCGGCTGCCTGTGCTCCTGCCCAAGCAGATGCGTTAAATGACTTGTCATCCACACCACCGGTGTCGAGTGCAAGACATGCCTTTGTTGCTGCTGCATTTGCTGCAGGTGCTGCACCGAATGCAAGCGCTGCTGCAGCAGCTACTGCTACAAACTTAAATGTCTTTTTCAAGGTTCCTCCAAAGGAAGTTGAGTAAGGATTGATACTGCTAGGCGCGAGCCTAGTCTGCGCCCTCAAAAATCAACAAAAAACACGGGTTAATTATTCGGTGGGGCTTATTACAATTTGGAAAAGTCTCAACCACTACTTGATGGCTATGCTGGAATTTTCTCCGCAGTCGCAGCAGCTTCGTTAATCGCATCGCTGAAGCGTGCCAAATTCTTTGAGCGAATCGAAAGTTCGATCCCGCCTCCAGTGATTCCATAACGCCGACCGTAGATACCAGCATCTTCATCGAGAATGTCTAGATATTGTTTTTTGGCTACCGAAAGCGCAATGACATCGTAGAGCGCTTTATCGACTCTCTTGATAACGGTGGCCAACAAAAATCTCTTTGTGCTGCTAGTTATGGATAGGTATTGATCTGGCTCCATGCTGATGAGGCCAATAGGTGATTTTGTTTTGGCATTGCGCGCAACAATGACTCGGAAAATTTCTGAGTCAGAACCCTGTGTTGCTGCATAGATGACATCTGACCCAGCATCAATGACTTGCGTGGTGGCTAAGGAGAATGACCCCGCTACATATTTAACAATAGGAACAACTTTTTTCTTAGAGGCAAAAACTCCCGCTGCAAAACCATCTTTATACACATCTGCCTGATCTGGGTTGGCAATCATGGCAACTTTTCCAGATTTTGAAATTTGGGCCGCTGCAAATCCCGCAAGGTAGGCACCTTGAGTATTGGCAAACACAACTGAAGTTACATTGAGTGCCGCAACTGATGCATCATTAATAATGGCAAATTGAGTGCTGGGAAATTCAATCGCTAAGGCTTGAAGTACAGGTGCATACCCTGCTCCGATGGCAATAATGGGATTGCAATTCTTATTTAATAAAGTGCGGATGCGCTTTTCGCGGTCGGCGCTCGTGCCATCAGTAACGACGGGAACCACGTCAAAATCGAATTGCTTCTGAGCTTTTTGTAGCCCAGCAGCGGCTGCATCGTTAAAGGAACGATCTCCACGCCCTCCAATGTCGTATGCGACTCCGACTGTGAGATTGGGGTTTGCAAACGCTGGAATCGGAATAACAAGTGAAGCAACGAGAGCACATGCAATGATGATTCGGCGCAGCATTAGGAGACCATACCTAAATTCGTATATGTGGCTGTCAGCGTTTCATGAGCTACAACACCCGCTTTTTCTGCGCCTTTATGCAAAATATCAAGGAGATGTTTTTCATCTCCTAAAAGTTCTAGCGCTGTGGCACGAATAGGGCGCAAATATTCGACCACCACTTCAGCAACTGCAGTTTTAAAGTCTCCATAGCCTTTTCCGGAAAATTCATTTTCAAGCGCGGTAATACTTGTGCCGGAAAGAGCGGAATGAATAGTAAGCAAGTTGCTGATTCCAGGTTTTTCAACAGGATTGAAAGTCACTTCTCTGCCTGCATCTGTGACCGCGCTTTTAATCTTCTTCAGATTGACTTCAGGTGCATCCATGACTTCAATGACGCCAGCAACCTGTCCTGAAGATTTACTCATCTTTGCAGTAGGTTCTTGAATATCGTTTATTTTTGCCGCTTCCTTCAGAATGTATGCCTCTGGCAATTGGAAGGTTTGGCCATAGCGTGAATTAAAGCGAGTCGCGAGATCTCGTGTAAGTTCGATATGTTGGCGTTGATCCTCGCCAACCGGTACAAGGTGAGTTTGATAGAGCAAAATATCTGCAGCTTGCAGCATCGGATATGTGAAGAGTCCTACGCGCGCAGAATCAGCACCTACCTTAGAAGATTTATCTTTAAATTGGGTCATGCGACTTGCTTCGCCAAATCCAGCTAAACATTCCATAATCCAACCGAGTTGATTATGTTCTGGAACTTGAGACTGCACAAAGAGGGTTGCTTTATCCGGTGAAATTCCAAGCGCAAGCAATTGCGCCGCAGATGCCAACGTGCGCTTACGTAGTAGCGCGGGATCTGTTTCAACTGTGAGAGCGTGCAAATCAACGATGCAATAAAAAGCGTCATGGCCATCTTGCAACTGGACCCACTGCTTCACGGCACCTAAGTAATTGCCGAGGTGGAACGAATCGCTGGTGGGTTGAATTCCCGATAGGACTCGTTTCATAGTTGGAATTCTCGCATGAAGTGCTTAAACAGTGCGTGAAATAAGTAAACGTCCCGCACGCTTTCCTTCCATAGAAAGTACGGTGATGCGAACTCCATTGACGCTGACAACATCATGAACCGCTGGAATGCGACCCAAGAAATTCATGACAAAACCACTCGCGGTTTCATAGGGGCCTTCAGGCAATTCGATTCCAGCTTCTTCGAGTAAATCTTCGAGCGAAATCAGACCATCTACTTCGATATCACCAGTGCGAGATTCCTGTGAAATTTCCGCCTCGTCATTGTCGTATTCATCCCGAATATCACCGATAAGGGTTTCGACTAGATCTTCGAGAGTAACAATTCCATCAGTTCCGCCGTATTCATCCAGCACAATTGCTAGATGTTGGCGCTGATTTCGCATCTCTGTCAGAGCCGGCAAAATTGCTTTGGTACCTGGCAGATACATAATGTTGCGAGCAAGCTCTGCAATTTTGGCATTCGAACTCACAAGTGATGTATCAAGTAGATCGCGCACATGAATAAACCCGATAACTTCATCAGATGAACCGCGCACTACCGGGTAACGAGAATGCGCTTTCTCAATAGCGAGCGCAATAGCTTTTCCAACAGGAAGTGATGCATCCATAAAATCAACTTCAGTGCGTGGCACCATGACTTCGTGCACTTGTCGCTCTGATGCATTGAATACTTCTTCAACAATATCGCGCTCTTCTTCAGTGAGGGCAGCATGGCCTGCAACAAGATCGAGCAACTCCTCTTCGGAAATCTGCGAGCGCTGTTCTTTCGGATCCATGCCGAAAAGTCGCAACACCAAATTTGTTGAATGCGATAGAACCCAAATGACGGGGCGGAAAAGTTGAGTCAATATATTGACGATGGTTGCTGATGCCAGCGCAATCTCTTCTGCGCGATAGAGCGCGATACGTTTAGGAACGAGTTCACCAAAGACAAGTGAGAAATAGGCGATGATCAGGGTGACCCCAATCAACGATGTGGTGTTCGCGCTTTTATTCGAAAGCCCTACATCTTCAAGCCAAGGAATGACGTAAACGCCTAACTTTTCTGCACCCAGTGCTGCAGAGAGAAATCCAGTAACAGTCACGCCCACTTGAAGTGCGGCCAATAATCGATTGGGATTGTTAGCTACATTGGCAACGCGAGCTCCACGTCTGCCGCGCAGCGCTAATTGTTTGATCTGGCTTTCTCGAAGAGAGATGAGTGCAATCTCAGCTGCAACAAAGAGCGCACCTAAGAGGATGAGGCCAGCGACAAGGCCAATGGGGGCAAGGATTGAGCCACTCGGGTCAGGTTCCATGATGTGAGAAGTCTAGCGAGGGCACTTCCCATGGCGCCGCCGCTGCCCTAGCCTTTCCCTCGCTCACCAACCGGTGGGCGACCTCATCCTCGGACCGTCGGGCACGTACCTGCCCGGATTAGGAAGTAGAAACATGGCATCAGTCGTTTTTGAAAACGCATCCCGCATCTATCCCGGAACTACAGCACCTGCTGTCGACAAGCTCAACCTCACTGTCAATGATGGTGAATTTCTTGTGCTCGTTGGACCATCAGGTTGCGGAAAATCAACATCACTTCGTATGTTGGCCGGACTTGAAGAAATCGACGGTGGTCGAGTTCTTATTGGAGATCGCGATGTAACAAATGTTGCGCCAAAAGATCGCGACATTGCAATGGTCTTCCAGTCATATGCACTTTACCCACATATGACTGTTGCAGAGAACATGGGCTTTGCACTCAAGATCGCTGGAGTTGATAAAGCAGAACGCGATAAGCGCGTGCGCGAAGCAGCTAAGTTGCTCGATCTTGAACCATATTTAGAGCGTAAGCCAAAGGCGCTTTCAGGTGGACAACGTCAGCGCGTTGCAATGGGCCGCGCAATTGTGCGCGAACCACAAGTGTTCTTGATGGACGAACCACTTTCTAACCTTGATGCGAAGTTGCGTGTTGCAACACGTACTCAAATTGCAGCGCTGCAGCGCCGCCTTGGAATTACCACTGTTTACGTGACTCACGATCAGGTTGAAGCGATGACCATGGGTGATCGCGTTGCAGTGCTGAAGGATGGACTTCTTCAGCAAGTAGATACCCCTCGCAATTTGTATGACAAGCCAGCCAACTCATTTGTTGCCGGCTTTATTGGATCACCTGCAATGAACTTGCTCATTGCTCCAGTTTCTGGTGGCAAAGCACACCTTGGGGATCTCGATATTGATGTTCCAGCTTCTGCCGGATCATCTGTCACCGTAGGAATTCGTCCAGAAGGATGGGCGCCAGCAGATCGCGGCTTCCACGTTCTCGTTGAAGTAGTGGAAGAACTAGGTTCTGATGCATTCGTATACGGAAAGCCAGCAGATACCAACGTGAAGTTCGCTAACTCATCTGATGAAGGTGCGCAGGTCATTGTTCGTTGGGATCCAAAGAATCCACCTAAAGCAGGACAGACTGTCACAGTATCTAATCTTGCTGGTGCAGTTCACCTCTTTGATTCCAACACTGGAAATCGCATCAACTAAAGCAAATCCTAGAAAACCCCGCTCTATCCATTCAGCATGTGAAGGAGCGGGGTTTTTTCTTGCCCTGAGTACGATTACATCTCATTACACATCACGAGAAAAGGCGGCTCATGAAGTACATCGCAATGGCTATTGCCACCGCTCTTGTACTCACTGGATGTGGCAGCGAGAAAAGCGCACCTAACAATAAGAAGGTTGAGGCTTCATTTGCAGTCCCTTTAATGTGCGAGCAGACCAAAGTCTTGAGTGGGTTCCCAGGCAAAGTAAGTGGTGCCCAGGCAATTTTGACTGATTGGGAACCATTTCCTGGAACTGATTTAGCAGCTGCATATGAAGCGGGAGGAATCGCTTGCTCGTATGGAATTCAAGTGGCTGAAATCGGCGCAACGATTCTGTGGGCTCCCAATCAGAAGAATGTATTTGCTGAGAGATCAAAAGAGTGGATCGCAAGTGGTCAGAAAAAAATTGATCTTCCCAACATTAATGAAGAAGCCGCATATGTATTAACAGAAGGAGTTGCCGGACAAGGAGAATTCCATGTCTGGAAAATTAATCTCTTGATTAAAGGTATCTGGATTCAAGTGGGTGCAACTTTTCTTGGATCGATCGAAGAAGCAATTCCGCTTGTCCAAGCAACGATAGATTCCATTCTTACTTCTGATGAAGCAAAGACGTATCTTGTCACTGGATGTTATGTTGCAACGCTTGGCAGCGATCGCTATGAAATGAATTTGACGCAACAAAATAACTCGCGTGTGAGTGGACGTATCAACCTTACCCCTGCAGAAAAGGATTCAGCGCAAGGAACTTTTCTCGGCACCTACGAGAACGGGCGTTTGCACGGCATCTACACATTTAATTCAGAGGGAGTTACCTCAGATCGCGAGCTCTATTTCAAACGAGTCAACGATGGTTTTGTTCCAGGGTATGGACCGGTTCAGGTCATCGACAACAAGTTCGAAAAGTTAGCGCGCCCATTGCAATTGAAATGGGATCAGAAGGTCACGTACCGACCTGCCACTGATTGCGCAGCGTAAAAGTAATTAGCCCTTGAGCGAGCCAGAGAGAAGCCCACGCAAGAAGTAACGACCGAGGAAGAGATAGACCAAGAGAGTCGGAATCGAAACAATCAGCGATGCTGTCATGTTGTTTCCGTAATACACCTGGTTTCCAGAACCGGTAATGAAGTTAAGCGCAGTCGTTGCCACAGAGAGCTTTGGCGAACCACCTGTAAGGAAGATTGCAAAGAGGAAGTCATTCCACGCTGAAGTGAACTGCCAAATCAAGACAACCACAAAGCCCGGAATTGAAAGTGGCAAGAAAATGGTGCGGAAGATGCGGATCATTCCCGCGCCATCTACGCGCGCAGCTTCAATGAGTTCGTTCGGGATTGCCGCAAAGTAGTTACGGAAAATCAGAGTACAAATCGGAATACCGTAAATAACGTGTGCAACAACGAGCACATAGATGGTTCCGCCGATTCCAGCCCACTGATTGAACTTGGTCAATGGAATCATGATTGCTTGGTACGGAATAAACATTCCGAAGAGGAAAGTTGTGAAGATAAAGGTTGATCCACGGAACTTCCACTTAGCAAAGACAAAGCCGTTAATTGCTCCGATAATTGCAGAGATAATAGAAGACTGAACCACAAAGAAAAGTGTGCGCATCATTGGCTCGCGCAAAACCTTCCAGGTGGGTCCCCATGCTTCAAAATTCAGTGACGTAGGTGGAGTAAAGGCAGCAGATTGTGAAACACCGGTAATTCCCTTTACAGAGTTAATTACCATGATGTAAATCGGAAGAGCTGCAATAACAAAGAGAATTGTGAGTGCTGAATAACGGAAGACCAACCAGAACTGGCCTTTGCCATCGAGGCGGCGCTTAGTGCGAACATCTTGTTTGCGGGTTACGCGTGCTGCAACATCGCTGCTCATTTATTCGCCTCCTCAGTCTTGTTGACGTAGATCAAGTATGGGATCACCGCTACAGCGATCATGACAAGGATGACGATTGCAATCGCTGCACCCTTGGCAAAATTCTGGAAATCAAAGATGGTCTGCCACATATAAATGGCGAGCACTTTGGTGACGTAGCTCTTGGTTGCAATACCGAAGATCAAATCAAAGACCTTCATCGAGATATGTCCCAAAATAATAAGCACGGTCAAGAATGTTGGAGAAAGTTGTGGGAAGAGAATGTGGCGATAAATTTTGTATTCGGAAGCTCCATCAACGCGGGCTGCTTCACGTAAATCATCAGGAATTCCGCGGAATCCTGCCAAGAAGAGCGCCATGACATATCCGGACATCTGCCAGATAGCAGGAAGCGCCATTGCATACATCGAGCCAGCTTCTGATGTGTACCAGTCACTTTGGAGGAAACCAAGCCCCATATTCTGTAAAAGGTAATTGAGACCAGTAGCGCGTTCATCGCGCGCTGAATCCATCAACCAGCGCCATGAAGTTCCCATTGCAATGAATGAGATAGCCATTGGGTAGAGATATGTAGAACGGAAGAATCCTTCTCCTTTAATCCCTTTTTCGAGAAGGAGCGACATAATCAATCCTGAGATGAGGCAGCCGATCATAAAGACTGCGGTAAATTTCAAGAGGTTAGAGAGTGCGTGAGTAAATTCTTGATCTTGCCAAAGTTGGGTGTAATTAACGAAGCCCACAAATTTAACGTTTTTGGTCCACGCGTTATAGCGATTTTCTAGCGATTCAAGGAGCGTGTAACCAATCATTCCGTAGACAAAAACTGCCATGGCGATGATGGAGGGAAGAACGAAGATAAATCCGCCCCATGGACTATGAATTCGATTGCGCTTCACGCTTAGCAATTTCCCTCTCGATGAAATATCAATCTTTAATGGAAAAGTCTGAAGTTCTGGCGGAACCTCATCGGTTCCGCCAGAACTTCAGTGTCAGCTAGTGCTGACAACGAAATTAGTGTGAACTAATTAAGCGTTGTCGTTTGCTGTCTTTGCAGCAAGAAGAGCCTTAACAAAGCCCTTCTTATCCTTAGCTCCACCGGTGTAGAAGCGGCCAACTGCTGAGTTGTACGCTGCCATACCTGCATTGCCCCAGTTAACGCCGTGGACTGTTGAACCGACAAGGCGGTCCTTCTTCCATGACTTCATTGCTGCCTGGAGGTAGCTGTCATAAAGCTTTGGATCTGAGTCGGTACGAACTGCAATTGAACCCTTCTTAGGGTTAAAGGCATCCTGACCAGCAAGTGATCCGCAGACCTTGAGCCATGCAATACCTGCATCGCGGTTTACAGCGCCCTTAGGCAATGTAAATGAGTCTGATAGCCACTGGTAAATACCATTGGTGCCAGGACCTGGAGCCCATGTGTAATCCTTACCGAGCTTGAGGCCTTCTGACTGCCACTGTGATGATGCCCAGTCGCCCATGATGAAGAAGCCAGCCTTACCTGAAGTAACAAGCTTTCCTGCATCTGGCCAGTCAAGTGACTTGCTTGAGTTTCCGTAAGCAAGAATCTTGGCTAGGTAGTCAATTGCCTTTGAAACTTCTGGACCATCCCACTTGGTAGTTCCCTTCCAAAGACCATTGAACTTATCTGGTCCCATTGAAGCGAGAAGTACGTAGTCGAAGAGGTGAGCAATCGCCCAGTCACCGTTACCGGCAAGTGCGATTCCGTCAATTCCAACCTTCTTGAACTTTGCCATATCTGCAAGGAACTCATCGAGTGAGTTTGGAGCCTTTGTGATTCCGGCTTTCTTTGCAGCTGCTGGGTTCCACCACAAAACGTTTGCGCGGTGGATGTTTACTGGAACAGAATAAATCTTTCCATTTGTAGTAAGGGTCTTTACGAGATCCTTAGGGAATACCTTGTCCCATCCTTCTTGCTTGTAAAGGAATGAAACGTCTTCAACCTGTCCGGCCTTAACGTAGGAAGAAAGTTCTTCACCAGCGTGAGCCTGGAATGTGTCAGGTGGATTTCCAGCTTGCATACGTGACACAAGCACACCCTTTGCGTTAACACCAGCTGCACCAGCAACTGAAGCGTTAATGAATGGTGTATTTGGATTTTGCTTTTCGAATTCAGTTGTCATTCCTGCAAGACCTGCAGCTTCTCCACCTGATGCCCACCAGGTAAAGATTTCTAGTTGCTTATTTGTTGCAGCATTTGATGCTGGAGCAGTTGTAGCAACGAGTGCAAGTGCAGCAAGGACGGCTGCAACTTTGGACTTCTTTAGCATGTAGCGCCTTTCTTACTGTTGAGGGATTTCCTCACAACGGGATATGTATTCCCGAGGGCGGGCAAGCGCCAGCCCAAGGATTTACACCCCGACATCCTTCAACGCCACGCTGGGCTAGTCAACTGGGTAGCGGAAATTGACGGTAACAATTTGGTTACGGCTTCCTGGTAGTCAGGGCTGAATCTGGCAGATATCAGGTGAGGCTGGAGAGCTTGAAATAGGCACCATTCCAGCGAATTTCGCGTTGGAACTCTTCTTGGGTAGTGGTGGCCGATATTCGCAGATGTTCGACCTGCGCAATCTGGGCAAAGTCGCTTAACACTTCTGCATCGAGGGCGGTGCTGAGAACTGTGTGGTGTGAACCGCCGGCATAAATCCATGACTCTGCCGATGTTGCCAAATTAGGAGCTGGTTTCCAGACAGCACATGCAACAGGAAGTGATTTTAATTCCTTATCTGGTTTCACAATCTCAATGTCATTGGAAACTAAGCGGAAGCGATCCCCCAAATCCATTAAGCCGACAACGCGACCAGAAGCAGGGGTTGCGCTAAATACCAATCGCACTGGATCATCTTTTCCACCAATACCTAATGGATGAATTTCACATCGTGGTTTTTGATTGGTAATTGTCGGACAGACTTCAAGCATGTGAGCACCAAGCACTTTGGGTTCGCCGGGTCCGAAGTGATAGGTGTAATCCTCCATAAATGAAGTTCCGCCTTCCAAACCTTCCGTCATGCTCTTGATGATGCGAAGAAGAGCGGATGTTTTCCAATCGCCTTCGCCACCAAATCCATAGCCTTTAGACATTAAGCGCTGCACTGCAAGGCCGGGAAGTTGTTTAAGTGCGCCTAAATCTTCGAAGTTAGTTGTGAATGCACCGAAGCCACCTGCTTCGAGGAAACGTTCTAACGCAATTTCGAGCGTTGCTTGATAGCGCAGTGATTCATGACGTGGTCCACCTGGTGCAATTTCAGGAGCTATCTCAAAAATATTTTCATACTCTTTAATTAACGCATCCACTGCGCTGGACTCAACTGCAGCAACGCAGTCCACCAATGTATTTACTCCATATGCCTCGATGGAGATACCGAGAGCAATCTGGGCACTGGTCTTATCGCCATCGGTCACAGCGACAAAGCGCATATTGTCACCAAAGCGTGCAACTTTGAGATTTTGGGCAGTGTTCCAACCGATGGCAGCGCGCATCCAATGAGCAATGCGAGAAGTGACTTTCTTATCCGAAACATGTCCGGCCACAATTTTGCGAGGAAGGTGCAGGCGTGCTTGCAAGTGGCCATGTTCGCGATCACCATGCGCTGCTTGATTGAGATTCATGAAATCCATATCAATGGTTTCCCATGGCAGCGCTTCATTTGCTTGAGTATGTAAATGCAAAATCGGAACTTGCAAAGCGCTCAATCCGGCAATCCACATCTTGGCCGGAGAGAAGGTGTGCATCCACACAATGACGCCGATACATTGTGGATTTGCAGAAGCCTCTAAACAAATTGCTTTAATGCTTTCGGGGGTAGTTAGAACTGGTTTCCAGGTTGCCTTGATTGGAACATCTGATGCAGAGTTGAGCGTATCAACGACCTTTTTCGATTGTTCGGCAACTTGTTCTAAAGTCTCGGGGCCATAGAGTGATTGGCTACCGGTTAAGAACCAGATTTCTAACTTCTTCTCCTGCAATGATTTCATGCCGAAAGATTACCTCAGGGTTTGGTGATCTGAAATAACTCTGGATCAATCGAAATGGATCCTCGCAAAATATGGACTTTTCCTCGCCCATAACTCTCCCACTTATCGGTTTTAACGAGAGCAGTGTTTTCATCAATACCAAGCAACGTAGTCTCAGCATCCTGACGCAACACAAATGCAGTCACACGTTCAGGTAACCAGCCCAACATCTTGTCGTAATGCGGAATGACTTCAATCTGCGGAAGTAGCCCCAACCCTGCGCTGTGATGCGACCTGCGCAAACCCATGATCGTTCCACCAAATGCCATCGCGCCTGCAGAACATCCAGCGAGTGAAGTTCCAGAGCACCATGCTTTTACGATTGAATCCCATAGCGCAGTGCCTGAAAAAATCTCAGCGACGCGATGCGGATCTCCCCCAGAAAAATAGATGAGCCCTGCATGCGCAATATCTTCTGCACGATCAATCAAAAATTTTTCGTTGAGCGCATCACTGCGCTCGTGGATAGGCAGATAGATACAGGTAGCACCGATGCGCGCTGCTTGTGCAGCTCCTTTTTCGCGCCAAAAGTCGCGCCGAGCATCCCCTTCGTGTGATGAAGCGGTAGGAATCTGAATGAAGGTATTTCGTTTACCGCGCGCAATGGCCCGTTGCACAAGTTCAGCTTCGAACTCTTGCATCTGCTCTGAATATTCTCCGGAACCAACAAGTGCAAGTGCACCGTGGGCAAAATTCA
>Ga0214923_10007151_pt1 | contig 12260 bp, 18 predicted proteins | sample LL1510_MetaG_FD_177993 | JGI IMG/M metagenome (GOLD analysis project Ga0214923, IMG submission 177993) | Freshwater microbial communities from Lake Lanier, Atlanta, Georgia, United States - LL-1510 | ecosystem: Environmental > Aquatic > Freshwater > Lake | place: USA: Georgia | collected...
GAAACCTCAAGCATTTTCTGCAACTTTGTGCGTTAATGTTAACGTAACCAACGCACTCTCCGGTCCCCTACCCTGGCTTTTCCAGCCGATCTGTAAATACTATACACTTTTTCACCGTAAAAGTCAATTATTTTCTTGAAAAAGTTTTGGGTATGGTGTATACTAAAATTTGACTGTATATACACAACAAAAAACCAGATAGAGTACTTTGACCCTATCTGGCTGTTAAATGCTTAATAGTGATACTTTAAACCACAATGTACTCAGTAGCAGGTCGTCCTTTACCTTCACCTTTCACACTACCATTAACCTTGATACTACCTTCCTTTTCCCACTGTTTGATAATAGGAAACAACACTGGTTGAGTAACCCCCAACACACTCATAAGAAACTTAGCGGTAAACTTAGTACCTGACTTGAGAGTCATATCCAACTTGATCTTGTTACCAGAGCCACGACGGCCACGATTACGTACACCGGTCTTAGCTGCTTCTTCTTTAGCATCTGCACTATCCTTAGCTTTGATCACAAGTTGATCAAATCGTTCCTCTGCCTGACCAATATTACGACAATCAAAAGCAGTCTTACCAAATGCATTAGCGCCTGGGTATTGTTCATATGATTCTTCTACAAACTTACCATTAGGCAACGGAGCGCCCTTAGGCACAATCTTCACAATAAACACTTCATAGCTACGAGGAGTGCCATCAGTATTGAATCGTTGATAGATAGCAACGTTATTTTCCTTGCGGATTTGAACGAACTTATTCATACCAACTTTATCGTAGTTACCGGTGAATTCTTTTTGGAGCTTTTTCATTACAAGATACAGTCTACAGGAGTTTTGGTGAAAGTCAACTAAATTTTTGAATTATTCTCGGCGCATGTCACGCTGGCTGATGCTATATGTTTGTTCTTGATATTTTCCAAGATCGTGATTACATTCGGAGTCTGTGGATGTATCATAGATAGGCATAAAGTCTGGGTATTTGGATCTAATTTCTGTATGAATATCTTCTAGGTTACTTAGTTTGGCACTATATAGAGCTACTGCTTCTGCACTTGGAGTAGCTAAAGTATTTACGTAGTGATTTAGTTCTGTTAGGTACTTAGCATCTTCCAGCTGTTCTGCTTGCAATTCAGGATCAATATTAGTATTCATTTATTTATATAAATTATATTATTTAGTTAATATTAGCCTAGGTCTCCCCAGCTGTAATTAGCAAAATTAAACTTATTGCTACTGCGCTTGTAGATCTTATTTGACTCGATCCGCTTAGTGATTGGCTTAGTGTTTCCCCAGAAACGACGAACTTTCAATGTCATTTTGTTTTTCATTGTTTAAATACTATACCATACCCGCCTCAAAAGTCAAGCCCTACCTCAAACTTTTTTCAACTTTCTTTGATGTTTTATTCCTTGATGAACTATTTATATATAACGAAAGACTACATATGTTTAACGATGAAGTATTAAATGAATTTTTTATATGGGAAGAAAAAAACTTAACAGAACTAAAGAACAATTGCTTGAACAACACCGAGTCCGTTCATTACGACACTACCACAAAAATAAAGAACGACTCAATAAAGAAAGATTGGACAGATATTACCGATCCAAAGTTGAGAAAAGAAATGAGAAAGAATCTTTGGCGTAATTCTAAAAAAGAATATGCTAAAATTTATGCCAGAGAATATTATAAAAATAACAAATCATATAATAAATCATATTACAAAAAAAATAAAAACAAAATATTAAAATATGTTAAAAGTTATCAGATTGAAAATAAAAATGAATTAAAACACAAACGAAAAAATTATCGTGAAGTCAACAAAGACAAAACATATCAACGTCATAAAAAAAGATTAGAAACAGACGTTCAGTATAAATTGAAATGTAATTTAAGACTTAGACTTAACTGTGCTTTAAAAAATAATTATAAGTCGGGTAGTGCTGTAAGAGATTTAGGATGTTCTATAGAATCTTTTAAATCTTATTTAGAAAGTAAATTTCAGCCTGGTATGACTTGGAATAATTATGGTATGTATGGTTGGCACATTGACCACATCAAGCCTTTATCTTCTTTTGATTTAAGTGATAGAAATCAATTCTTAGAAGCGTGCCACTATACTAATCTTCAACCTCTATGGGCACAGGATAATTTAACTAAAAGTAATAAGTTAATATAATATAAGCATTACAAGCATTTATAATTATTTATTATATTATTTCAAACATTTATTTTAATTTAGAAATTTTACTTTTTACCGTGTGTTTTTTGGTTTGTTATTCAACACGTATTTGATTGCTTTAACGGTATGGGCGTTCCATTTGTAACAAGCAGTATCAGCTGATAGATTCATTGAAGCTTCCATATTGAGATTGTCATATCCGCTGGTAAAGTTCTCAACGGCGATTCGTTTTGCCATAGGAAACTTGGAGATGGCAGTGGTAACAAGCAGTGATGCGTTCATTGTGGATATATCCTACAAGAGTTTCAGCGAAAAGTCAACAGCTTTTTTCAGAAAAGTTGACCTGAGAATCGTTTAACATTTTTATCAATTACAGTAATATTACCACGGGTAATGCTAATATTAACAGTTAATAGTTGTTCCATTTTACCAAAATTACAAACAGTTTCAATATCAAGTATTTCATAGATATTAGTCCAAAGTTCATTGCCGAAGCGGTAAATACAGCTGCCTCGGATATTGTCCCCAACACTGTAGTTCGTTGTCATCGTGAAAATACTATACCCTACAACCACCATAAAGTCAACCGAAATTTTGAAAAAAGTGAAAAAACAAGTTTTCAGGATCTCACTCACATTACCTATGTGGTATAGCGATGTGTTCCCTATAAGCAATTGGGAGTCGGACCCAATCTCCAGTATTACCAGCACATTAACCGAATGCTTTGCCTACGTGTCTATCTGTTACTTGCTATTGAATAATAGTAAGTGGACTTAAACCACTCATATTCTTAGAATGATCAGTTCTAACTAGGATGTCTATCTGATACTACTATTCAAAAAATTGGTGGACATTATCGTAGCCCATACGTCGGATTTATACCGAAGCGTTTCCTTTTACAGTCCCGCATACTATTGATAACCAAGCAAAAAATCTATAAATAATGTTTCCGTTTGCTTCTACTATTTTATAGGCGCCAGCAACGCTGTTATCATATTCATTTGATTTGTTGTCAAGTAGCTGTCTCTATTGCTTGGTTAAAATTTATAAAAGAACTAAAATGGAGTAAGAGCATTTCTACATTTTCAGCGGCATCTCTCTGTTTATGCGAAACAGCGAGATGCGATTGCATCAGGAATTAACTCGCACATCTATCCCGTCTATCGCTAGATAAGTATCTCTTTGTCGTATCTCAATTACTTGCGTAATACTCCAAAATCATTGCCCATTGTTGTCTCAGTGTAAAGCGACTCAAAACAAGATCGCTTGGGCGCACTGTTTGTTTTTGCAGATCAGGTCGCTCAGTTGTCTAATATACCGGATTATTTCCAGTACCTCAAACTACGTCTTAGTGACGACTGCCCTCATTGCTGCAAAATTATTAAAAGAACTAAAAAATTGTAAGATTGAGAGTGTGAATTCACTTATCACCACTTTAGGCGTTCATCCCCGTTCGGACTTCAACCGACTCTCTCTCAATCTTTAAATATCTTACCATTACCCCACCCGAAAGTCAACAGCTTTTTCTTGATTTTATTCGTCTTATTTGAACCCGTCCATTTAGTCACTATCTGCTGTAACATCTTGTTCATCGTGGGTATTACTTTAATATACAATATAGGGGACTAATAGTAATAAATTTGTTTCGTTGAACATACTTAATGAAATTACTACCATACACTTTGACCCTCTTATTAAGCTTGGTATTACTCTTCAAAATACTTTCAGTAACATATCCAATATCTAATATATTACCATACCGACTAACCTCATTAGTCTCAAACTGAACAAAAGCGTACAATTTCATCGTGGGTATAGCTTACAGGATTTTTGTGGCAAAGTCAACAGCTTTTTTTACTTTTCTTCAAGTTCTTCAACGTCTTCACCGTGGTCATATCCAAGCTGAACACGCTTGCCAATGTCATAGTTAGTTTTAGTAGACGGCTTGTATCCAGCCACACTACGTCCACTCATCAACCACATATCCACAACACTAGGTATCTTAATACCACTATCACGAAGTGCCTGTACATACACACACTCCAACAACTTACCCTGCTTGCTTCCAACCTTAACCTCAGCCTCACCAAGTACCTTCAACAACCGATCCTGCAGAATTTCAAATGTAATAGTCATATTTTTTATTGTTTTATTGTTTTATTGTTTTATTGTTTTAGTTACCCACAAAATTAATCACTTGTGGTTTGTGCAGTTACCTTTGTGCGTAATCAATAACGGCTGAAAACTGGTAACAATATACTCACAATTATCAACCTTGACAAATCGGATTTTCTTATCAACAAATGTTTGAGTTACTTTCGCAGTGTCAACTGCAACTGGCTCAGAACGATTACATCCAACCAACAGAATAGTGAGGGTCAATAGAATTTTCATATTTACTTTAAATATATTATCAGCTTTTTTTAAAATGTCAACAAGTATTTTTGATTAATCAATGTTCACAATCGTGACGAAACTTCAACTGAGACGCTTCACAATCAAAACAATCATCATCTTGATTGCTAACAGTAATAAACTCGCCGTGGTATCCAATCACCACTCCATCAAATGAATGATAAAACAAATCATTCGGCATTGGATGAGCAACCACCCTCATTCCGATTGGAAACTCGTCTTTTAAGTCTTCGCTGATATTCATAATTTTATTTACTTTAATATCTTATCAGCTTTTTCTAAAATGTCAACCACTTTTTTTAACTACAGGTGATAGCCACAATCACCTTGGTTTTCCGAAAAATAAAGTCAGCATATCGCTTAGCTTCATCCATCGTGTAAAACTTAGCTCCCTTTCCAAACCACACCTTGTATTTCATTGTGGATATATCCTATCAGCTTTTTTTAAGAAGTCAACTAATTTTTTTAATTCTTTCCAGACTTTCATTTTTTTGGCGCAACAGGTCGTTTAAGTGGCGGATCTTCGAAGGTCGGCAAATCATTTCTTGCTTCACTTGTTCCATTTTCTTTTCAAGCCATGAAATCTCGGCTTGGATTTGAGAAATCTCGAATTCGTTCTTGATGGTGGAGTCAGTGGTAATCTTCATCGTGGATATATCCTACACCACCCCAGACCAAACGTCAACCACTTTCTTCAACTTTTTTCCACATCTTTTCGCCACTTTTAGCTTGTGGTCGCCGCCAACCCTGATAAGATATTTACAAGATCGGCTCACAGCCAGGGTAGGGGACCAACTCCTACCCAAATCACGTTAACGATAACGAAAACCACGCCAGAATCGTTTATAGGCCTCTTTGATTCCTGAGCCATATCTACGCTGCAGCCTCGCTGCCAAACCGTCACCTAGCAGCCTCTGGGCGCAACCAAAGAGGCTGCCAACCTTTCGGTCAACAGCCCCAAACTTTTTTCACTTTTCTAAGTCGTTTTATTCTAAGTCGTTATATTTATTAATTGACAAGATACTACTTATGAACAATAATGAAATATTAAACAAGTACTTTATATGGGAAGAAAAAAACTCAACAGACCACCAGAAGAACTACGAAAACAAAAACGTGTCAGAGATAAACGATACTATGACAAACACAAAGACAGACTCAACGCAAATAGATTGGAGAAATATTACAGAACCAAAGTTGAGAACGAAAATGAGAAGAAGAGCTTGGGAGAAAGATAACAAAGATAAAATTAGATTACGAAAAACACAGTATTATAAGAATAATGATTTGGCGTGGAATAAAAGACAAGAATACATAAAAACTTGGAAAAATAATAAAAGAAAAAATGATATCAATTATAAACTTTCGTGTTCTTTAAGAGAACGTGTATCACGACTAGTAAGAACTGGTAGTGCAGTAAAAGACTTGGGTTGTACTGTAGAAGAATTAAAATCTTATTTAGAATCCAAGTTTCAATACGGTATGAACTGGGACAATTATGGATTGTATGGTTGGCATATAGATCATATAATACCATTATCAAGTTATGATCTGACTAATAGAAAACAATTCTTAGAAGCTTGTCATTATACAAACCTCCAACCTCTGTGGGCAAAAGATAACCTATCCAAACATAATAAAATAGAATTGGCTACCAACCTTTCAGCTGATAGCCAACCTATACAATGAAACTTGGCTTTCGCCAACCAATTAATCGTTTTTTGTTGTTGTGGATGTAGATGTACGATAACACCTACGAAAATCAAATCATATGTTGCAACGGATGATAAACAACAGCCTTTCTCGCATATGTACACTTAGCCAAATCTACTGGTTCGATGACAAAGAGCTTATCATCAAACCGTACCAAACAATAATTGTACCGGTACAAATCACTGTCGTTAAATAACAACGACCCAAACATATCCTTGATCTTGCTAACATCAGGCACATCAAACACCTGACGCAAATGATCAAAACTCTGTCGAACACGATCAACGGACGATGGGTAGCGGACTGCCAACACTTTAGTCATATTTAAAGTCTACTCCGAAAAACCGGAGAAGTCAACCACATTTTTTTAAAAGTTTTCCAACGTTTTTTCCAACTATTTACTATTTATTAATGTTATGGGAAGAAAAAAACTAAATAGAACACCCGATGAAATACGAGAGCAAAACAGAAAACGATATGAACGATTCTATAGAAAAAATTGTAACAGAATCAGAAAAGAAAAACTTGAACGATATCACAACAAAATGGACGAGAAATTGCCCGAAGTGTAATAAAGAGTTGAAATATAATTACAAGTCAAGTTTTCTTAAATCGTTTCGTGAAAATAAATTATGTGTCAGTTGTGTACGTATAGGCATCGAACCAACTAACAAGAAGCATTTAAAATTAACAAGAAACTGTCCTAGATGTGATGATTTAATTTACTATCCAAATGGCAATGTTGCATTCAAAGCTGAAAAGTCAAATAGATCGTGTCAAAAGTGCGCAGGTAATTTAATCAAATATTCTGTAGAGACAAAAGACTGGCATAAAAACTGTTCTGAATGTGGTAAAATACAAATATATAAACATCGTAAGTCTTTCAAAGATGCAATTATTTTAAATTCTAAATGTTTAAAGTGTGCAACTAAAGAGTCATCTAATAGAGACTATATTAAAAAAGAAAGGCGTGAACGAAGACTTGGACAACATACTCCACAATTTAATTTCAATGCTTGTACTTATTTTAATAAATTAAATAACCAGAATGACTGGAATCTTCAACACGCTTTAAACGGAGGAGAAATTAGAGTAATTGGATATTCACTGGATGCTTATGATAAACAGAAAAACATTGTGGTTGAATATGATGAACCAGCACATTATAATAATGCGGGTCAATTAAAACAAAAAGATGTGTTACGACAACAACGTATCATAACACATCTAGGTTGTAAGTTCTTTAGATACAACGAACGAACTAAAGAACTATATGAAGTTAAAACGTCAATGACAAACTAAAATCAAGATCACCATCATTGAGTGCTTCCATATTTTGAAACTTATGTTTAACCCGTTTACAAATGTCAGTTTCAATAGTATTGGCTGCAAACATAATCTTTTGAATTACAGGAGTTTTGCCATTAGCCCGATGTGCCCGACCTAAAGCTTGTAACATATTAATCGCACTCCAAGTGGGACTGATAATAGTATGACGAGGAAATTTACCATTCAAATCGTGCAATGATACACCTACTCCGCCAGCAGCAATATTGATAATCATTACCCGCTTAGTATCACTCTGAAAATCATCAACATCCTTCTGACGAGCTTTATCACTCTGACCACCAACAATAGTACCAATCAATCCATTAAACTTACTATTTTTCTCCAACTTAGACTTAATAGCTTCAACCGTATCAGTATAATTAACAAATACAATAGGACTGATACCCTCGTCAAACAGATCTTCAATCATCTCAACCATCGTAGGTACTTTGAGTAGTTCCGTAAGACGACGATATTTAGTACTAACCGCAAAATGATGTGATGAATACCCAGCGCTAGATTCCTCTAAAGCAGCCAATTCGGCTTCCATCTGTTCATAAGCACGATTGATTTTATCAGTGTTCGCGCCCATATCGAAGCAATCGGCAATTACACGATTGTCGGGGAAAATAGTATCAAACATCTTGGTAGTCATACGACTGCCAATGTTATACAAATTAAACAATTTATTATGAATATCACCCATCGTTTCAACAGTTTGACGACTGGCCAAATCAATTTGATAACCACCAAACCTACTAGTATAAGCACCAGCACCAGTAAGAAACTGCCGGTAATTAACAAGATTGTGAAGCGTAGTAGCAAAACCAAACGCCTTCATCTCTAACGGATTGGTAGCAGCAGTAGCGCTGATAATCAACAGCTTATATTGATTATTTTTAATAGCAATCAACATATCACTGTTCTTACTGTTCCATCCTTTAGCCTTGTGACACTCATCAACGATTACCAAACTATTCTTGGGGAAGTTAATAACATAATCACTAGGAAGATTATCCTTACCATCCTTAAAACTAAGATGTTCCGTATTTCCACGTACCAGTTTTTCGTAATTAATAATAACGTGAGCCTTAATACCAAACTCACTAAATACAGTTTTCCAACTGTTGATCACAATCTTGGGACAAATAACAACAACAGGACTGTTAAGATTCTTAGCAATCCAAGTCGCCACATAAGTCTTACCACAACCAGTTTGTGAAGCATCAAACGCAACACCATTGGTATACAAACTATCAAGCAACTTAATAGCGTGTTCCCTCTGAGGAGACAACAGTTTAGAAAAGTCAAACGTCGAATTCATTGTTTTAATAGATTACCACGACCAAAGCCAAACGTCAACACCTATTTTTAGGTAGTTTCAGTGATTTCGCCATCCTTAATCTTAAACGTCACAGGTACCCGACTCGCCAATACCACCTTAACCACATTGTCACACACTATCTTCACAAATGCTACACCCATACTATAACACATAACAATTAATGTAATAAACATCAAATAATTGGGTACACTCTCTGTAATAGTCTTAAATAATTGAGTCAAATCTGTATTCATCTTATATAACAAGTATATACTATACCACCCACTTTGTCAAGCTACAACCACCTTTTTCTCAATCTCACTCAACTTGTCAGCGGGAATCTCACTGATAATCTGCTTGCTATACTTAGGCAACTTCTTAAATGCAATAGTCAATTGCTTAGGAGACAATGTACGACCTTTGTTGATTTGTTCTGCAAACGAACTAAGAATAAAAGCATCAGTACCATTAAACCCAATGCCATTGTCGTATCCAGTGCTTTGAGCAGTCTGCTCATCAGCAGTCTGCCGCTGCCACAATTTCACAATAGCACGCTGTGCCCAAGCAGGATTGGAGGAAAGCTGAGTCTTGACGTAATCCATAACAGCGGAGTTAATCTTCATCGTGGATATATCCTACACCCAACCAGCCCAAACGTCAACAGCTTTTTTCAACTTTTTTCGAGGGTTTTAGAGGCTCACCCACAACCTTATTTATTAATTATTATCTTCACAATCTTCCGCGGTCAACTGTTTCCACTTATCATCACGATTAATCTCACGATAAGTCCACTTACCACTATTAAACAAATACTGATACTCAGCATCACTATTACCAGCAAACCGCTCAAAGTCACCAATATTGTTAAAAGTCTTACAACCTACATCAGACTCACTTCGTTCACGTCCATAAGCAACACACACATCCTCCTGTTGATTCTGAAATGTATGTGGTTTACTATCATCAGGATACAACTTCTCACGCAAACTACTCAAATCACCCAAAAGCATCAATTGATTAACAATACTAATATCATTGTACCGATTGAGCAACGTCTTACCATTGTGGCTAGGATAACCATCCCAATGACAATAGATAGCAGTAACACTAGCATCTTCGTTAACAATACCAATATTTGATCGAGTTCCCATATATTTAATTTACTTTAATATCTTACCAGCTTTTTATCAAATGTCAACAACTATTTTTGATTACTCAATCTCGTCCACAATACCATCGTGGTCCACTTCAAAACTGCCTTCTACATAATCAGCATTATCAGGCAATGGCATATCACCATCACCATTTTGCACTTTATCTACAGCTTGATCCATAGATTCTGCGTGTACATACACATATCCATGCATCTGGTAAACCACCGGAACCTTGTAAGTCTTCATCGTTTAAATATATTATCAGCTTTTTACAAAATGTCAACAAGTATTTTTAACTATGTGTATCTACTTAATCTTTCTTACCACTAAGCTTCACTGTATGAGCTTTAAACAAATAACTACAAATCATATACAACCCAAACAATTGCCAATATCCAATCGGCTTAAATCCATACAATTCAGGTATAATACTATTATATATCCACATAATAATACCATTACCAACTAAAATACCAACAGCATATCCAACCAACTTCAAAATCAATTGCTTCAAATCATTCATATTATTTTAATTATTACTTAACCGCCAATTGTACCGCCTCCATAGCATCATTCATATCCCACGTATGATACAAAAATCTAGCCTTATCACCAATACCCACATAACTACGCCAAGCATTCTTGTCCGTCTTACTATCAGTAGGCTTGTAGATAAACCCAACAATCTCACCATTAATCGTACCACTGTACAAATTGGGAAGACTCTGGTTCTGGACCCGCTTGAATGTAACCTTTTTCATTGTTTAAATATCTTATCAGCTTTTTCCTAAATGTCAAGCCTCAATCGGCACATTTTGGTTGTTTTCAAACCGATAGTTGACAGGATCCGAGCTCTCAGCAGTCCGAGCATCTTCCACTGCCCACCAGCGCATCCGCAGCTGCATTACGCTGCCACAAGCTTCCTCAGCCGTAGCAAACCGAAGGCCGTTGGTTGACCATTGACCATCCACCAGCACTTCGGGCTTAAATGATTTGTTCTTCATCGTGGACAATAGTCTATCAGCGATTTCCAGAATCGTCAAGCACCATCGCACTTTATTCTTTTTTTAATTTAAAGCTTGAGGTTGGCGCCACAGCTGGTAGACTAGTCCTGTCCTGAGGGATGCTACGGGCCGACAGCTACAAGGCCGAACCGCTGATAAACCAGCCAGGGTAGGGGACCGGAGAGTGCGCTGATTACGTTAACGCTAACGCATTTAGTCGCAAATAAAGCTTGACTTTTGCCACGATTCGTGATATACTAAAGTACGCCGATCCTGCGTGCGTTGCGTTAACGGTAACGCATTTAATCGCTTTTTTCCGCAGAATTTGCTTGAGGTTTGACTGGCTCTATGGTAAAGTATTTACAAGATCGGCTGGAGAAGCTAGGGTAGGGCACCGGCTCCTGCGTGCGTTACGTTACCGTTAACGCTTCCAATTTGTGCTATGGTCGTGTTTTAAGTATACACAATACCTAATTGTACTATTGTATTACAATAACCCCCTATTAATATACATAACCGCCTATTATAATACAATAACGTCAAATTTACCCAGTTATCCCCCTATTATATCATAACACGCTTTGGACGCATGTCAAATACCGTAACTTATTATAATTTGGGCCCAACTGCCTGTGGAACAAGTAGAAGCACTTATGATGTGACTTATAGTAGACGATGTTATGACAAAACTAAATAACTTGACAAATACTAAAGTAGTGTTGTCAAGCGTTATATTTGATGTGGGTAATCAAGACGAAACAAAAACAGACACAACCACAGCTAACCACATATGAGCATATGTTGCGCCACTATAAAAAAAGCACCTAAGCGCTACAAAAACGTACTATAGTGCTTAGTGTACTTATAAATGTAACAATTATGCGCTTAATCACTTAACACATATGTAAATATGTACATATGTTGTGGTATGGTGTATTGGTGTCAATACAATGAATATGAGTAAAACGTGTTAATAGTTGAATAAAGGGAGGATATGGGAGAAATAGGGAGAAATAGTATTTGATGAGCGATTAGTGGTGTATGAGGTTATGATGCTGGTGGTGTATATGTGGTATGGGGTCTATGTGCAATTGTGTAGTGGAGGGGGGTGTTGTTATGAAAAAGAGAG
>Ga0214923_10007153_pt1 | contig 12254 bp, 10 predicted proteins | sample LL1510_MetaG_FD_177993 | JGI IMG/M metagenome (GOLD analysis project Ga0214923, IMG submission 177993) | Freshwater microbial communities from Lake Lanier, Atlanta, Georgia, United States - LL-1510 | ecosystem: Environmental > Aquatic > Freshwater > Lake | place: USA: Georgia | collected...
TTTACCGGGAAATTGAAAACCCGAGGCTTTTTTGTGTCCTCCGCCACCAAGTTTTTGGCAAAGAATTGAGATGTCGCGCCCTAAACTTCGTACGGAAGCTTTGACATTTCCATCTGTTTTTTCATGCAATACGATGACGGTATCGATATTGGCTAGATAGGCATTAAGAAAATTTGAAATGCCAGCGATCGCTTCATCTCCATTGGGCGTACGTTGAATATCTTCAAGATGAAAATAGGTGATGGCAAGATCAAGATGAGGTTCGTGGTGAAGGCGTTCAAGTGCCAAACCCCAAAGCTTTAATCCCGTGATCGTTTTGTTGTGCACGACGCTTTTAAGGATGTCCGTGTGACGCGCGCCATTTCCAAGGCAGACACTTGCAGCGGACAGACTCTTGCTATTAGTCCCGGCATTAGAAAAGTGCGAGGTATCTGTGCAGAGTCCGGTTAATAATGAGGTCGCTATTTTGTCATTAAGCGGAATGCGGGCGAATTCAAAATAACGAAATACAACTTCACACGTTGAACAAGCGCTTGTGTCTACGAGATTGATGTCGCCAAATAAATCGTTGGTATTGTGATGATCAATGTCAACGAGAAGATATTTACTGGGAATACGTTTGAGATGTTCGTCGATGCCGCAATGCTTGAGACCGCCGGTATCAAGCGTGATCACCATATCCCATGGTTCGGTAAAAATCGTCGCGTCTTGTGTTTGTTCTGCGAGTCCATCTAGATACAAAAATCCAGAGGGTGGAGGGGTTACGCAATAAAGCTTTGTTTTTTTATTTTCGCGTTTGAGCCACAAATACATGGCGGTGCTTGCCCCAAGGGAATCTCCGTCCGGACGGCCATCGCCTACCACTAAAATGCGCTGACTGTTTGTCAGGGCTTCATGAAAGTCGCCAAAGGGGAGTTGATTCATGGCAATGTGCCAAATTATCGAGAATTTGGCTCTCCGTCAACTCCTAGACCTCGCCTTTTTTACGCAGTTCTAAAAGCTCATTTTCGATCACAGCTGCTTCGGCTTCTGTCTCATCAAACGCATAATGGATGCGTGGCATGCGACGTAAACGAAGATTGTGAGCAAGACCATCTTTTATTTCATGGTCAAAATCCTCCAAGGTCCTTAAAACCTCGGCTTTCATGGTTTCAGGAAAGACGGATAGGGTGAACTTGGCATGGCCTGTATTGGCTGTGATTTTAGCCCCTAAAACGGTTACTAAGACGCCTTTGGGAAATTCCACGTCTTCAGCTAAAACTTTGGCAAAGGCATCTTTTAGGTGTTCGAAGCCTGCTTCTACGCGTAAGGACATATGGCACCTATCGTCTAATGTTCTGCCCAGAACGTCAAGCTGGCCCAATGCGTCAAAATCCGTTACGATGGGCCCATTCTATGTATCTAAAACGGCTCGAAATTCAGGGCTTTAAAACGTTTGCTCAAAAGACGGTTCTTGAATTTAAGCCGGTGATGGATGGTCGTCGTGGCGTTACGTCGATTGTTGGTCCGAATGGTTCAGGTAAATCCAACGCCGCTGATGCGATTCGCTGGGTTATGGGTGAGCAAAGTTTGAAATTGTTACGTGGCAAGAAATCAGAGGATGTTATTTTTTCTGGTACAGAAAAGCGATCGAGAAGTGGGTTTGCCGAGGTGACCATGGTGCTTGAAAATGAGGGGGATGATCGTACGGGTTTGGATGTGGGTGAACTTGCGGTTACGCGACGCTTGTATCGAGATGGACAATCGGAGTATGAGGTCAATCGTCAAAGCGCTCGTTTGCAAGATGTGACCTTGCTTTTGGCGCAAGCGGGTATTGGCCAACGAACCTATTCGGTTATTGGTCAGGGCATGATTGATCATGTGTTGGTGGCAAGTCCGACGGAACGAAAAGAATTTTTTGATGAAGCATTTGGCTTAAAACCGTTTCAACTCAAGCGGCAAAATGCGTTGAATAAAATTGACGATAGCAAGAAAAATCTTCTTCAGACTGAGTCTGTTTTACACGAGATCGGTCCACGACTTGCGACGCTAGAACGGCAGGTAAAGCGTCTATCTGAGCGCGAGTCTTTGAAAGACGAGCTTGCGATGCTTGAGCGAGCTTATTACGGTTTAGAATGGCAGCAGATTGAATCTGCAATCAAACAGGTCACGCTTAAATTTGAGGGGGCTCGCGCTGAACAGCTCGCTCTTGCAGATGCTGCGCAAGCGCTTGAGGCGGAACTGATCGCGATGGAGCAAGCGATTCCGCGTGGCGATGGATTTAAAGAATTGCGAGTCAGGCTTGATGCGCTAGCGGCGGAAAAAGGGGCATTGCGTGAACGAGAACTTTTGCTCGAGACAAAAAAAGCGGTGGCGGCTGTCCGCGCAGAAAAGCCTTGGGCGCCTTTACCATTGTCTAAGATCATTGAAGCGATTGAGGCTATTCGTTTATCGCATGAAGATTTGTTACAGGAGCTTCAAAAAGATCAGCCTGATTTGCAAAAATCTCGACAACTCGTTGAAGCGCTTCATGTAAAGAGTATAGATCTTGCCGCCAAGCTTCAGCGACCGGCTCCCGAACCAGAACAGGCTAAGCAGATTGATCCGGCTATTGAGCAGGAATTGTTTGATATTTCGCAAGCGTATGCAAGTCTTGCAAAACGCACAATGCAAGCAAATGCCGATTTAGAGGCGTGGAATAAAGGTGAAGATGAGAAGCGTTCTCATATTTTTAAGACGCAACATGAGCTCTCGCAAAAACGTTCAGAAGCTCAAATGGCAGAGCGACGTGCCGGGGACGCCTCAGTTGAGCTTGCTCGTTTGGAAACACGACGTGATGGCTTGCTAGCTGATTTGCGTTTACATGCGCCAGTTCTTGAGGCGGAATTATTGTCACAGCTATCGTCTCAAGCGATGACGAGTCATTTGCCACCTGATGCTCAAGCGCGCATGCAAAAATTGCGATCACAATTAGAATGGATTGGCAGTATTGATCCTGAGACGATTAAAGATCATCAAGAAACAAAAGATCGATTTGAATTTCTTTCCAAGCAAGTTGAAGATTTGAAACAGGGTATTCAGGCTTTGGATGTTGTTGTAGACGAATTGGATACAACGATTCGCGAGCGCAGTGCAACAGCGTTCACAAAATTGAATCGAGAGTTTTCCGCCTATTTCAAAAAGTTGTTCAATGGCGGAGAGGCGTCGCTTGTGGAGATGCAGCCCGAGCCTGAAACAGATGAGGAGGGGAATATTATTTATGAGCCTAAAGAAGGGGAGGTAGCCGGAGTGGATATTCAGGCGACGCCACCTGGAAAGCGCTTTAAGAGTATTGCACTTTTATCGGGTGGCGAGCGCGCGCTGACATCTATTGCGCTTATTTGTGCGATTATGGCGACAAATCCATCGCCATTTGTCGTGCTTGATGAAGTTGATGCGGCGCTTGATGAAAGTAACTCGCGTAAGTTTGCCGAGATTATCGGAACGCTGGCGGACAAGACGCAGTTTGTTGTGGTGACGCATAATCGTGCCACGATGATGCAGGCTTCCGTGTTGTATGGTGTGACGATGGGGGATGATGGCGTGTCACAGCTGCTTTCTGTCGATTTTGCGGATGTGGAGAAGTTGAGAAGGGGTTGAGTCAAAAAAACACCTCGCTTAATGCGAAGTGTTTTTTTGTTAGGCGGATTTTTCTTTCTCGAGCTTGGCCTTGCGGCGAGTCGAGAGACCGGCAAGCTTTTTCTTATCTCCCTTGATGAGTCCTTGGTCGATGAGGAGGTTGTTGACCGTGTCGGATGTCTGGGCGCCTTTGCTCAACCAGTATTGAACGCGTTCCTTGTCGAGATTAATCGAGGCTGGATTGGTCAATGGGTTGTAGGTGCCGAGAATCTCGAGGGCTTTGCCCCATGGATCACGAGCTTTTTCGGAAACGATAAAGCGGTAGGAAGGTTGTTTCTTCTTGCCGATTCGAGTTAAGCGGATAGTTAACATGTTGGGTTTATAGACTAGTAGGCTTGTAGGTGGCAGCTAAGCTGCCGGGGAAGACCCCCGCCAGAGGGCTTCCTGAGCACGGGCAAAAGCTTATAGCAAAGCCTAAAAATAGTCAACCCTGTACCTTTTATATAGAGATGTGGTATGCTATATGTACTAATCATTTCATCGTTTGATATGGCAGAAATGCACAAAGATCAGCAGTTTCTTGAGTTCGTGGTTAAATCTCTCGTTAATCATCCCGAGGATGTTAAAACCACACGTGAAATCGACGATCGTGGAGTAAAAATTACTCTATACGTCAATCCGGATGATATGGGCTATATTATTGGCCGCCAAGGCCAAACAGCCCGAGCCTTACGCATCCTGCTTAAAATAGTCGGCGCGAAGGATGACGCTCGTGTCAGCATGGTCATTTTTGAACCAGAAGAAATGCGACGTCAGCATCAAGAGAAGAAGGGCACGATGATGGGCGAGGAGAGATCCAAGCCACGCGTGCATGGTGATGCGGGTCTCGTTTCCGATGATGACTTGGCTGACCTCGGTATCTAGGTAAATCAAATAAAATTTCCCGTCTGCTTTGTTGCGGGTCCCGTCCAACTCCTCGACGTAGGTTGACTACGTCTGTGTCGTTGGACCTCCCGCGCCTCGCATACGGGTTTTTTATTTGATTTGAGGTTTATGTCTTGTCATGGCAAAGTACGTATATGAAAAAGCCTTTACGTATCGATATCTTGACGATATTTCCAGAAATGGTTGATCCATATATGCATGGATCTATTTTAGGTAGAGGAGAAAAGGCTAAGGCTCTTTCTATTCATGTGCATCAATTGCGTGATTGGACGCATGATGCGCATAAAACGGTTGATGATAAGCCGTTTGGAGGAGGTCCGGGCATGGTGATGAAGGTTGCGCCGTTTCATGAAGCGCTTATGGCACTCAAGCTCCGAACTCGAGATGGAAAAAAGACAGTTGCTGCAAAAAAGACACGTGTCATAGTGACGAGTGCCAAAGGAAAGCCGTTTACTCAGCAGGAGGCTGCTCGATTATCAAAATACGATCGTCTCGTTTTTTTATGCGGTCGATATGAAGGTATTGATGAACGTGTGATTGAGCATTTGTGTGATGAAGAGTTGTCTATTGGCCCGTATGTTCTGACCGGGGGAGAGCTACCGGCAATGGTTATGGCTGATGCGGTTGCAAGATTGCGTCCAGGGGTTTTGGGCCAGGTTTTGTCGCTTGCACGTGAATCGCATACACAGGCAGGGGAGATTGAACATGCGCAATATACGAGACCGGATTTTTATCCTCTAGAAACGAAAAAACGAGGTACTACACGCGTGAAAGGTTGGCGTGTCCCGCCTGTTCTTTTATCAGGTGATCACAAGAAGATTGAAGAATGGCGATCGTCACATCTTACGCAGAATGACTAAAGCGTTTGGCGATTTCGGCTGGAATGGAGGCGATGATAGACCAGGTTAGCATCAGCATTAGTTCCGGAAGTGCGAGCGATTTTGTGCCGAATATTGATTGCATCTGAGGAATGTAGATCGCTGCAATCATTAAACAGGCGCCGATGCTTAATCCAATCAGCATGGGTTTGTTTGAAGGAGGAATGTTCCAAATACCTCTATTAAATCGGCGTAATGCATAGGCAATGATGAGTGTTTTGATCCCAAGTGTGCCAAATGTTATTGTTTGAATTCGCGCAATATCCATATTCATCTGATACATCAAGACATATCCCGAGAATAGGATTGTCGCTGATCCAAAGGCGCAAATAGCAATCAGTCGAATAATCTTTTTATCAAGGACTCTCTCACGTGAGCTGGTTCTTGGATTTGCATCCATGCCTTCTTCAAAGGCAAAACCAACGGCAGGAAAACCATCGGTAAAAAAGTTGATGTAGAGAATTTGTAAGGCGGTAATCGGTGAAGGGATGTCCGCGATAAACGCACTGGTTACCAAAAGCAGTGCCCCACTGGAATTTGTGAGAAGATATGTCGTAATTTTTCGGATATTCGATAACATTCTCCGTCCTTCATGTATGGCTTCGATGATCGTTTGAAAATTGTTATCGAGAATAACCAGATCTGCCACATCTTTTGCGATGTCAGTTCCTGAGCCTACGGCGACGCCGATATCCGCCTCTCGCAAGGCGGGAGCATAGTTTACGCCGTCTCCGGTGACAGCAACGATCTCGCCTGACTGTCGATATGCTTTTACAAGTCTCCATTTATGCTCTGGGGTCACTCGAGCGAATATCCGTGTATTCTTGATTTTTTTCTGAAGCGTTTCATCATCGAATGACTCGATTTCCGCGCCTGTAATGACGCCACCTTTTGTGGAAATTCCTGCTTCTTTTGCGATCGCGAGAGCGGTTCCCGGATGATCGCCGGTGACCATGACCGTTTTGACGCCGGTTTGCGCTATACCAAGGATAGACTTTTTTATATTTGGTCTGAGCGCGTCTCGGAATCCAAGAATCCCAATAAGTTTTATTGATCCTGTTTTTGGATTTTTTTCGGCGATCCCGATCATTCGCTCTCCGGTGTTAGTTTTCGCTTCAAGATGTAAGGGCTTAGAAGATAAGACATCGGGAGCCCCAATAAATAATTCTCGGATGGTTTTCTGCTGCTTGATGATTACTCCGCTGTATTTTACTTTAGAATTGAATGGGATGCGATTGATAATTGTCCAGGCTTTTTTTTGATCGTTCGCGTATGCGCCATGTTGAATAGCTCCTTTGATTAATGCGACTTCTACCGGGCGACCGATGATTTTCCAAGCAGAGGGATCGTCATTTGGATTTTGAATTACAACATCGGCGGCGAGTGATGCGAGCTTAAGAAGCTCTTCTTTAGAGCAACCGATTGGCTCGATTGAGGCAAGTGACAGATTTGCTTGCGTGAGTGTTCCTGTTTTATCCGTTAAAATTACCGTGATAGATCCCAGGGTTTCTGCTGCAAGCAGTTTTCGAACAATGCCTTTGCGTTTTGCTAGTCGTTCGACGCCAATTGCGAGAATAACGGTTAAGGCTATCGGCAAGCCTTCCGGAACAATGGAAACTCCTACAGCGACTGCAAGAATCAGAATCTCTAACCATTGATGACCGGTTATGATTCCAAAATAAAAAAATCCAATCGTGAGAACGACAGTAAAAATTCCAATATATTTGGATAGCTTGGTGATGGATTCTTGGAGAGGCGTTATCACGTCTTGATTACCGGCTAACTCGGCGATGCGGCCGAACTCCATATTTTTACCGGTAGCGATTATGCTTGCTTCACCGATGCCGTCTGAAATCAATGTTCCACCGTATAACATGTCATCGACTTTTTTCTCTACCGGTAATGATTCACCGGTAAGAATGCTCTCATCAACCGATAGACTTGATGAGAATGTGATTTTTGCATCTGCGGGTATTCGCTCGCCGCTTGAGAGGCTGATCAAGTCTCCGATGACGAGTTCTTCGGCTGCGACTTCATGAACCACGCCATCGCGTTTTACTTTTGAGCGTGTCTGAATATATGACTCCATTTTTGCTAAAACATCCTGCGCTTTCCACTCTTGCCAAAGCCCCATCATCGCATTAAAAAATACGGCGGCGCCAATCACGGCGGTTTCTAGCCATTCTCCCAGCAGACTCGTGATCAGACCTGCTGATATGAGGATAAAAATGAGGGGATTTGCAAGCTGTTTTAAAAAGATCTCGATAACGGTTTTTTTTCGTTTTTTTGGCAGAATATTTTTTCCTGCCTCGGCAAGACGTTTTTGCGCTTCTACACTTGAAAGACCATGAGAGGGGATCATGCGTTTATGGTATCAGGCTTGACGAAAGCGTAAAAATTGCGTATCCTTTTTGCGCAAACCGTTGCTATGGCTCCTTCGTCTAACGGTTAGGACAGCGGCTTTTCAAGCCGTTAACAGGGGTTCGATTCCCCTAGGAGCTACCATAAAAAACACCCGCTAATCGCGGGTGTTTTTTTAGGCGCTTTGCTCTTTGAGATAATCGAGCATGGTTTTTGCATCCGATACTTCAAATGGATCGGTTGGGCAATCATCCATAAAGCCCGGTTCGACAAACATTTTTTTGATTTCACCATCTTCTACCAACATGCTATAGCGCCAGGAACGGTCGCCAAAACCAAGATTGGTTTTCTTTACGAGCATGCCCATTTTTTCTGTAAAATCAGCGTTTCCATCCGGAAGCATGAAGACCTTTGAAATGTTCAGATCTTTTGCCCATTTAAACATGACGAATGCGTCATTCACGGAAAGACAGATAACCTCGTCTACACCAAGGTTTTTGAAATCGTCATAAAACGCTTCATAGCCAGGAGCATGGGATGAAGAGCATGTAGGGGTGAATGCTCCAGGTAGTGCAAACAAAACAATTTTTTTACCGCTAAAAACGTCTGCGGTTGTTCGATCTTGCCAGCGATATGGATTTGGACCTTCGATCGATTCATCGCGGACGCGAGTCTTAAATACGACATCTGGTACGCGGTCGCCTTCTTTTAGGTGATTCATATGCAATTGAAAAACAGTAGATATGATGAATTGAGTTGTTTGGTATGAGATACCGTTGCCCATGCTACGGTTGTTGTTTTATTTAGGCAAGGGCAATAATTATCGCTCCGATTGTGACCATTAATCCTCCGATGATGAGCTGCCATGAAATCTTTTCTGCAAGAAAAATGACAGAAAAAATGATGATCATCGGAAGGCTTAGACGATCAAGTGAGGCTAATTTGCTCGCAGTCGTTTCTTTTAGTCCAAGGAAGTAAAACAGCCAAGACGCGGCTCCAAAAAGCCCAGCGATGGCGATAATCGCCCAATCTTTTAATCCAAGCTTTGAAATTGAATGAAATTTACCGGAAACGAAAACCGTTCCAGCCATAAATATAAACATGAAGGCGCTTCTTACAGCGGTTGCAAGGGTTGGATCAACGCTTTTTAAGCCAATTTTTCCGGTTATCGTCATGAGGGCAGCGGTGATTGCTGCGAGCAAGCCATAGACAATCCACATATTTTATCTCATTCTACCCTTTATGAAGCCTTTGCGCATCTTAGGGATAGAGACGAGCTGTGATGAGACGGCGGTATCGATTGTGCGTGTTTCAAAGATGCGTGTTTTAGTTGAGCAAGACTTTGTTTCATCGCAGGTTCCGATTCATCAAAAATATGGAGGGGTAGTCCCTGAGGTTGCAGCGCGCTCGCATGTGCCGGAAACGGTGTCTCTTATTACGCAAGCGCTTGGCAAGCAAGGATTAAACGCCTTTGATGCAATCGCGGTCACTTCTGGGCCTGGGCTCGCGACGGCATTACGAGTGGGGATAGAGGCGGGTCGTGTTTTGGCTTGGTTATCGAATAAGCCGATTGTAGGCGTAAATCATCTTGAAGGGCATTTGGCTTCGGCGTGGCTTCATCCTGATAATCGAAAACATTTTACGTTTCCGTTGCTCGCGTTAATCGTGTCTGGGGGTCATACAGAAATCGTTCTCATGCATGGGTTTGGTCAATATCAAATCGTGGGGCAGACGCGTGATGATGCGGCTGGTGAGGCATTTGATAAATCCGCTAAACTCATGGGTTTGTCGTATCCTGGGGGTCCGCAAATTGCACGATTAGCTCTCGAGGGAGACGAGCGTGCATTTGAGTTGCCGCGACCGATGTTACACGATGGAAGTTTTGATTTTAGTTTTAGCGGATTAAAAACGGCAGTAAGGAATACATGGGAAACATGGCAGCATGGGCCTCAGGAGCGTAAAGAACAAGCCCGTAAAGATTTAGCAGCTTCATTGCAGCAAGCGATTGTCGATGTATTGGTTGAGAAAACCATTCGTGCCGCCACCTTATATAAAGTGAAGGGCGTGCTGCTTGTTGGAGGTGTATCCGCAAATCAAAAACTTCGAGAAACATTAGGATCTGCAATATCAGAGCGTTTGCCCGGAGCCGTATTTATGCCCTCGGATCGTAAGTATATAACGGATAATGCGGCGATGATTGCTGCGGCAGGCGCATGGAATTTGATGAATGGAAAACAGGATGACTGGCAGGCGCTTGATGCAAAACCTGAATGGAATTTATGAAATATATTGTTTCACGTCTCGAAGATTGGGAGATTGTCGCGCAAGCTGTTGCCGAGCGTCTTGAACCGGGCATGGTTCTCAAGCTCAGCGGTCCTTTAGGCGCGGGTAAAACAACCTTTGTTCAAGTTTTGGCTCGTTTTTTGGGATCAACGGACATTCCTCGAAGTCCGACATTTTCATTGATGCGTACGTATACCATCCCTTTTTATCGTGGCATTAAGCGTTTCATTCATATTGATGCATATCGCTTAGATGATCCGGCGGATGCATTTGCTTTGGGTTTAGATGAGGAGCTTGCCGCGCATGATACGGTCTTAGCCATTGAGTGGGCAGAAAAAATAGAATCTTTGATTAAAGATTTACCTTCGATCACCATGAAAATCGAAACGGACTCCAAAGGAGTCCGTCGTGTCACGCTTGCGTAGGTTCTTGGGGTGGCGCTTTGGGTGTTTCTTTGGTTGCCTCTGCTGTACCGGGTTCTCCGACTTCTGAATCGACATTTGTCGCCGCTAAGACTTCATCAACGCTTGTTAGGCCGTCCAAGGCTTTCAACAGTCCGTCTTGAGCCATGGTGATCATTCCTGCCTTTGCGGCTAATTGCGCGATCTGTGATTCTGAAACATCTTTTTTGAGAACTTCTTCTTCAATTTCATTGGTCATTGTGAAGATTTCATAAATACCAATACGGCCCTTGTATCCATCATCCGTTGGAGTGATTTTTGCCGGATCAGGTTCCATGAAGTTTAGCTTGCTTATATCCACACGATATCCAGAGTTTTCCGGAATGGCTTCTAGAATTTTTTTTACTTGATTTAGTTTTGAAGCGCTTAATTTGGCTGGTCTTGCCATGTCTGGTTTTAAGCGGCGAATGAGTCGTTGACCGATAACGGCATTGAGTGCTGGCGCTAGCAAAAATGGTTTAACTCCCATTGAAAGAAAGCGGGGAATCGCACCAGCAGCTGAATTCGTGTGAATGGTAGAGACGACTAAGTGACCGGTTAAGGCGGCTTGAATCGCGATTTCCGCTGTTTCTGCATCGCGAATTTCTCCGACCATCACGATGTCAGGGTCTTGGCGCAAGATTGAACGTAATCCTTTGGCAAAATCATAGCCTTTGGCATGTTCGATTTGGCTTTGGTTTATTCCTTGGAGTTTGTACTCGATCGGATCTTCAAGGGTGATAATTTTTTCCGTTGGTTGATTGAGCTTTTTTAAGATGGCGTAGAGAGTCGTTGTTTTACCTGAACCGGTAGGACCGGTTGTGATTATCATCCCATTTGGTTTCTCGATTTCACGCTCTAGATCTTCTAAGGCTTTTCCACGTATACCGAGATTATCAAATTCAAGCGCAATGGCTTTTGGACGCAGGATACGCATGACGACCGATTCACCGAATGCGGTTGGTAAGAAACTTACGCGGATATCAATTTTTTCGTTACTTAAATAAATGGTGATACGTCCGTCTTGCGGCACGTCATCAACATTGATTTTAACCCCGGCAAGCAGTTTTAAGCGGCCGATGATTTGCTTCCAGGCTGATTTAGGCAGACTCGCTGCATCGCGTAGCTTGCCGTCAATACGAAAACGAATTTTTACGTCTTCTTCTTCGGCTTCAACATGAACATCGGATGTACCAATTTTTAAGGCGGCACCAAACATGAGGGTGATGATGTCGGTGGTGCTTACCTCGCTAATTTTTTTCTGAAGATCGGTAAAATTAGAAATTTCTTTTTCGTATTTTGCAAGATCTGTTTCCTCAATCCGATAGCCGTAAATGACTTCTTTTGGAGTGGGTAATTTGTCGTATAGCTTGAGCGCGTATTCAAAGCTGTCGTCGGATATTAGGTAGGTTTGTACATTGGCGACGCGATCTTTTTTAATGCGTTCGGCAAGCTTGTCTATTTCTTTGCCTGGCGTGGTTGTTGCGAGACGAATTTCATCACCAACCAAAAAAAATGGAATCACCTGAATCGTGGCAGCAATGTCTTTTGTGATGAGAGTTAGAGCTTCCGGAGCGATAGGGAAGCCTCTCAGAGAGATGTAGGGAATTCCTGCTTGCGCGGCTTTTTCTTGCGTAAGTCTCTCTTTTTCTTGTTGCTTGATTTCGCCCATGCGCGATTCAAGCTCTGAGGCAACGCCAGCCGGGGTTTTTGGTGCGACAGATGCTTTTGTAGATTTTGATGTACTCGA
>Ga0214923_10007154_pt1 | contig 12253 bp, 11 predicted proteins | sample LL1510_MetaG_FD_177993 | JGI IMG/M metagenome (GOLD analysis project Ga0214923, IMG submission 177993) | Freshwater microbial communities from Lake Lanier, Atlanta, Georgia, United States - LL-1510 | ecosystem: Environmental > Aquatic > Freshwater > Lake | place: USA: Georgia | collected...
TACCCCCTAAGGTTTTTCTCAGACAGCTGTTATGCCTTGAGAAAAAGCCTAATGGGCAGCTATCCAGAAAGAGGGATTGCACCCCCGCCTGGTTTGACGCTATTGCTGTACACCCGTACACTTTTGCAGGCAACCCACTGACTAAGGGGTCGCCTGACACGGCATCGTTAGGTAGGCTTCCAGAAATCAAGTACATACTTGACCAAGCCGTCCTTCAGAAGAGTAGTATGCCTCGCATCAAGAAACAGTTATACGCCAATGAGTGGGGTTGGCCGACCAATGATTCAGGTTGGAAAAATAGTGCAGCTGGTATTGAGCAAAGAAAAGTCAATGGCAGCCCGCCCTTACTCAATCAAACCGCTGGAGTTTATACAGCGGAAAGTTTATATAGAATGTGGAGCTGGGGTATTGACCAATCAGCTTGGTACGCACTGAACGACGTGAGTACAGCCAGTAGTAGTGGCTCTTGGTGGGGGAGTGGTCTGTTTAGTGACCAGAGTGTTAACATTGACTGTCAGGTAAAAGATTGTTCAGATCAAAACAGTGAAACCTGTGCCAAAAATAATAGAATATCGACTACTCAATCCAGTAAAGCCTATTGCTTGAGGCTGTTGCCTAAGCCCAACGTTCTGCGTGCTCATCGCTTTGCTACTTTTGCCTGGGCTGAAAAGAGTCGGCTTGGCCTGTGGAGCATAGCTCCTAGGGGGTGTAGTTTGACTGGATCGCGGCTGTATTGGTACTATCGGCCCAGCCCCAAGGGGAGATGGCGAGGGTTGGCGCAAGGTGCGCTCCAGAAGGGGCGAATTACGGTTTTACATGCAGTAATCCCCAATGATCTCAGCAATGAATCCAGAGTACATACCAGGATTCGGGGGCAAGGCTGCTTAGACTCCTCTATTCAAATGCCGATTGTGCAAAACCCACGGGTGAATAGCAGTGCGGGCTATATACCCCAGTGGTATGAGCCAGTCTGCTATAAAAACTCTATTTGGAAGCCGAATATCCTTTACCGCTCCAACCAGATTGTAGTATGGAGGAGTAAAGCCTGGATTACGACTAGAAGCGGTTCAAAAGGAGTACCCCCTGGGTCTAATCCAAAGCATTGGATACAATATTCTGGGCCTGATGTTACAATGACTGATCCTCTTGAATGGGGGAGGGTATGTAGATATCAGCGGGGAGAGATTGTCCACTATTCCGGTTATGAATGGATCTCGGTCAAAACCAATAACAAGGGACTGCCACCGGAAGACTATCCTTTGGCCTGGCGGAAGGCGAGCGCTATAGAATAATGCTAAGACAATGCTAGTCTATCTAGCATTTCTCCGTTGTACGAGAAGAATGCGTCAACCGCCCCGCATACCGTGTGGTGCCATTCCCCTTGGCTAATTATCATTACACAGCTACTTCCCCTGGCAACAAGTTGAACCACTTCGCCAGATGGGTTGCGCTCTACTGCAATTTGCCAAGCAAGGCCTTCTACTGAACCATTTGAGCTTTTTTCAGCCAGACCCCAGAGGTAAGCAATTTGCTCGTACCGCCCTGGGGTCATTGGTGGTGCTCCCATGTTCATCATTCTTTCCATGTCTTATTTAAACTACATCTCACGTAGGCAATACGACAAGAGAATGGGTAGAAACTCCACTAGAACAATCCGTGAGTTACGTAAGTTTCGACCGCTGCTGCAGCAATAAGCATGGGCACAGAAATAATGGCAGTAAAAATAGATACGGCTGCCAGCTCGTTCCAGCGTTTTTCGTGTCCAAGAATAAGGCATGCGGCTAATGGCAAGAAAATTGCGGTCAATTCAGGTATTCCATGGAGTGCAGCTCTAATAAGCAGGGAAGAGGAACTCATGTTCATTGTCGCAGCAGCGTCATGGAGGCTAAGTCCTAATTCCCATGCTTGGAAGCATAAGGAGTAAGCAGTAAGACCGGCTACTATAGCCATAGCAAAAGAGCCAGCGTGCTCATGGACCCACCTGTTAACTCCTTTGAAATGTTTCGCCTGCATAGGCACAGCACGTCTTGATAGATAAGCTGCTATACACACCAGTAAGTGCATCAGCAGAACCATTAGGTTCCTTATTAGTATCCACATCATGTCATGAAAATCTCCTCCGTGGGAAAAAATAGGGAAATATTCATCATGAGTTTGCGGGACAACCACTGAAATAACCCAAGCACCGAGGAACATTAGGAGAGCTATCCCTAATGAAGCCACCATCCACGGCCTCACAGTCTGCCAGGGGTGTTTGAACCAGTGCTTTAGAGTAGCGCGGGTTTCTTGAGTACCAACCTGGAAAGCCATTTTCCCAGGGTTTTCTTCGGTAGGCAGATCAGGCTCAGGAGAGGGCACCTATCAACTTTAAACCCTACGCACCGCTAGAGGCAAATCAAAGCGCCCGGTATCGCGTAACTAATCAGTTTAAACGAACTGTTGCGGAAAAAGTCTTTCTGGTTCATCCTTGATGTATGGGAACTAATGGGATCGGTGGTTTTGATAGCCTCAGGCGAATGCCAGTCAACAATCCTGTCCGCAGTACCCCCAACCAAGCTAGCGGAGCTGATTTTGCTAAGGCATTAGAGCAGGCAGACAGAGCTGGCAAGGGAGAAAAGATTCTTAAACCAGTTCCAGGGGAAGTTATTAAATCTTTCAGCAATGACCACCCTGGAATTGACCTACAAGCAGACATCGGGACTCCTGTAATTGCTGCCAGTCAAGGAACAGTTGAATCCAGCGGGTGGGCTGGTAGTTATGGAAACCTTCTTGTTGTGCGACATAACCAGCACGAGAGGGCTTACTATGCCCACTTAAGTGAAATGCAAGTGCATCCTGGCCAAACAATTAAAGCTGGGGATACTATTGCAGCTAGCGGTAATACCGGACAAGCATCTCTTCCGCATTTGCACTTTGAGCTCAGAGAGTCTGGCCAAGCTGTCGACCCTCAAAGTCGTATTAGCTGAGCTTAAGACTCACTGCAACTTTTCTTTCTTAAACCATCCAAAAGTACTGCGGCAAACTAGGATAAGAAGTTGTACAAGAGCCATGTTTTTGAGGTATTGTAATGCATGTTCAACAAATTAACAAGCCGAGCAAGAGACGCGTGCAACCATGCTGGCTCAGAGGCAATTGCCTTAAAGGCTACTGTTATTGGAGCAGAACATCTTCTGTTGGGTTTGCTAGTGAGTGATCAAGACCCACCTTTTGAGGCATCCCTGGAGCAGCTACGCCAGGCGGCTAAGCAACTACCGATTCCTCAAGAGTCAGGTCCAACCCTTAGCTATTCACAGGAAGCCATGGACATACTGCGCACAGCTTCAAAACTAGCTACAGATGGTGTTGTAGATGTGTCGCATCTGTGGAGAGCTCTTTTACAGGACTCAACCGGGAGCGCTTGTATCATCCTTGAAAAAGCAGATGTTGATATTTTTTCAGCTCAACAATCGGTTAATGAAATGCTACGCAGTGTACCAAACAGTGAATCTCCTGTAGAAATCAGCGGAGTCGATGCTCTGCTTACTAATTTATGTGATTTAGCCCTAGCGAACAAGCTGGCGCCGCTAGTAGGCAGAGAGCCTGAGATCCAGGAACTAATGACATCTTTGGCGCGGTGGGGTAAAAACGCGCCAGTGCTAGTAGGTGAACCTGGTGTAGGGAAGACAGCTATCGTTGAAGGTTTAGCCCAAAAATTAGCCCAAGGACAAGCACCTAAACCATTGCGTGGTTGTGAGATCGTCTCTTTAAATCTAGGTGCTTTACTTGCTGGCACTAGATACCGAGGGGATCTTGAAAACCGTGTGCAGGAACTATTCAAAATGGTTAATAGCAACGCTAACCTTATTCTGTTTATAGATGAAATACATACCGTGCTTGGCGCTGGAAACAGTGAGGGGGCAATGGACCTGGCCGGCCTTATCAAACCTCTGCTAGCCCGGGGGGACTTTAGGATGATAGGCGCAACAACATCAGAGGAATATTCAAGAAAGCTGGAGCGCGACCCAGCTTTTGCAAGGCGACTCCAAAAAATTACTGTAACCGAGCCAACCCTTGGTGAGTCTATAGAAATTCTCCAAGGACTTAAAGAGACGATACAAGCACATCATAAAGTACAAATTGATAGTTTAGCTATTAAATCAGCCGTAGAGTTGAGCTGTAAATATATGACCACTCAGCATCTCCCTGATAAAGCTGTAGACGTAGTAGATCAAGCTGCAGCTCTGGCTTCACTGGCTGGTAAAACAAAAGTGACTCAAAAGGAAATCGCCCAAGTTGTATCAGCATGGACCGGAGTTCCTCAAGACGAACTGCAGCAACTTCAAGATAGTAATATGCTTGACCTGGAAAACAAGCTTTCACAGCAAGTCATAGGACAAGAACATGCTGTCCAAACAGTGTCCCTAGCCTTGCTACGCCAAAGCGCAGGGCTTGGTGCCGACGAAAGGCCAGTTGGTAGCTTCTTATTTTGCGGACCCACTGGTGTTGGTAAAACAGAACTAGCAAGAACACTTGCCAAAGAAGTCTTTTTGGATGCTAATGCACTCACCAGATTTGACATGAGTGAATACGCTGAAAGGCATGATGCCAGCAGACTGATTGGCGCCCCTCCTGGGTATACAGGCCATCAAGACGGTGGTCAGCTTGTCAATGCAATTAGAGATCGCTCGGCTTGCGTTCTGCTGTTCGACGAGATTGAAAAAGCCCATCCGGATATAGTTCAACTACTACTTCAGATCCTGGAAGAGGGGGAACTCAGGGATGGTCGGGGGAGAATCGCAAGCTTCAGAAATGCAATTATCATCTTAACTTCCAATCTAGGGGCAAAATGGAGTAACCACTCTCGACCGCATCTAGGATTTGGTGGTGGAGATCTAAAGCAAGAACGTACAGCAAAAATGGAGGAGGAGGTAGGCGGCTTTTTTACTCCCGAGTTGATAGGCCGGTTAGATGAAATTGTTATATTCCAGCCTCTACAAAAAGAGCATTTAACCCAGATCACAGAAATACATTTGCGCCGACTGAAAGACAGGCTTCTTCATCAAGGCATTAAGCTTAGTTGGAATAAAAGCGCTGTAAGCCATATGACAGCCAATTATCTTGAACTTCAAGGCGGAGCTAGAGGTGTGCGCAACATGATTCGCAAGCACGTAGAAGACCAAATAGCTCCTATAATTGTTGCTCAGCAACCTTCCAAAATCAAAGTTACCCTAAAATCTGATCAATTAGCATTCGTGGTAAATTAATTAATAGTTATGGGTTTATCTGAAGCACAGTTAAATTTTTTCATCCAACAGGACTCACCTCAAGTACTCCTGTTCATAGGCCCTTCGGGCTCGGGTAAAAAGGATCAAGCGATGGAAGCCGGACGAGCATGGAGCCAAGGTGAGCCGATAGACTTTAGCGATAATCAAATCGTAATGAGTAAAGTGCCCGCTGAAGGCAAGGTATCCATGCAAACACTGCAAGACTACTTTAGCTTATCTCCGGGCAATAGGCAGGCTATAATCCTAAATCTGGATGGGGCAGGGATAGAAGTACAAAATGCCATACTTAAAAGGTTTGAAGAGCCCACTAACCGGACTTGGGTATTAGCACTGACGACTAACCCTGCACGCCTTCTGCCTACTATCCGCTCTCGCTGCCAAACAATCTCGGTTCCCAAAAGAAGCAGAGATGACCTAGCGGCATGGGCTCTGATGAATAATATTAACCACACAGAAGAGGAAGTGGTTTTAGCCGAAGGTAGCAGCGAGCGTCTTGTATGGATTGTCGACAATAGAGATACCGTAGATGCAGTTAAGACCAAAGATGCAGCCAAACTCCTGCATAATCTTAGAACGCAAGATGAAGCCATTTTTTGGTGCTCTAACGTCCTCGGGTTAATGAAAAGCCTCCATTGGACTGACATAGAAGAGGCTAGGCAGATATTATCTCGCGGAGGTAAACCCGAAGCAGCTCTTGCTGTTGCCCTGCTTGCTTAGTCTTCGTCAGGAGATGGCAGCCCAAAGTCTCCCTTTTCTTCAGCTAATGTCGAATCCCGCTTGTCGCCATCAAGGGGAGTCATGCCGAACTGTGCCAGTAGATCCGCGGGATCGGACGAGGATTTACCTGATTGAGCTTGAGTATTGTTTAGTGGTTGTTTCGGTTTTTTGGCTGTAGCAGTCTTTGGGCGAGAAGTAATCTTTACACTGCCATCCACCATACGCCTTAGAAGTTCTGTTGCCTCTTTATGCGTTTGTTTATCAAGAACTTCGACCAGCTGAACTACCATGCGACCTTCTTCATATCGCGCCCATGCTGTTCGAAGCGCCAAGTAGATTTCAGTATGGTGTTCGCGCATAGCAAGCCGCAGCAGAGGGAAGGCCGCCGCAGCCACTGCCGGGCCTGGGAGTTTAATCTCTTCTGATGAAGGTTTATTATTCTGTTTAACCGCTTTTTCTGAATCAGAAGAGGTTTCTTTTACTTTGGATTTAGCTCTTGGTGTGTCAGTAGGCTTGCTATCTTCATGGCGTAGCTGCTCTTTCGCAGGCTCCTCCACAGGCTCTTTCGCAGGCTCCTTGGGAGTACTCGTAGGTGGAGAGGGCACTGGTGTAGTTTGAGTCTGGGGGCTGGTCTGGGCTGGCTTGGTGCTGTCTGACTTATGACTGATATTTATGAAGTCCGAATTTTGACCGAGATTATTTGCTACGGCAACAATCCCATTCTCCAAAGTCCAAACAGCCGAACCCCCTGCTGACGATTGGCTGTAAGCCTTCTCGATTATCCCTACCAACATCCAAAGTTGATTCTCAGAAATGTCACCAGATAGAGCATTGGCGTGTTCAATTAGCCTGGAATTAGAGGCTAGACTTTCTGGAACTGCACCTGTTTGTTGGGCATACATCAGCAGTCTCAGGAACTGAGCTAGGTCGCCAAGGCTTTCTCTTAGATCGTACCCTTCTGACTGCAGTTCTTGCAACAGCGTCAGGGCGCCTCCTGCGTCTCCTGATGCAACTCTTTTGATTAGTTCTGCCCAACGGTCTGGGCCAGGTAGGCCAGACAATTGGTAAACCAGCTCAGCGGTGATGTCGGTGTTACCGCCCGAACTATAAATTTGGTCGAGGAGACTTAAGGCATCCCTAAAACTGCCTGCTGCAATTCCGCTTATAGCGGATAGGGCTTCCTCGTTGATTTTGATTCCTTCTTGGTCGGCGGCTCTTTTGAGAGCAAACTCTATCTGCTCTCCTGTAGGCCTGCGCAGTTGATAATGCTGGCACCGGGACCTAATTGTAGGTAAAACTTTAGCAGCTGCAGTTGTAGCAAAGATGAAATGGATATGGGAAGGAGGCTCTTCCAAGGCTTTTAACAGGGCGTTCTGTGCCTCTCGGGTAAGCATATGAGCCTCATCGATAATGATTACGTGAGACTGACCAAGCATGGGAGACATTTGCAGGCGGTCTCTTAGAGATCTAGCATCATCAACCCCTCGGTTAGAGGCCGCATCAATTTCTAATAGGTCTGGGTGAGAATCTTCCTGGCAGGATTTACATGCATTGCATTCCCCGCAAGGTTGTGACGTGGGGTATTTTTCGCACAAAATGCTTTGGGCGATCAGCCTGGCCAGGGTTGTTTTCCCAATGCCATGCGGGCCGCTCAGCAATAAGGCATGAGCGAGTCGGTCACTGGCTAATGCGTTTTGTAATGCCTTGACTACTATGTCTTGTCCCACAACCTGATCAAATTGGTGTGGTCGGTAGGTGCGGTACAATGCCATACTTGGATTTTACTCTGTTTAGCTTCCCTTTTGTCGTTATTCCGGATATGATGTAAGAGATGAGTGAAATTGTTCCCCCTCCGATGTCCGATGATCAACGGCGTGATGCCCTTCGACAGGCGAATCAAATTAGACGGCTGAGAGCTGACGATAAAGAGTTGATTCGAACCAGGAAGCTAGACCCGCGCACTATACTCGCCAACCCTCCTGAGCACTGGAAGGCTGCAAGAATAGCTTATCTGCTAAGATCGGTTCCGGGAGTAGGCAGGACTAAAGTGGACCGCATCCTGGAAACGCAAGGAGTATCTCCTGTTAAAACCATTGGTGGGCTAAGTGATCAGCAGCGTCAAAGGCTCTCTGCTAGTCTCGACAGATATTATTCCTAAAGCGTCCTAAAGCCTTCTTGAGCTATATACGACTAAGCCTCTCAAGCCGTGACAAGGAATTGTTTTTTAATCCAAACCCTTGATTAATGCAAAGAGTGCAGACCAGTCTATTTGGTCTTCTCTAATTAGCCTTCGTGGTTTATCAGAACGCAGATTGTCAGATATCTCTAGTGAGTCTCGGTTGTGCGGGCCAATAATCTGGTGCATCAAGAAAAACTGTGCTTTAGCTTCTTGACCATAGCGTAAGTCTTCTTGAACTTTAGAGAGCGCCATTGGATGGTTTTCCAGCATTTGGAAAGTTTGCCAAGCATCCCATCCAGCCCATTCGTCTCTATATCCCATAAGTTAATCCTAGCAAAACCCAACTTTCCCTGTCAGGGTTCCGGCTTAGTACAATCAGCAGTATTGCCTGGCGCAATGTAAGTTTAACCCATGAGAGCAATCAAAAGATTCTTCGGCTATATTGCTCGTTTTTACTGGGGTAGCGGAATTGCCGCAGATGTTCCTGCCCTTTCATACTTTTTGCTGATCTCGCTGGCTCCTTTTCTGCTGGGGGTGACTTCAGTAGGCGCTCTTGTCTCAAGCACTGATGGGCTTGTTCGCAGTATTACTGGGCGCGCTACAAGCACCCTGCCACCGGACCTAGCTAAAGCCATAACCTCGCTCGTCCAACAAACCCATATTGATTCCCCATGGTTGCTAGCTTTGGCGCTGTTTGGCTGTTTATGGACATGTAGTGGGGCGGTAGGTGTTATTGCTAGATGCGCTAACCGGCTGTTAGGTAGACAGCCATTCGTGGCTACTCTGGGGAGGATTTACGAGATGTTTCTGGCTGGAGGCGTGGTCGTTCTAGTGGTGGTTATGATGGCTGTGGGTGCCGCTGCTGGTGGATATCTTAGCAGCTGGCATTTGCCAATGGGAGATTGGCTTATACCTCTAACAGCATGGATTGTCACTCTTGTTTGTCTTACTATGCTTTTTGCTGTTGCCCCCAGAGGGGGGATGAGGATTTCAGCAGCGCTCGTAGGGGCATTCCCAGCATCTCTCTTTCTGCAAGCCGTCCCAGTGATCGTTGGATTATATGTTAGCAATGCTGCAACAGTGAACGTTGCTCGCATTTTCTTCTTGCTGGTGATTTTGGTGCTTGCGTGTTCTATCAGTGCCCAAGCGATTCTTATTAGCACCGGTATAGCTTGTAAATGGCACCTGCGTGGAGAAAGTGCTACAAACGAGCCTCCTACTGACCCTAAGGCCTCTTAATAGACTAGAATATATATAGGTCAATTATGAGACAGGCTTTTGAACAGCAATTAGCACGCTCCGATGAACTCCCCAGGGTTCCTGGTTTAGTTGCTTATATCAGAGAGAATGAAGGGGACTCAGAGGTTCCCAGACTATATGAGCGCTTTATGTGGGAGATGCGCAGGGAAAAAGAGCCCAGGCAGGCGCTGCAAGCGGCTAAATTCGCTTTATCTTATACTCCTTCCAAGGAAAAAAGCTTACAAGAAGCGCTAGACGATATAACCAATGCAGTTCACCGCATGCCACTAAACCTAAACGCTGGAGAGCATCGCAACATAGCAGAGGGACTAGAAATTGTAAATCTCTGGGACCATTCCATTTGGATAAGTCAAAATGAGATTTCTCTTTGTAAACAACAAATTGCTGGCGCCAAGCAGCTGATAGTGGTATGTGATGATACCGAAGCTAGCGCTCGCTTGGCAGACCAGAAAATGATTTGGAATGTGCCTGTATTTGATGAAAGCTCTGAAACTAGTTTTACAGAGCTTTGGCGCTTGCAAAATAAAGGTGACCTGCCTGATTGGGCTTTGGCATACAGCTCTTTTCGTCACTTAGCTGATTCAGAGCAGCTGCCTAGCGAACATCAGGTTAGATCTATGATTGCCAGAGAGACTGTTCAAGAGATCCTTCTTTCTCATTCGTACGGACCTTCTCCTGAAGAATTAAGTGCAATCGAGCCTGACGAGATGGAATGGGCTATGGAACAAATAGACCTTTTCTTTGATCACTATACAGCCGAACCTAGGCTTGCTCTGTCATGCCATAGCCTAAAAGACTTTTCGCCACTAGCTGACTGGCAGCAACATGGCCCCCAGGGCCAGAGAGCATTAATCGAGGCTGTGACTGGTAATAATACTTTAGTATCTGAGGCATTGCATAGTGTTGATCGCATAAGAATTGGTTCACTCGCTTTTACAGGGGATCCCGACAACAACGGGGATGACCTTTTAAGTGCTGTTCTCCCCGCCCAGGACTGTACGGTTGTCTTAAAGCCTGAAACTCTCCATCAAACCCTTTTCCTTACTGGGCTCCCCTACCCCGCTGCTGAACTACCCGTTCCTTCCTCAGAACATGGTATGTATAACACAATGGCTGTTGGCAGAGAAGTAACCGAAATGCTTAAAGCCCGAGCCTACCTTTGCTTGACTCCGGCTACAGAAGAATCAATAAGAGACTACTTTCAGGGTCGCTCAGATGAGTTAGAGCTTGAAGATGCGACGGGAAATCCTGCTTTCCAAGCCTTGATTACAGCGGTGATGATACGTCGCAAGCAAGGAGAAGATAACCCCATGGTCAAGGCAGCACTTAGAGTTGCTGCAGCCCATGCCATCTATGTAGGCCTTAACAGCGACACTTTGAGAGATCCCATAGGAGGAATCCATCTCGGCCCTCTGATTTTAGACGACGTTGAGCAGGTTGTCGTTCCAGTCAGGAATGAGCATGAGTGGGAAGAGTACCACCGCACAGGGCAAGTACCTGAATGGCTGAATTCAGCACAAAAGTTTTTTAGCAGCAAAGGAATTAGGCTGCGTGCTCGCTCTCATATCGGTCATGGATCTATGGCGGTAGCAGAATGAGCTTGACGCTTGCAATAGACACTCATTCAGTCATGTTTCGAGCCTTTTATGCTGCGCACGCAGGCGGCAACGGAGCAGAAATAGGTCTGAACATCATGAGACGAATGCTGGGAGGCGTTATTGAGAACAGCAACCCACACTATGTATTTGCTGCAAGAGATCCAGGAAAGCCGACTTTTAGACACGAGCTAGATGATAACTATAAAGGCTCGCGAGGAAGCACTCCAGATGAGCTTAAAAAAATGATTCCCCAGGCAATTCAAATGCTTGAAGAATCAGGAATACCAGTTCTTTGTGAAGATGGTTTCGAGGCTGACGACATACTTGCTACTATGGCAAGTCAGATCAAAGACGGGCATCATCTTATTGTGCTATCTTCTGATCGAGATCTAGTTGGGTTAGTGAAACCCGGAGTAGACCTCTTGATGTTTGTTGGGGGTGGACAGCAAAAATGGGTTACCCATGAGAACGCTCATCAGGTCTTCGGTGTACCAGTCCATCAGGTAGCGGACTACAAAGCGCTTGTTGGTGATTCTTCTGATAATATTCCAGGGGTCAGAGGAATAGGGCCAAAAACCGCCGCCTCTCTTCTTGAGAAATACTCAGACCTGGAATCCATTATCGCCGCAAAAGATGATTTACCACCGAAGGTTGGTAATCTGCTTAACGAAGAGGCTATACAGACAGCCCGCCTTTGTAAACAGCTTGCTGACCTTCATAACCAAGTGCCTCTAAATTTAGACGCCAGCCAAGCCAAATGGAGCCAAGAAAAAATGCAGGCGTTAACTAGGCCTTGACGAGTAGTCGTTGATTATGGGATGCCGTAGTACACAGTAACTGCAAATCCACCTGGTAGTGACTGTCCAGCTCTTGGGAAGGTTTTTGAAACGATCCCTACTCTACCTGATTTAACAGGCTTTGGATTCCAGTTTAAGCCGCTGGACCACAATGTATCCCTGGCATCGTTGAAGTCAAGCCCTACCAGGTCTGGAATAAGAACGGTTTTAGCTGGCTTGGAGATAACGAGTACCACTGCTTTGCCACTAGGTAGAACTGTGTGTGGAGCGGGATCTTGCTTAATAACATATCCAGGCATCATAGAGCTTGTCTGGAATTTTATCTTGACCGGCCAACTACCCTCTTTGGCTTTTTGTTTGGCTTGAGCCAGTTTGGCTCCCACCATATTTGGTAGTGGTCTGCCATGGCTATGGATTAACTGCCAGCTGCCAAAATAG
>Ga0214923_10007155_pt1 | contig 12253 bp, 13 predicted proteins | sample LL1510_MetaG_FD_177993 | JGI IMG/M metagenome (GOLD analysis project Ga0214923, IMG submission 177993) | Freshwater microbial communities from Lake Lanier, Atlanta, Georgia, United States - LL-1510 | ecosystem: Environmental > Aquatic > Freshwater > Lake | place: USA: Georgia | collected...
CGAGCACGCCAAATAACAGCAATCCTCCACGGTGGGATACGAGCGCCTCATGAAGGATTCCGTCCTTCGAGAAGAATCCACTGAAGGGAGGCAAACCGAGAATGGCAGCCCAACCCGCAGTAAAGGTCCAAAAGGTCAGGGGCAGTACCTTTCGGAGCCCTCCCATCTTGAACACATCCTGCCCACCCGAAAGCGCATGAATCACGCTACCTGCACCCAGGAACAAGAGTGCCTTGAAAAACGCGTGCGTCATCACATGAAACACACCGTACTCAAAGGCACCCACGCCACAGGCCGCGAACATGAAGCCCAGTTGAGAGATCGTCGAGTAAGCGAGAATCTTTTTGATATCGGACTGAAAGCACGCCGTGACTGCCGCCATGAGCGCGGTCGCAGCCCCGATTGCCGCAATCACACTCATCGCCGTCGGAGACTGTTCGATGGCGGGGTGCAAGCGGGCAAGAAGATAGATTCCGCTGGTGACCATGGTCGCGGCATGGATCAAGGCCGAAACCGGTGTTGGTCCGGCCATCGCATCAGGAAGCCAGGTGAAGAGGGGGATTTGAGCCGACTTTCCGGTACACGCGAGGAAAATCAGCATTGCAAAAAGAGTGGCGACCTTTCCGTCAAAGGTCACATTCGCGAGGGACGCTAGATCGAGGGTGCCTGCCACTTGGAACGCCACAAACATCGCAAACAAAAGACCCAGATCCCCGATCCGATTCATGAGAAATGCTTTTTGGGCAGCTTTCACGTTTTCCATTTCTCGAGACCAGAATCCGATCAACAAATAACTTGCCAGCCCCACACCTTCCCAACCCAAAAAGAGTTGCGGCACGGATGAGCCCAAAACCAGGTTCAACATCATGAAACAAAAAAGATTCAGGTAGGCGAAATATCGAGCCGCCCCTTGATTCTCCATGTATCCGATGGAATACACGTGAATGAGCGAGCCCACTCCCGTGATCACCAGGGTGAACACGGCACTCAACCGGTCGAAACGATACCCAAAATCAACATTTAAATTTCCGATCTTGAGCCAAGAGAAAAGCGACTCCTCCAATGCGCTTGCAGGCTCCCCAAGGGATTTAAGCTTCATCCACGACAAGATCGCCAAAACAAAAGAGGCGATCATCGCCGCAGACGCGATCCCTCCAGCGAGTTTGACCGAGGTTTCCTTGCGTCGGGAAAGAGCACTAAAATGATAAAAGCCATTCAGAGCGAATCCCAAAAGGGGCAATAGGACCAATAAGGTGACCATCATCTGTTAATCCCTCAATACTTGAATTTGATCCGAATCGACTGTCCGGAGGGTTCTGAACAAAGCAATCACAAGACCGAGCCCGACGGCTGACTCGGCCGCCGCAACCGTCATCACAAATAAGACTGCGAGTTGGCCATCGAGGCTTTGATGCATCTTGGAAAACGCGACAAAGCTCAAGTTGACTCCATTCAACATCAACTCCACGCACATCAGCATTACGAGTAGGTTCTTGCGAATCATCAGGCCGAAAAGTCCGATCCCGAAGATCACCAGGGCAACCGGGAGCAACATCCAGGGTTCGACACCAATCATGACGCCGCTCCTTCCATTGAGTTCTTGCGCTTGGCCAGTGCAATGGTCGCAACAATGGCACCCAACAACAGCACTGAAGTGAGCTCAAATTGCATCAAATGGTCTGTAAATAAAGACTCGGCAATCGCGCGGACATTCCCACCCAGTTCGATGACCTTGTCTTCGGTCATCTGTCCCCTGGGCTGAATTCCCTTCGCAAGCAAACCGACCCTGATCATAGAATAAACCAGTGCTGAAACCCCAAGAGCGGCGAATCCCTTAAAGAAGGGGCTCGAGGATTTCAAGTCCTCGACGGGGCGATCCTGATTCAGGAGCATGATCACAAATACGAATAGAACCATAATGGCTCCCGTATAAACGAGAATCTGGAGGGCTGCGACCAAATGTGCCGACATCAGGGCATAAAGCCCTGCGAAGGCAAAAAACACGGTAATCAAAGCGAAGGCTGAGGCTACTGGGTTCTTCTTAAAAACGACCATCAGCGATCCAAGAATCGCAATCGATGAAAAAATGAAAAAGGCCAACATGCGGTAGTCCATCACTTGTTCCCTCGCTGTTCGAGCAAGAAGTCCTTTTCATAGACCGTTCGTCCCTGCTGGCTCATCTCGTAAATGTTGGAAAGCTTGATCGCATCTTTGGGACATGCCTCCTCGCACATTCCACAAAAACAACACCTCAAGGAATCGATCTCAAACTTAACCGGATACTTTTCCTTGTCCTCGCGCTCTCCCGCAACAATATGAATGCATTCGGCGGGGCAGACGGTCGGACACAACATGCATGCGGTACAATTCTCGACACCATTCACCGCCTTGATGTAATGCTGACCCCGATATCTCGCAGAGTAATCGCGTCGCTGCTCGGGGAACTGGAGCGTAACCTTCTTGTGAAACAAAAAGTTCTTCATGGTAATCATCAGGCCCCTGATGATTTCAATGAGGTAAAGCCGATTCAAGAATCCGGGTTTTCGCAATGCCAACATAATCAGAGCACTCCTCGGGAGATGAGATATCCGGTGACCAGAACGTTCACGAGTCCCAGCGGAAACAACACCTTCCAGCCAAAGTTCATGAGTTGGTCAAATCGAAAGCGGGGAAGGGTCCATCGCACCCAAACAAAAAACCACATCCACGACGCAACCTTGATGACGAATGAAATGCCCTGAAAAAATACTTGTACGAATTCGGGGTTTGAAACCAGATTCAGAGATTGCACCCACGAGACCAGAATGGAAAAGAATGGCAACAGCTGCCACCCCCCGAAGAACAAGGTACTGATCAAGGCAGAGGCAACCGCCATATTCACAAATTCGGCCATCATGAACAGGGCAAACCGCATCGAGCCGTATTCCAGGTGGTAACCGGCGATCAGTTCGGACTCACCCTCAGGCAAATCAAAGGGAAGGCGATTGGTTTCCGCGAATACTGAAACCAGGAAGAGCAAGAAGCCCACGGGTTGAATGAAAACGCCCCACTTTGGAATCGCAATGGAGCCGAGCATGAATAGGGTTTCACCTTGGGCCTGCGCAATATCGCCCAACTTCATGGATTGGAACACCATCATCAAGCCCACCAGCGACAACCCTAGTGTGAGCTCATAACTAATCATCTGGGCAGAACTTCTCAGGCTTCCCAAGAGTGAGTAATGATTGTTTGAGGCCCAACCGGCCATGATGATTCCATAGACGCCCAAAGAAGCGATCGAAAAGCAGTACAAAACGCCGACATCCAGATTCGCGATTTGAAAGTGGGTCGTGGTGCCGTCCAGGGTGAGCGACCCGGCAAACGGAATCACCGCAAAGGTCATGAATGCCGGGATGACCGCAATCCAAGGCGCTATCGTATAATAGAACTTGTTCACATGGGCCGGAGCACGGTCCTCCTTGAAGATGAACTTGATTACGTCACATGCGGCTTGAAAGAGGCCGAACGGACCCATTCGGTTGGGCCCCAGACGATTCTGCATGAGGGCGGACCCCCGGCGCTCCACAAAGAGCATGATCGGAACGGTGGCTAAAAGTCCCGCAAGCACTATTCCAATTTTCACGAACATCAGGATTTGTTCGAGTTCGCTCATACGCGGGCCTCCGTGGTCTTCGGATGATAGGTAACCATCAGAATCTCTCCGATCGCCTTGCACCTACCGCGCGGGGTAAGCGCTCGCTTCAGTCTCTGCTCAGTTCCCTGGTGATTCACTACGGTGCCGTCTTTTTCAAGAAAGCTCAGTCCTGGCAAAAGCACGCCAAAAACGTTGCGCTCGCGCTCAAAGAAAACACCGATTCCATAGGTCTTCTTGGCTTCAATTTTCGGGAGCTCAGCTCGCCCACCGCGAAAAACCACCACACTGTCGGCCTTGGCGACACCACTCAAGGGTGCGATCCCCAGCTTTTCTGCGCCCTTGAGATTCGAGGTCTTACTTTTCATTTTCAGGATCGTGTCCTTGGGTCCATCAAGACTCGAGGTCTCAACTCCGGGCGTTCCAAAGCTTTGGATCCTGGCATGGGGAGCCCAAGCCGCTGCGGCCTCACGAATGGATTTCATCTCCTCAAGAGTCAAGTCTGTGCCGACCAGGAAAAGCACGTCCCCCGTAGCGGTATCTGATTTCAGTGAGGGCAGAAGCTCGTCCCATCCCGCAACCAACCATGAATCACCGGACTTCTTCATGGGACTCAGGATGCGGGTTGGATCTTGGACATAATGATAATTGAAGCGACCTTCATCACACATCCAGTATTTGTTGATTTCAAGATTCTCGCGGGGCACGCAGCGATAGACCACATTCCCCTCGTGTTGAACCTCCATATTGCAGCCCTTGGAGCAGCCCTCGCAAACAGTGGCCGTCTTTTGCAACATCCACGCGCGCTTCTTGAATCGGAAATCCTTCAGAGTGAGCGATCCCGTGGGGCAAATGTCGGAGTAATTGCCGGCGTACTCGGTCTTGAGCTGCTTGCCATCGATGGTCGTAATATCAATGTTGTTACCTCGTTTGATGGCTACCATTTCATGGATGCCGGCAACTTCTTCGCCAAAACGAATACAACGCGTGCAGTGAATGCAGCGATTCATGTTCTTTTGAATCACCGGACCCATATCGACGTCGACGTAGGTTCGGCGCTCTTCGCCGTGTCGCATGTATTCGCTACCGTGACCAAAAGAATTGTCCTGCAGGTCACACTCTCCGGCTTTATCGCAAATTGGGCAATCCAGCGGATGATTCAGCAGGAGGAACTCCATGGTTCCCGCACGGCCTTTTTTTACCGCTTCAGACTGGGTCTTCACGACCATTCCCTCAGCAGCCTGCGTGGAGCACGCGGTTTGAAGCTTTGGCATTTTTTCAACTTCGACGTAGCACATCCGACATTGGGCTACGACTGAGAGCCCCGGATGATAACAAAATACAGGAATTTCGACTCCTGCTCGCTTGGCCACCGAAACGAGGTTTTCGCCCGGCTTGAACTCCACTTCTTTTCCGTCAATTGTGCATTTAGGCATGGCGCTTGTGTCCTTTTGCATAGGCGTCGAATTCCGCCCTGAATTTCTTCACGAAACTCTGAACCGGCATCGCGGCTGCATCTCCCAGGGCGCACAGGGTCTTGCCCCCAATATTCCCGGCAACGTCAACCAATAAGTCGACGTCAGAAGGCTTCGCCTCCCCATGGGTGATTTTATGCAGCAGAGACTCCATCCAGTGACAACCCTCTCGGCAAGGAGTGCATTGCCCACAGGATTCATGGGCATAAAACTTGGTGATCCGAAGAAGGAGCTTCGCCATATCGGTGTCCTCGTCGATCACCATGATCGCCGCCGACCCCATCATCGTTCCAATTTTCATCAGGGGCTCGACATCATAAACGGCATCAATCTCGTCCGCGGTGAGGACGGGCGAGGACGAACCTCCCGGAATCACAGCTTTGAGCTTTTTACCCTTCCAAACACCGCCACCCAGTTCGTCGATGATTTGTCTGAGAGTCATGGATCCCGCTTGAATTTCGTAAACTCCGGGCTTATTGACGTGACCCGAAAGAGAGATCAATCGAGTCCCTCCGGATTTGTCGATCTTTCCGAGTTTCGCGAACGCTTCGCCCCCCATCCGGATGATGTGAGGTACGTTTGCGATGGACTCGACATTGTTCACGGCTGTCGGGCATGAGAAGGCTCCCGAAACGGCTGGGAAGGGGGGCTTCACCCGCGGCTCACCCCGCTTGCCCTCCAAAGAATTCAGCAGACCGGTTTCTTCCCCGCAGATATAGGCACCCGCCCCCCGATGAACGGTGATCTCTAGATCAAAGCCAGAACCAAAAATATTCTTGCCCAGAAACCCTTTCGCTCGTGCTTCTTCGATCGCCTCTTCGAGCAATCTTGCTTCGCGGACATATTCACCGCGGATGTAAACATAGGCGTGATTGCAGCCGATCGCATAGGAGCCGATCAAGAGTCCTTCGATCAGCACATGTGGGGTATACCGGATGATTTGACGATCCTTGCAGGTGCCAGGCTCTGACTCATCTGCATTGCAGACCAGGTACTTGGGCTTTTCAGAGTTCTTTGGGATGAAGCTCCACTTCATGCCCATCGGGAATCCCGCTCCGCCCCGGCCTCGGATATTCGCTTTTTTCACTTCTTCGATCACTTGGTCCGGAGCCATTCCTCCCAGTACTTTGCGTGCGGATTCATATCCACCCATCTTCGCGAGGTAGTAGTCCACCGAACGATTGGCGTCATTCCAGAAGTGCTGCACAAACAGGGTTTGCTGATTATCGCTCATGTTTCACCTTCTCGATGAATTGATTCAAGGATGGGATGTCGAGGTTTTCAACGTAATCATCGTTTGCCATCATCACAGGAGCCGTAGTGCAGGCCCCCAGGCACTCCTCTTCTGAAAGAGTAAATGTTCCGTCGGCCGTGGTTTCGCCACATTGAATGCCCAGCTTCTTGCTCGCATAGTCGACCAATTCGTCGGCTCCACGCAGGCAACACGCAACGTTGGTGCAAATCTTGAGATGCATCTTTCCGACGGGTTTCAAGTTGTACATTGTATAGAAACTCGCAACTTCGCGAATCTGAGCTTCATGAACTCCAATGTACTGGGCGATCTCAGCAAGGACCTCTTTCGGAAGCCACCCGTATTCTGCCTGCGCCTGATGAAGAGCAGGCAGGATGAGCGCCTTGCGATCGGGGTAACGCGACTCCTTGAGTTTCATTGCTTGATAAAACTTTTCCGACAAGTGCTTTTCCATTAGCGATCGAGCTCCCCTGCAATCACGTTGATGCTTCCGAGAGCGGCGACAAGATCCGCGATGTATTCGCCCTGAATCATGGGATCCAGTCCCTGATAGTGCCAGAAGGAAGGCGATCGGATGCGCATCCGGTGAGCCGAGGGCCCACCTTTACTAATGATGTAAAAACCAAGCTCTCCGTTCGCGGCCTCAAAAGGCGTGTAGGCCTCTCCAGCCGGAACATCAAAGCCGGTCATGAAAAACTTGAAATGGTGAATCAAGCCTTCCATGGTGTTGAAGACCCGCTCTTTTTCAGGAATTCGGGTGCGTTTGTCCTCCGCCCAAATGGGTCCTTTTTTGATTCGATCTGCGCATTGGGTGAGAATATTGAGACTTTGGCGGATTTCCTCGATGCGCACATAGTAACGATCGAAGACATCACCCGTCTGCGCCACTGGCACGTCAAACTCGACCTGATTGTAAAACATGCAGGGCTGATCTCGCCTTAGATCGATGTCCACACCGGCAGCTCGCGCATTCGGGCCAGAGTAGCTATACTTCAAGCAATCTTCCTTGCCGAACACCGCCACGCCCTTTGTGCGCTTGAGCCAAATTCGATTTTCAGTGAGCAGGCGATCCATTTCCTCGATCACATCCCGAGTTTCTTTCACCCATTCCTTTACTTCGCGCTCCCACCCTTCGGGGGCATCCGCCATTAACCCTCCGATCCGGGTGTAAGATGTGGTGAGCCGCGCTCCACAAAGCTTTTCAATCAGCGTATAGGCACGTTCTCTTTGATGATAACCGTACAAGAAGTAGGAGAACGCGCCCAAATCGACTGCATTGATCCCAATGCAAATCAGATGATCGATCACGCGGGCAAGCTCGGCGCACATCATGCGGATCCAAATTGCCCGCTCCGGAACCTCGATCCCCATCAAGCGCTCGACCGACATTGCGTATGCCACGTTGTTGGCCAGCGCCGAGCAGTAATTCAATCGATCGGTGTATACGACGAACTGATGATAAGTGCGGTTTTCACCTAGCTTTTCTTTAGCACGGTGGGTGTAGCCAAACTCGCAAAGGGATTTCTCAATCACCTCTCCGTTCAGCTTCGCCATGCACCTGAAGGCGCCGTGCATCGCCGGGTGAGTTGGCCCGATATTGACGAGAACTTTCGAGTCTTCGAAAATATCGTCCGAGTCGCGCTTAAGCGAAACATCATAAGTGGAAGGAAGCCCCCAGCGGGCAATGTCCAAGGGCACATCGGCTCTGAAATTCTTGGAATTCTCGTGATTCATTTGAACAACTCCGGATCAATGGGTTCAGGGGTTAGAAACACCTGGTATCCGCGAAGCGGGTAGTCCTTGCGCAAAGGATGCCCTTCCCACCTGACGTCCATCAAAATACGACGAAGATCGGGATGACCCTCAAAGCGGATTCCAAACATGTCGAAGATCTCACGCTCCGCCCAATTTGCGCCTTCCCAAAGGGGGATGAGGGTGGACATGGTCTCGTTCTCTCCAAGCCTGATTTTCAGACGCATCCGAGCTTTGGTTTGAGGGCTCATGAGGTGAATAATCAAATGGAACCGTTTTTCTTCTCCCTCATCTGAGGCCGTATAGTCCGTGAGAAACGAAAAACCGTGGGCCTCCTTGAGCTGTTTTAGAAGGTCATGCGCGCGATTCTTTGCGACAAATGCCGTTGGAATGTCTACCGGATGAGATTCTGGCAGAAGCACTTCTTCGATCGCCTCCGCGAACCCGGTCTTCAAGTCTTGAATGACCGCACTCCATTGAGCAGAGAACTTTTCCTGCCAATTTCCGTAAATGGTGGGAACCGGCTTCTGAATATTCATCCCTGCGCCTCCTTCAGTGCCCGCTCCCGTCTCTGGGAGTGGGTTTCCCCGTTGGCAATCATTTCCTTCAGACGAAGCAATCCATTCAGGAGGCCTTCGGGGGCGGGCGGGCATCCGGGCACATACACATCGACAGGAACAACCGTATCAATCCCTTGGGTGACGCTATAGACGTTGAAAATCCCCCCCGAAGAGGCACAGGCGCCCATCGATATGACCCACTTAGGGTCTGCCATTTGATCGTAGATGTTTCGAAGCACTGGCGCCATCTTGAGATTCACAATGCCCGCTACGATCAGCAAATCGCTCTGCCTCGGCGAGAAACGGACCACTTCAGCTCCGAATCTGGCCATATCGTAACCGGAGGCCAGCGTGGACATGAGCTCAATTCCGCAACAACTCGTTCCGAAAGGCAGAGGAAACAGAGAGTGCTTACGGGCCCAATTCACCATGTCTTCAAGCCGCGTAGTAAAAAAATCCGAAGATCCGTCCTTACTCATGTCTTACTCCCATTCCAAGGCGCCCTTGCGCAGGACATAGATGTATCCCACCAAAAGCACAGCCACAAAAACCAGCATTTCCACCATGATGAAGGTACCGGCACTCATGAATTTCTTGTAAACCACCGCCCAAGGATAGAAAAAGACGGTTTCGACGTCGAACAACAGAAACAAAATGGCCACCAAATAAAAACGCACCGATATCCGTTGCCGCTTCACCATTTCATTGATGGGCACTCCGCACTCTGCAGGAGAGTCTTTGATTTTATTCGGCAACTTCGGTCCAAGCCAAGTGGTGATCAGCAATACGGCCCCGCCGATGCACACCCCCGCTGCCATCATGACCAGCACAGGAAGGTATTCCATTCACGTTTCCTTTCTGATGAATTTCAGAAAGGGACATTACCACAAGTTTAAAGGGGGATGAGCATTTAATAGGCTGACGATCCTGAGTCGAAATGCGGATAGGGTCACCATTCCGATCAAATAGAAGGCCAAAAAGAAGGCCTCTCCCAGCTCGAAAGATCTTTGATTTTCTTTTGAGCTCCTCACCAGGAGCACTCTTCCAATGAATTGAATTGAGCCCAAGACCGCCAACAACCAAATGAGCGCAGCCGCCACCGCCGCCAAAGCGCTTCCAGAGCTCAAGAGATCCTGTAACATTTGATAATATCGGTCGCCCATCACCAAGGGGGGAGCGCCCAAAAGTGCGATGAGTGCAATCAGAATCAGCGTCTTATTTGCATAGTGCTCATCAGAAAAGGCATGTGCGACCAAAGGCAAAGTCAGCAGCAGACCAGAACTCAGAATAAAAAAGGCAGGAACCCCTTGTCCGGAGGGAAGCAGGATTGTGAATAGGATCAGTCCCGCAGTAACTGGCAATGCTGCCGAATACCATTGATGGTGATCTCGCGTTCGCACCATAAATACCCCGAGCCTTACTGAAATGATTGAAATCAACAGACCCATCAGGGCTCTCGCCATCTCATTTGACACGAGGGAGAAGCCTTTCAGGACCGGAACCCCTAACTTGAACCAATAGGCCTGAACCACAAACATCTGTCCCAAAATCAAAATCGCCAACCCCAAGGGGGCACGCCCTCGATGATGCATGCTCGCAAATGGCAACAACCCGGTCATGATCACCAGCACCACCCAAATCGAGGCACCCGCATGAGAAAATCCCACCTCAGAAAGTGCGTGGGCCCAAGTGGCAAACTTAAAGGAACCAAAAAGGGAGATCGCCACTGCCGTTTGCGCCACCACCAGAATCATCCATGTGGCGATCCACAAGGCCTTCTGCCTGAAAACCCGGACCCAATTCCCATCGCTTCCGGACTCCAAAAATATGATGTTCATCGAACAGAAGTACATTCCAAGCGCTGACACCAAGAGCAGGATCAGGTTCTGAGCAAGCGCCAGTGAGCACAGGAAAAGCGCGAAAAACAAAAGAAAGAGCGTAGACTTCTGCTTGCCGGCCACACTCAACTCGCGGTTGAAATGAAGGGACATGCCAAAAGCTGCGACCACGCCCATGGCCACAAGCCTCAAGAACCAAGAGAATGAATCCGAAGAAAGCATGAAGCTTTCGGATGAAAAAAATGCCAGGTCGTTCCGAACCCAAAAGTAGCAAAGCCCAACCGCTCCTGCTGCCGACACCATGGAGGGGAGAACATTGCGGCTAAGGAATCCGAAGGCTGTCAACAAGAGCGAAATCAAAATCAAGAGAACGAGAAGAATCTCCGGAAAAAAACTCAGAAAAATCATTTCATCCCTCCGGTTCCGACCCAGAAGTAACCTAAGCCTACAGCCACCTGGACTACCACTGCCACCCAAAATCCAGTCCGGACGCGGCCGTTCGAAAGATGGGGCGACTGGGGCTTGCAAAGGACCAAGGCAGCCACTTGAAGCATGAACCCGAGGAAAGCGATGCACACCCAGATCACACCCATGTTCATCAAAATGCCCATGCAGGAGTGAAGTGCTGCAAACCCTGCAGTGCCCGGCAGTGCGAGCGCTGCAAGGCGAGCAAAATCATAATGCTTTGAGCCCAATTGACGAGCATGACCCAAAAGCACTGCAGAGCTCAGGGTAGCAATTGAAACAGCCGCGAGCGCGAGCTCGGTCCGATCACTGGATTCGGAAGCAAGAATCAAGAGCGAGATCCCAATCCAGACCTGCGATCCGAAAATCACAACTGACTTGAAACGCAATCTCAAGAGAGCCATCAATCCCGAAGAAAGAATGGTGACCACACCGGTCCCCAGCATTGCAGCTCTCCATACCTCCGAAAGGTCTTGAGGCATGCCTGATTTGAGTTTGAATAGAAGCTCAAGCGCTACAAACGCTGGAATCAGTACCGCGCCCATGAAAGCTCTCAAGGTCAGTCGCTCATAGAACCTCGAAAGAAAAAACGAAGACACTCCATTGGGAATCATCAGGAGGAGTCCGACAATCCCGAGCACAGACCCCAAAGCGCCCCCCTTGAGCGCCTGCCCGAAGAGTGCGACCATCCCGCCGAAGAGCACCATCATGAATCGCTTCTGTACGACACCATGATTGGCTTTTCGGGTCCCAACGCTCGCCTGAACGAATGAAAACACCTGCAGCAGCAGCATCAATAAAAGTCCGGTTGCCGGCTCAAGCGAGCAGAAAATCAAGAAGGACACCAGCACCGGCACCAACAGCAATCGGGGAATGCACATCAACCAGCCCACTGAAATCAGACCACCAAAAAGAGACCAAGCGAAAGTCACAAGAAGCCTCCCCGAGTTGCCACAAATACAATGATGCAAAATGCTGCGATTGCGGCCAACCACCAAAGGATGCGCGGAGCCACTTCATCAAAACTGGAACTCGCCTCCGGCTCCGGGCGCGTCCAAGGCTCATCACCTGAAATCCAGCGGCCACCCCAAACCAGACCTTCGGTAAGTGCGGGTCTCAATCGCTGAAACACCAATGTGGGTCCCGCCGGACGAAGGAAGGCCCAAAGCGCGACTCCGCCCAAAAAAAGCATAATCAATCCGCCCGCTGCAGCCATCACGGGGTCGCTGATCCACTTTTCTATTTCCGCCCTGAAAGGAATCAGAATCAAACCGCTCGCG
>Ga0214923_10007156_pt1 | contig 12251 bp, 29 predicted proteins | sample LL1510_MetaG_FD_177993 | JGI IMG/M metagenome (GOLD analysis project Ga0214923, IMG submission 177993) | Freshwater microbial communities from Lake Lanier, Atlanta, Georgia, United States - LL-1510 | ecosystem: Environmental > Aquatic > Freshwater > Lake | place: USA: Georgia | collected...
GGCAAATTTTTCAAGGCATTGTCTGACGCTAAATCCTACTTCTATGATGAATTCGCTGGTGGTACTTGTACTATCTACAGAATTCAAAACAATAAATCTCAAGTAGTCGCTGGCTACTCACACTAAATCATATCCCTTGACAAATGTCAAGGGATATTTTATTTAAATATTTTTTTGCAATTCATTCTAAGGTACGGTAAATACCGTACCTATAAATTTTTGTCAAATTTATTTATTTTCTTGCATACTATATACAATATGATATACTTACCCTATGAGCAAAGTATACAGAATGATTCTTGGTCAAGACCCTTTTAGCACCAGACCTATCGGCATTGAAAAGTCCCTTAAAGAAGCCAAAGCCTATATCTTAACTAGGGCTTACAATAATGATTATTGTGCCATTTATGTAGCAGATGATGAGAACCCAGCAGGTGAACTGGTAGGACGTTGGATTATCAAAAATAAGAAATTTACATCTTATGAGAAAAAACCAAAGGCAGTAGACTACAAAAAACAAATCTTTTGACAAGTATATAAAAGGTGATATACTAGTACTGTAAGGGAGAATGATATGGAAATTTTGATTAAAGAGAATGCGGCTAATAATTATATGCGACGATGCTACAAGGGTACACGTCCAGATGCTGTAGGTTTGCACAATGAGGGTTTTTATAATATTCTCAAAGGTTTGGAAGGCAAGTGGGTTGAGGTAGATACCACGCATCTTTTTGCTAACCAGTTTAACACAGTGGTTATTGAAGGCGTTACAGGTTCAGGTGCTAGAATTGATATGGCAGATGTAGCTGAAATCAAAGATGATGTCCGACACGGTGTATACAAGTGCGTGTGGTGCTATGGATATGACCACAATAAAGATGGATTGTGCGATAGATGCGAACAATCAAAATATTTGTCACCTTTGCTTCCAAGTATTGCAAAGTAATATAAAAGGAGGTACTATATAGACATGAACGCTATTGTACATTCTCTTCTCGTAGTCTCTGGTTGTGTTATTTTTGCGTTGGGGTTGCTATCAACCCTGACGCTAAACAAGCCAGCTGAATAAAAAAGATAATTCCCAAGAAAAATTCTTGGGAATTATCTTTAGTCATGGTTTTGCCATGACTAAAAAATTTTGTCAAATAAATTTATTTTTCTTGCATAGTATATAACAGATGATATAATTACCGTATGAACAAAGATTACAGCCCTTACAAGAATCAAGCGACTTTTGTTGCTAGTTTCTTTCAAGGTAAAGTCAAGGAACTCCGCAAGCAATATCCAAGCATCACTGTTTTGCAACTTAAGGTTGCAATTGTAGATATGATGGTTGCAGATGTAGAAAACGCTATTGCCTGTCAATTAATTCGCATAGCAAGTGATGATATTGATTGGGATTATATCTATAACGATATTTAAATAATGTTTGCATAGTATATACTTTATGGTATACTGACTGAGTAAGGATGAAAGATATGGAAATCAAAACTACTAACTACGGCGTTTGCAAAGTAAAAAAGCACAAGTATCAGACCAATGGAAACCTTGCTCTGAGCTTGATTGATGAGGCAGGTGAACCTGTTGTCTACATCACCACTAACATCTTTCCTATGGCTGAAGATGAATTCTGCGCCAATTACTACAATATGGGTGCTACATTGTGGAATGACATTGTAGCATCAGGTCTGTTTGAGCAGACTGGTGAAAAGGTTCCATCAGGGTATTGTGAATATCCTGTGTGCAAGCTAGTCAAAGAACTAGCATAACTTTCACATCAAAGATAGATTGTAAGATTTTTCTTGCAATCTATCTTAAGGTCTGGTAAAAACCAGACCTTTATTTTTTTGTCAAATTTATTTATTTTCTTGCACAATATATACAAGGTGATATACTAATGCTGTAAGGGAGATAGGATGATGGATTTCACAAGTTACACTGGTTTGAAGGACAACGCAAAGACAATCTTTGTCTGCGGGATTATGTCGGCACTTTCGGTTGACATTGCAAGCGATAAGCAGAAACTTCAATGGATTGAAGAAGAGTTGACTAAACTTCAAGCAGAGTTGGAAAAGATTGAAACCGACTATGATATGGCTTGTGAAGCCGAAGATATCAAAGACCCGTTTGTAGACTTGGGGGTAAAGTAATGGCAGAAACAGTATATTTCGTAAACGCTAGCGATGTGTTTGAAGCGATAGAACTTGGTGATTGTGAACAGACAGAGTTCCTTGACCAGTTCACATATGGTGATAATCTCACGGACTTGACTTTGATTAAAAAGCAAACATTTGTCAATCGACTTGTCAAGTTCATCGCAGACTGTGAAGACGTGTATGAGAAAGATGTAGTGATGCAAAACTTGAAAGAGTATAACTTTGGGCTTCTTGATTGCATCAAACACGTAAACATCGAAGGATAATCAGCTACAAGCCCAGGTTTAAGGTATAATAAATCTGGGCTTGCATTACTTCCTTGGAAAACCTCAAGAAAAATTCTTGAGGTTTTTTTATAGGTCTGGTATTTACCAGACCTGAAGATCTTTGTCAAAAAAAATCTTTTTTTAAATATTACTTGCAAGGTATATACAAGGTGATATACTATTGCTATGAACACTACAGACAAGGTAATCGTTAGATTCAAGAGCCGTGTGCCAAAGATGCTCTACACTGCACACTACAATGGTTTGCTACTCGCTTCAGGTCATGACCCTATTGACTTGGGTGAATACTATGCATCCAAGTATGCAACAGAATGGATTCTTCAAGACGGCAATAACTTTTACACACAAAGAGGAGTAAACAAGTAATGGCGCATTATTACTTGAACAATGGTGGAACTCGTTGGGTTTGTGATAGCAAGATTCAAGTTGTTGGAATACATAATGGCAAACGATACAACAAGATGCGCAAACCAATGTTCTGGGAAGCATTAGGAAACTTTGCTAGATGCTATGTACGTGTTGGTGATAATGTCTATCGTGGTTTTACCGAAGATAACAACGGTGTGATAGAATTAAGACTGGATAAGTGTTATAGACTTAAATGAGCAATTATAGAATAAAGTTCCTCTCTCTTTGGTCATCAATTATGGCTGAAGAGAGATGGCATCCAATTGATAGCATAGATTGCATTCCAACCTGTAAAGGGTGGAATGCTTGGGCTCCTCTCTGTGAATGTGGTTCCAATTACTGCACATTCAAGCCAAGCGGGACTTTAGAGGATATGAAACTAGTAATTGAAGTCAGACCACTAGCTAAATAAAATAATGCAAGAAAAAATTCTTGCATTATTTTTTAGGTATGGTTTTTACCATACCTAAAGATTATTCACAAATAAAAATATCCCTTGACTTTTGTCAAGGGATATGGTAGTGAGGATTACCAGTCTCCGTCGTCGCATCCACCATAGTCTTCGTCAGTCCCAAAACCTGCTGATTCTAGTGCGTTAGCATCCATCCAAGATTCATCCTCATATGGTTCGCTGTCTTCAGTTTCGCAATCAGAGGATGTATCAATTACCCAATCATCATACATCAAGTCCATTGGGTCAACATCTACGCTAGGAAAAATCCTAGCTTCTAATTCTGCTTCAATGTAATCCATCATCTTATCTCCTTACACCATCATTATAACACATATTATATACTTGTCAAGGAAAAATCAGGGAGTTTCCTCCCTGATTGTTATGAAAACATTTTGTGATATTTTGTTCTTTCACGATGTAGGCAAATCACGTCACCTATCATAGTCAAATCATCAAGGTCATAAGTGTAAGTATGTTTAAACTTGGATTCATTAAATCTTTTTTTAGCCAACATTCTTTCATACTCTTTTTGTCGTCTTTTATTGATGTTTGCCAATATTTCCAATTGTGCTTCTTTTTCATATCTCTCTGTTTCAGGAGTATCTAGGGGATAAACAGTGATTACGAACTCATCTTCCGCCAACACCATACAATATTTTTCATTATTGAAATAATAATCAATGGTGAAATACCGTCTATCATCAATTTCTTTAACTTTATAACAAGTACAATTTAATGGTAAATACTTCGGTATAGGAACACCTCTTTCATATGCTCTCTGTTTAGCGTGTTTTGTGTATCCTAATTCACGACCAACTTGCTTTGGTATATTTAAAACATTCATTTCCCTTCTCCTTGGTAGGATTACTTATTATAACACATATAATATAAAAGCCCCAGTAATTGGGGCTTTTATTATGCTTGATTTTGTTTTTGTATTTCAACTAGTTCATTTAATAATTCTTCAGGATAATAGTTTAAAATATTGGCTAACTTAACTAAATTTTGAGAAGTTGGCAGACGCTTGCCATTCAACCAGTTGGATACTTGTGGCTGCTTAACACCCATTATATCAGCAATTTGTGCCTGTGTCAATTCAGTGTCGATAGTAATTTTTTTCATAACAATTCCTCCGGTGATTTCTCACAACCTCTAGTATAACACATTGCAAACAAAATGACAAAACCTTACAAAAAAATTTTTGACTAAAATTTATAGTCATGGTACTACCATGACTTAAGAATAATCCCCAGAATTATTTTCTGGGGATTATTTGAATTATTCGCCAGCAGTGACGAGTTCAGCTGACCAATCAAGTGTAGATTCATCTTTCCAAGTTGCTGGCAGATTGTTCTCTACAAAGAATGCGAAGGTTTGTGAATCAGTGTCATTGGTATCCCAATAAACAGCCGCTTCAAAGTAAGTACCGAAGTCATGGCTTTCACGCTTAATACCAAAATAAGCGTTTTCAGGGATGTTTGTAAAACGACGTTCTAACATAGCAACAAACTTGCTAACTTCATTTCGCATTTCAGTGTAGTCAACTTCAGGGCTGACTTGGATGCATTCTTCTTCAAATGGAACTGGACCAAGGGTCATAAAATCTCTCATCTCAAACTCCTTACACATCTAGTATAACACAAAGTATATAGAATGCAAATTAAAAAATAAATTTGTCAAAAATTTATAGGCATGGTTTGTACCATGCCTTAAGTGGATAGGCAAAAAAATAGGGGAACTAGTCCCCTTGGTCATCTGAATCTTTGAACTTAGCGTCCATGCAGTCTTGGCAGCCTACGAACCATTTGTCATTGTAGTTCCAGACCTTTCCTTGACCGGGCTGAACTACAACTTTGCACCAACAACATTTCTTTGCATATATGTTTCTCATTACTTCCTCCACGTTAAATATACCAGATTGTATATAAAGTGTCAAGAAAAAAGCCCCATATTTCAGGGGCTTTTTTTAGTCCATTATGTTAGCGAGTCGGTCTTCCTTAGACTTGATTTGACCAGAGAACCAACCTCTAGGCTTTGGCTCTGTTGATTCTGTCATCTCAACCAATGACAACTGATGCTTGTACACTTCTTCCAAAGCAGAAATCTGTGTAGCGATTTCTGTAGATGCTTTGGGGTTAGTACGCAAAAGGTCAATTTGAATGTCCTTTAATGATACAATCTGATGTCGAGTAGAGATTAGAATCTCACGAAGCCTATCCGAATTCCGTACGTTTTTCATATCAAACTCCTTACAACACTAATATATCAAGTATTGTATGACCTGTCAAGTAAAATATATACTTGTTTTAATAATCTTCTTGTGGTACTATAAGTCATCACAAGAAAGGTTTGGGGAAAATGGTTTGCTACAATCCAGAATGGGAGAATCCACTTTATTGGTTCGATAAATTACTAACGTATTCAGACCACGGTGGTTTGCGTAGTATTGAGAGGGATGTGCCAAGGATAGATTTCTTGCCTGTAAATTCCAAGTTTCTGCACAAAGTGCGTAAGAAAGATGTGTATTCAATGACTTTTGAGACCGTAGTGAATCATAAGAAAATACACATAGCAATCAATTCTTTGGGCAATGTAGTCACTGTGTATCCAGTGGTTGTTACCAAAGCCGACAAGTTTCAGTTCAAATACAAGCAATATCTTGGTGCATTCAAGCAACCAGATGATTACTTGCCACCAGTGATTACAGCATTGGACTTTCAGGACGTAGATTACGAGTTTTTAGAAGGAGTGGCATGATTGGTTTAGTAAAGGTAGAGTTCGGATTTATGAACTTGTATGTCAATGGTGTCTGTGTTGTTTCTACCAGTACAATAGCTGGAATTAGACACGCAGTAAAACGATATAACTTACAAGGTTATTTGATGGGAGCAGAGTGAAAACTCTGCTCTTTTTTATTTGACAAATTTTTTAAGGTATGGTAGATCCCATACCTTAAAATTTTATGCAAAAAAAATCCCAAGAATTTTCTTGGGATTCTATCATTACTCAGATTCCTTTAGTAATTTTTTCTCTTTTGCTTTGTATCTGAAAAATGTTGAGCGAGATATGCCCAATTTTTTCATTGCCTGTACTGATGTAGAGCCATTATTGATTTCTTCAACAATAGTTTTTCTGCTAACATCATGTCTTGGTTTAGGAACTGATTTATGAAATGAATTGTATACATTGTCAATAACAAGTTCAATAACCTCATCATTTGTTAGGTCTTGATTTAACTCAAAAGACATTTTCCTTCGGATTACATCAAGTTTATCTGCATTGACTGATAATGAAATTTTATTCATTGTTGGAACCTTTCTTGTGCTTGGTCTTTCTGGTGTACTTTGATTTGTCCTTGAAACTGGTAGGACGCATCTGGCTTGCTCGCATCATTTCTGTACCTGATGCGATTGCCAACTCTTCAACAAACTTCTTGAATTTTTTCATCACGCTACCTCAATCTTTCCGTTATTGTCTGCTTGATAGTTGAATTTTTCTACCAGCGCATTGTATTCATCAGAGTAAATACTATACTTGCTTTTGAATGTCCTATGATAAGGTGTATCTTTCAAGCGTTTTGCCATATACTTGACAGATTGCTCACATAGACTTTGTTTCAGGTCAAAACCAGTGATATCTTCAATTAATAATTCATAATGATGGTGATTATTCCATCGTTCTGTTTTGTTCCAATATACTGCTCTCATGGCATTAATATACCAAATAATATATATGTGTGCAAGTATTATTTTTCTGATATAATAATGTCATGGGAATAATGAGCATACTAGGTTTGATGGAAGAGACAAAAAACACTGTCTTTCATCGTGGGCATAATGTTAAGAATTGGCTCGTTTTAGGCAATGATTGTTATGCACTAGAATGTTCTGATTGCAAAAAAACACTTATGATTAAAGAAAATCCGCTACCAAATGAAATCAAAGTGTCTGGAGAAGCTTTGGCAGTAAATTGTGTAAAGCCAGTGAAAGAAAAAAAGTTGAGGAAAAAATAAAGGTATGGTACTAACCATACCTAAAAAATATTCTCCAGAATTTTTTCTGGAGAATATTCGATTTATCTGTGGTTTTCTTGAACATACTTGTCAATAGCAAAAGCAATTGTGAGAAATCCACATACTACAATTGCCAAGGGAAGAATGATGATTGTTGCCATTAGATATATCCACTTCATTGTTGTTACCTAATTATACCACAGATTATATAGAAACAAGCCCTTTCGGGCTTGTTTTTTAGTTATTTACATCAAGCAATTCATTGCCAACTGGAATGATGTGCTTCACACCATTACGGTCAAATTCTGCCTTGTAAACTGTATCATAAAGAGGCGTATTTTCCTTACGTGCATTGCGGTAGGCAACTTGATAAGCGGCTTGCTTGCTAGTGCCATTCCAGATAATGCTAGAAGAATTCTTGCTCTTCTCAACTACATAATAAGTCGTTGTACCATCTACAGTGAGATGGCGAGTGATTTCAATATGTTTGTTCATACGTTTATAATACCTTACTTATAACCAAAAGTCAAAACTCTTCTTGATAATCTATACCATTGTTTTCAAGGTATTGGTAGATTTCTTGTTTGCGATTTTCTTTTCTTCGGAACACTTCAATCCCGCAAGAATCAAGTAAAATGTAATTGCTATTCTTCTTAACAATTGTCCAAATTACAATGGGGAAATTATCATAAAACATAGGGCAAGCTTGGAGGGACTTTCGTCCCTCCATCCTTTCTTACATAATCTCTACTGAATCAGTTTTGCGATTCTTGTCATAGTACACAGTGGTCATGTTGTCACTGTCATCAATTGTAAGTGTATCAGCAAAAACTGAACTTTCAACGTGGATTTCGGTGTAGTCAATATCTGATTCGTTATCAACAACAGCCTGTACCAGATGAGGGTTTAAAATGTCCCAATCATCCTTGGTAAACTTCTTGTAGTTTGCTGGGTCAAGACCACACTCTTCACAAGCATCATTAAATACATCTTCGTCAATCACCAGTTCGTAATTGACCTTAGTAATACCCTGAATTGAAATCTCCATCTCTAACTCCTTACAAGAATAGTATATCAGGTATTGTATATTGTGCAAGAAAATAAAAAAATTTGATAAAGATCTTAAGGTCTGGTATATACCAGACCTATAAAAAACCCTCAAGAAAATTCTTAGAGGGTTTTTGGTTGATTTGTGGTTAGCTGGAATTCAACCAGTACGGAACCAATGGCAGTTCTTTCGATGGTCTCTGCCTCCGATGTTGCCCGTGTCTCATAAAGAGAGCATAGCACCCAACCACAAATCATTATACTTGGATAGATTGTTTGCGTCAACCATCTCCAAGGGTTCAGTAAAAGATTGTGGATTTAACCACTCCAAGGTTGCTACCCTTGTTTGAATCTCGCAATAGATTCTAGCCGTTCTGGTCTTTTACTGGAATGCGGATACTGACCCACACCAATATATTACGGCATTTCTGGGTTGAATGCAAGAAAATTCTTAAAGATTTATTTTCAATTTTTACTTGCATACCTATATAACAGATGATATATTACAGGTATGGAAAACACTACTACAGTTCGGATGTCGATGACGGTTAATATCAAAGATGTTAGCGACAAGTCATCCTGTATCGGTTTCGTTGGTCAGGGTACTTGGTTTGATGGCAAGTCCTTTATCGTTACACAGTACAAAGCAAACCCAACTTGCTGGTATTTCTTTGTTTATGATGTATTTGCACCAGAAGAAAACTACTTTGATAGCGTGAATTCTTTTGGTAATGAGATTTGGCACCTAAACCCTGACAATGGGGAAATGTGTGGAAAGACTTATCTGTATAGCAGTATGACAGATAGACTGTATGTTCCATATGGTATTTCACAACCTAAAGAAAAATCTCCAAGTTTCTTGTTTGTGATAGAATAATCACTATCATATCCCTTGGCGAAAGTCAAGGGATATATTTTTATTTGACAAAAAAATTTAGGGATGGTAAATACCATCCCTTAAAAAGAATTGTAAGAATAATTTCCTTCAAATTCAGTTTTGAATCTAAGCCAAATGTCATCACCTATGTTACGTGGAATATTAACAGTGAAGACTGTTCCAAACGCTTCACAAACTGCGTAGTATTTCTTCCCGTTCGTCCACAAGATACATTCTGCACCTTCGGGAAATGTCATTCTAATTCCAATTCTGTCTGTCAAATGGGGTTTGAGGATCTTATTATCCTTGAATTTTCCATTTTGGTATATTGCTGTAATTATTTCTTTCATTGGGAGGGCTCAAAGATGGCATTCATAGGTATTATAGGCACATTAATTTCATTCGGCCTTGCAATTTTATTTATACTCAAAAAAGAAGCTGACCAAGATTAATTCTTGGTCAGTTCTTTAAGTTTTGATATAGCCCATGCATCTTTTGGAAATCGAGTAAGTGTTAGTTTACAATATCCAATTGCCAACCGTTTGTCATTACGTTTAGCACACAGACTAACAAGAGAATGATGAGTGCTTTCCGGAGCATCTTTCCATCTAATTGCAGATTCATAATATCTAATTGCCAATCTCTCATCTACCATCATAATACGATAGAATTGTCCAACATATTCATAAGCACGATAGCCATTTGGATTTAGTGAAAGATAGCGTTTAGCAAATTTTTCTGCTTCAAATAACCAGGCTGTATCTTTCTTATTGATTGCCATAGACCACATAAGCCAAATCATATTTTCCCAAGAATCAGCATCGTGGTAATCAAGCATCAATACTTCTTTATATAAGCGAATAATTCTAGGATAATCGCCTTCTTTAGTATCAGAAACACCATGCCATAATGTTTCAATTGTTTTCTTTAGATACTTTAGTTTTTGTTCACGAGTTTGCATTTTCTAATTCCTCTTCTTCACTTACATACATAGAAAGAATTTTTTGCTGGACATTAATAGGTAATTTATCAATATTCTTAACCATACCCATCAAGACTAATTCTTTTTGATATGCTTCAAAGATTGTTCTACGCTTCTTTTGAGAGCCGTCCCATTCGTAAATAAAGAAATGCATAGAATTCTTTATATCTGAAAAAGCATATTCAACCATGTAAGTACCATCTACACCAATAAATGCGTCAAAACCAGATATTACATCAGAACCTTTAAGTTCATAGCCTGTACCTGTTTTTGAAAAGTAAATCCATACTGTTGGTTCCATAGTCTATTCTACCACAGCCTTATTATATTGCTTCTCTAATGTATCAATAAACCGGGCATCAAAATTCAATGATTGGAATTGAATTTGGTCTTTTGGTGTTTCATAGTACCCAGTAAAATAAAAGTAATCTCGGTCAATGTGTAATTTGACTTTCTTGAACTCTTTCAAACTTACGTGGTCAAAATCAACCTTTAATTTGTCAGTGAATTTATTACTTTCAACATCAGTAATTGGAATCATCCGTCGCAAATAATGATAAGTGCTATAAAGTAACTTGACTTCTTTTGAATCAAGAGTAAATGACAATGGTTCAGGTTTAGATATTTCTGTGATGTTCTCTTTAATGTCAGAGAAAAATTCTGGGTCATATTTCATTGAGAAATAACCAAAATAATCAGAATCAATGTTTGCAGATGCTTCAAAAGAAATAATCATAACAGAGATAGTATATCGTTTATTGTATGTGTTTTCAAGAAAAAAAATTCTTGCAAAAGAATTATAGGTATGGTTTCAACCATACCTTAACAAAAGCTGCAAAAAAAATCCTCCGGATTAGGAGGATTTTGGACGCGTTGGGCTTTATGTGATGTTAGTCACTGCAATCAATAGGTCTTTATGCTCTATGATGTCACCATTTTTGGCATTGACTAATAACTTACCTAAATCACAAAATATGCTTATCTTTTTGTTGTCTGGGTCAGCCTCTTCGCTATTGCCAACAAGGATGAAATGTGTCTTATGCCCCATGCTGTTTTCAATATCGATTTTTTTGCCGATGTTCGATTGGGGTTCAGAATCCAATACTACAGGTGAGTTTGATGCTAGTAATGGTATGATTTCATCAGTAAATAAATCGAATGATTCTTCCAATGATTCTTCCAATGGTGCTTTCATAGAAACTATGGAATAGTCACCTTTGTTGTATCCATCAATAGCAGATTTAATAAATTCACTCTCTGACAAAGTACACTTTTTTCTATAGACTTTGTGTTTGTAGATGGTACGAATGATTGATAAATCTTCGTATGTCAGGTCGTCTAAAGTGATTAGGTTGCTCATCTCATTCCTCATTAGGGAGGGCATATGCCCTCCCTAATTATACCTCTAGTTGCTTACCTCAACAAGAGTCAATGCTTCCTTATGCAATTCACGCATCAGGTCGAAAGCCTCAAGAGCAGTCATCTTGGTCATGTCTACTTCTTTCAGTTTCACAATCACTGGGCATCGTGCCACGGCTTGAGAGCGGACTAGAGGCAGTGGCAATGTTGCACCACTTTTGCTTCTACCAGTGGTTCCACCCGTTTTAGGGGTCTTCACACGGAACCGCTCATTCAACACCAAGACGTGTTCCTTGATGAATTGCTTCACTTCAGCGTCTAGCCAGTTCTTGAATTCCTTGTTGACAATCTGGCACTTATCTTTCTGAACATTCAAAGCAAAGATGTGATTGTCCAAGGCAACATTGTCGTAGGAAAGTACGAACCGCAGAGCGTTGTGTGCAGGGTTCTTCTTTTCAATTCCCATCATGTCACCACGGGTCAGCATTCGACCATTGCGAATCAATGCACCACCTTGGTTGTCATTGGTTCGACCCATGATTTCAAACCATCGCTTATGGTTGGTTTGCTTGACATAGGAAAGTTGCAAAGTGATTTTTGCATCAATTGTCCGACCATTTGCATCTCGTGTCACTGAAAAGGTCTTCACGTCTGAGACAACTGGGCTAT
>Ga0214923_10007157_pt1 | contig 12249 bp, 14 predicted proteins | sample LL1510_MetaG_FD_177993 | JGI IMG/M metagenome (GOLD analysis project Ga0214923, IMG submission 177993) | Freshwater microbial communities from Lake Lanier, Atlanta, Georgia, United States - LL-1510 | ecosystem: Environmental > Aquatic > Freshwater > Lake | place: USA: Georgia | collected...
CCGCTTAATTACCATGGGTGAAATGGCGTCAAGCGTGGCTCATGAATTAAACCAACCCTTGACGGCTATCTCCAATTATTGCAATGGCATGCTCAACCGCATCAGAGGTAAGCAAATCTCTGAAGAAGAGCTGCTTTCGGCCTTGGAGAAAACCGCTAGGCAAGCGCAGCGAGCGGGCCAAATCATTCAGCGAATCCGCAGTTTTGTGAAGCGCAGCGAAACCAATAAAGTGCCATCCTTGATCTCACCTATCGTCACAGAAGCGGTCGAACTGGCTGATGTGGAATTGCGCAAACGTCAAGTGCGCTTGAGTCTATACATGTCCGATCGCATATCGAGTATCTTGGTAGATCCCATCTTGATCGAGCAGGTCTTGATCAATCTGTTGAAAAACGCGGCCGAAGCTGTTGAACAAGCTCATCGCCCCTTGGATCAAAGACGGGTCGAGTTGCAAATCGTTCCCAAGATAGTTCAGGGATTGGCAGTGGTTGAATTTTCTGTGACGGATTCGGGCTTAGGCATGACTCAAGAAGTCATGTCACGGGTATTTGAAGCTTTTTACACCACAAAAAAGGAAGGCATGGGAATTGGCTTGAATTTATGCCGCACCATCGTTGAATCCCACCAAGGACGCATGCAAGCAGAGAACATCTACAATGGAAACAATATTGTGGGTTGTCGTTTCTCTTTCTGGATTCCTGCTAAACCTGTTCTGGTGGCAGCATGATCAACCCAATTCATTAAGCAAGCTGGAGTAATACATGAGTTTGATCCCGAAAAAAGGCAATGTCTACATCGTAGATGATGACGAAGCCGTTCGTGATTCGCTGCAATGGTTGCTCGAGGGCAAGGACTACCGGGTCCGATGTTTTGACTCTGCAGAAACTTTTCTCAGCAGATATGACCCCCGGGAAGTGGCATGCTTGATCATTGACATTCGTATGCCAGGCATCTCCGGCCTTGAGCTGCAAGACCGTTTACTCGAGCGCAAATCACCTTTGCCCATCGTATTCATAACAGGGCATGGTGATGTGCCAATGGCTGTGAACACCATGAAAAAAGGCGCAATGGATTTCATTCCTAAGCCTTTCAAGGAAGAAGAATTGCTCAGTGTGGTCGAACGCATGCTTGAACAAGCCCGTGAGGCCTTTGCAGACCAACAACATGCAGCCAATAGAGATGCCTTGATGGGTAAATTGACCGCCCGTGAATCACAAGTGCTTGAACGCATTGTGGCTGGTAGATTGAACAAGCAAATTGCCGACGATTTAGGCATCAGCATCAAAACCGTCGAGGCGCACCGAGCCAACATCATGGAAAAACTCAACGCCAACACGGTAGCAGATTTACTCAAAATAGCTTTAGGTCCGACCACCAACAAATCTTGACTTGCTGCCATGACTGCTCAACTCATTGACGGCAACGCCCTGTCGCAACTGATCCGCAGCCAAGCAGCTGAACGGGTGCAACAACTCCATGCCATGGGCATTGAACCGGGATTGGCAGTGATTCTGGTGGGTGACAATCCGGCCAGCCAAGTGTATGTTCGCAATAAAGTCAAGGCTTGCGATCAAGTTGGGATCCACTCGGTTTTGGAAGTTTTCGATGCAACCTTGTCGCAAGCGGTATTGCTGGCAAGGGTGGAAGCCCTTAACAACGATCCAAGCATCCATGGCATCTTGGTCCAACTGCCTTTGCCTGACCAGATTGATGCACAAAAAATCATCGAAACCATCGCACCTCAAAAGGATGTCGATGGTTTTCACGTGGCCAGCGCTGGCGCGCTGATGACAGGCTTGCCAGGTTACTGGCCATGCACTCCCCATGCATGTATGAAAATGCTTGAACACATTGGTTGCCCGCTGCAAGGCAAACACGCGGTTGTGATTGGACGCAGCAACATTGTCGGTAAACCAATGGCCATGATGATGCTGGCACAAAACGCCACAGTGACCATCTGCCACAGCGCAACCCCCGATTTGAAACACCATACCCTTCAAGCGGATGTGATCGTGGTTGCGGTTGGCAAACGCAATGTGCTCACTGCTGACATGGTCAAACCTGGTGCCGTGGTGTTGGATGTCGGCATGAACCGCAACGAAGAAGGTAAGTTATGTGGCGATGTGGATTTTGAGGGAGTGCCAACTTGCCAGCTACATCACACCGGTTCCTGGCGGTGTGGGACCCATGACCATCACCATGTTGCTGATCAATACCTTGGCCTCTGCTGAAAAGTCAATCACCTCCTAACATGTCCAATCCTTTGCTCGATTTTTCTGGTTTGCCTTTGTTTGACAAGGTCACGCCAAAAGCCATCGCACCCGCTATTGATGAGTTGCTGACCCAAGCGGATCAGGCACTGAAGACAGTTACCCAAGCGAATTTTCCCGCCGAGTGGTTGGCCATCACCAATGTGCTGAATACCGCCACTGAACGACTCAGCAGGGCATGGGGCATGGTCAGCCATCTGCAGTCAGTCATGGACAAGCCAGAACTGCGCTCAGCCTACAACGCAGAACTGCCCCGCATCACAGAATTTTGGACACGTTTGGGCGCCAACCAAGACCTGTATGCCAAATACAAAGCCATTGACGTCACCACATTGGATGCCGCGCAAGCCCATGCCCACAAACTGGCCATGCGCAACTTTGTGCTCTCAGGCGCCGAGCTTCAAGGCAAGGACAAAGTCCGATTTGCAGCCATTCAAGCAAAACAAGCCGAACTCAGCCAGTTATTTAATGAGCATGTCCTGGATGCCACAGATGCGTGGTCTTACCTGGCCACCGAATCCGAAATGGCTGGGGTGCCCGAGGATGTCTGCCAAGCGGCTTTGGAGGCTGCCAAGGCAGAGGGCTTACCAGGCTACAAACTGAGCCTGAAGATGCCTTGTTACTTGCCTGTCATGCAGTATGCAAAAAGCATCCCATTGCGAGAAAAACTCTACCGCGCTCATTCAACCCGTGCCTCAGACCAATCTGAGCAGACCCAGTTTGACAACAGCCGACTCCTTCAAACCATTCTCGAATTGCGTCAAGAGGAAGCCCAATTACTTGGGCATGCCAATTACGCAGAAGTGTCTTTGGCCAGCAAAATGGCTGAATCGCCAGATCAAGTATTGCGATTTTTGCGTGATTTGGCAACGCGGGCTCGGCCCTTTGCTGAAAAAGACCTTGAAGAAATGCGCGTTTATGCTCGGGATGTGTTGGACATACCCAACCCACAGGCATGGGACTGGATTTACATAGGCGAAAAGCTCAAGGAAGCCCGCTATGCATTCAGTGAGCAAGAGGTCAAATCCTATTTCACCGCACCCAAAGTTTTGAGCGGCTTGTTCGCGATCGTGGAAACCTTGTTTGAAGTGCAGATTCGTCAAGAGCTCGCGCCGGTTTGGCACCCCAAGGTTCAATTTTTCCGTATCGAGCGTCATGGCGAATTGGTGGGTCAGTTCTACTTAGACCCTGGCGTTCGACAAGGCAAACGTGGTGGCGCCTGGATGGATGATGTGCGTGCCCGATGGTTAAGACCTGATTCGGACCAACTGCAGACACCGATTGCCCAATTGGTGTGTAATTTTGCCGAAGGCATCGGTGGCCAGCCGCCATTACTCACGCATGACGATGTGATTACTTTGTTTCATGAATTTGGTCACGGCTTGCATCACATGCTCACCCAGGTAAATGAGCTTGACGTGTCTGGTATCAGCGGCGTTGAATGGGATGCAGTGGAATTACCCAGCCAATTCATGGAAAACTTTTGTTGGGAATGGCCAGTATTGCGAAACATGACAGCCCATGTGGAAACCGGCCAACCATTACCTCTTCCCTTGTTTGACAAAATGCTGGCTGCCAAAAATTTTCAAAGTGGATTACAAACCCTGCGACAAATTGAATTCGCTATATTTGACATGCGTATCCATGCAGAGCCTGAAAGCAGCAGAGATGTGATGCGTGTGTTGCAGGAAGTACGAAACGAAGTGGCAGTGCTGCACCCACCTGCCTTCAACCGCATGCCCCACTCTTTTAGCCATGTTTTTGCAGGAGGCTATGCAGCAGGTTATTACAGTTACAAATGGGCTGAAGTGCTGAGTTCAGATGCTTACGCAGCCTTTGAAGAAACCGCCACCGCCGACGGTACCCACAGTGTCGATACTGGCAGAAGGTATCGGGAATCCATTTTGGAGACAGGCGGTAGCAGACCTGCCATGGCATCCTTCAAAGCTTTCGTGGGGCGTGAGCCTCAACTTGATGCCTTGCTAAGACACCAAGGCATGGCTTAAAGCGCAGGGGTCAAAACAAAAGGGTTTTCACGCCTGAATCTGTGCCCAGCAAGCATATATGTGCCTTCTGATGGGCAAATACACCAACGGTTATCACGCCTGGCCATTGATTGACCAGGTTTTCAAAAGCCAATGGGTCATGGATTTGCAGACCATTTATGTCAAGCAAGTGTTGTCCGTTATCAGTGATCAGCGGTTTGCCAGCTTGCATGCGCAGCCTGGCTGTGCCTCCGATGGACAGAAAACGCCGCATGATTTCAGGCGCAGCCATCGGAATGACTTCCACTGGCAAAGGAAACTGACCTAGCACGGGTACGTTTTTTGATACATCGGCAATGCACACAAACCGATCTGCCTGAGCCGCTACGATTTTTTCTCGAGTCAAGGCGGCACCGCCCCCCTTGACCATGAAGCCATGACCGTCGATCTCATCTGCACCGTCAATGTAGACAGCAATCCGCTCAACCAGCTGCAAATCAACCACCTTGATACCCAGAGCCAACATGCGCTGGGTGGAGGCTTCAGAACTCGACACCGCCCCTTTGATAGGCGTGGTGCTTTGGGCCAAAGCATCAATGAATTTGTTCACAGTAGACCCAGTGCCCACGCCTACCCATTCATTTGGAACCAGATATTCCAGGGCAGCAAGTCCCACTTGGGCTTTTAATTCGTCTTGGGTCATTGCTTGGCTCATCGGTGACAATTCATAGGTTGATTTCATCCAGATTATCCATGTCACTGTTGCCCTATCACTTGATACGACCCTTGTTGTTTGTGCTGGATGCTGAGCAAGTGCATGAGCACATGTTGACCCTGTTGGAAAAAACACAGCACACATGGCTGCGCTTGTCATACCAACAAGCCTGTGTGACTGACCCGTTTCAGCTCGCTGGTTTAACCTTTCCGAACCGAGTGGGATTGGCTGCTGGCCTGGATAAAAATGCACGCTGCATAGATGCTTGGTCGGCCATGGGTTTTGGCTTTGTTGAAGTGGGTACCGTGACACCGCTTGGACAACCTGGTAACCCCAAACCGCGGATATTCCGCTTGCCATCAGCCCATGCACTGATCAATCGATTAGGCTTTAACAACGAGGGCTTAACTTCTTTCATTCATAACCTAAGCCACGCAAGTTTTCGAGGCAGATCAGGCCAAGCCATGTTACTGGGATTGAACATTGGCAAAAACGCCAGTACCCCCATCGAATTAGCTGCGCAAGATTACCTGCTTTGTTTGGATGCTGTTTATCCCCATGCTGACTATGTCACCGTCAATATCTCCAGTCCAAACACCCAAAACCTGCGCAGCTTGCAAACCGATGAAGCCTTTGCACACATGCTGATCGAGTTGGGTAAACACCGGCAGCAATTGGCTGAACAACACCAAAAGCATGTGCCCCTATTTATCAAAATTGCCCCCGACTTGGATGACGAACAATTGCGTCAAATTTGCCAAGCATTGCGCAGCCATTGCATGCTGGGTGAGTCAGTACGAGACCAGGCTTGGGGAGTGATCGCGACCAACACCACGCTCAGCCGTGATGCGGTCCGGGGGATGAAACACGGCGAAGAATCAGGGGGCCTTTCTGGCGCCCCGGTGCGTGAGGCCAGCAACCGCATCATCCGTGGTCTGCGCGCTCAACTCGGGCCGCAATTTCCCATTATTGGGGTGGGCGGCATTATGTGTGGACAAGATGCGCTGGATAAGGTTAGTGCAGGCGCTGACTTGGTTCAAATTTATACAGGGCTGATTTACCAGGGGCCGACATTGATTCAGCAAGCAGCTAATGCTTTGAAAAACCATTCACGCCACAAACACCTTTGAGCGCATCAAAACCAGGACTCCACATTCAAAACTACCCAGTGGAAAGCGATAGTTTTGTCACAGACGCTTAAACTTGAGTCAGCTGAATATTGACAGTGGTATGCACACTATGAACCCCATGGATCACACAAGCGCGGAAAAGCTTGCCCAGACTCTTGAACAGCACCCCGACTTCAAGGTGCTCAGGAGACTATTACCCCAGCAAGAGATTCACCCTAGCCAACCAGGACAAACTTTGTTGCGCGGTGTGGTACTTGACACCGAAACCACCGGGCTGAATGTCGAAGACGATCAGGTGATTGAATTAGGCATGCTTTTGTTTGAATTTGACCCCATCACAGGGATCGTTTACCGGGTCGTTGATGTGTTTGACCAGCTAGAAGACCCAGGTCGACCTATTCCCCCCGAAACAACAGCCGTGCATCACATCACCGACGACATGGTGCATGGCAAGCGAATCGATGATGCGACCGTTGAAGCATTGGTGGCCGATGCCAGTTTGGTTATCGCTCACAACGCCGCATTTGACCGGCCATTTGTGGAGAAACGCTGGCCCATCTTTGTCGATAAACAATGGGCTTGCAGCGTCCGAGATGTCGATTGGAAACGTGAAGGGGTGAGTTCTGCCAAGCTTGAGTATTTATTGCAAATGCAAGGCATTTTTTACGAGGCACACCGAGCAGAAACCGATTGTTGGGCGCTGCTGACATTGCTCTCGATGGTGCTTCCACAAAGCCAGCAGACTGTGATGCTCACCTTGCTCGAGTCCTTGAACCAGCCCCAAATTCGTCTGTATGCCACCGGTTCACCTTTTGATTCCAAAGACGCATTGAAAATCAGGGGCTACCGTTGGGCGCCTGACATCAAATGTTGGCATCGGCAATTGGGCTCAGAAAAAGCACTGAGCGACGAGATCGATTGGCTCAAACGCAAGGTTTATCAAGGCAGGCAGGCCAGTGTTGAAATTGAGACAATGGGTGGCACCATCCGACACTCACTCCGCCAAGGTCACAAAACAGTTCAGTCACTTTGAGGTGATTCAGTATGGAACCACTTGCCAAGGCACGTTGCAGACTGGCACATTGGGGTAATACTGCTGGCTGGTCTGGCAAAAATACACCACCCTGCTGGGGTCCGTGACCACAGGTGGTGAGACGATGACGGTGGCTGGCGCAGGGGGGTAATTATTGGCCCAATAGATGGTGCTACCGACGACTGCCGCTGACACCCAAGGCGCCCAGCCCCAGCCACGATGGTGGTGCCCTCCTCTGTAGCCATGACGCTCATAAGCCTTAAAGGTTATTTCGGCAGGCGGATGGCGATGGGTTTCCCAGCGTCCGACGTCTGCCCATGCTGGGAATTGTACGGTACCGATTAAGAGACACCAAGCAAGGAAAACTTTTTTCATCATGAAATCCTTTTTAAGGAGATATTGTAAGCAATCACCCTCGCTTAACGCGGCTTGCTTCGGTTTGGATGACTGGTTATCCATTGAGCCAACCAACAGGCTTAATCATGTGGCTTATCATAGGGTTTATGCGTCATGCAATGCCCTATTCATGGTTGATTGTGTTGTTTTCCCTGCTGTCAAGGGCGGTATTGGCCGAACCTTATGTTTACCCTGGCGTGCCACTGCGTGATTTACCCAATGCCTTACATGAGGCCTATATCAGAGAGAGGCCTAATTTGGGCGAGATTGGGCGTTGCGTGGTGGCGTTTGACAGCACAGTCGTTCAAGAAAAAATGATCTTCACCTGCTCCATCTACGTCAAAATGTCGGCTGTGGCAGAACGAAAGGCCATGGAGCGTTGTGAAGGCATGCGCGAAACCAGAGGCATCAAAGGCCCCTGCCGGGTAGTCAACGATTAACCAGTCCTTGAATAGCCAACACGTAGCCCTGGATACCTAAGCCGACCACTGCACCTATCGCCACGGATGAGATGTATGAATGATGGCGAAAAGCTTCTCGGGCATGCACATTCGATATATGCACCTCTACCACCGGCAGACCTGTGCCTTTGATGGCATCATGCAAGGCCACCGAAGTGTGTGTGAACGCCCCAGGATTAAACACCGCGCCGAGCAATTGACCTGCTTGATAAGCTATTCCAGCCTCGTGAATTTGGTCGATCAAAGCACCTTCGTGGTTACTTTGAAAACACACCACCTCATGCCCCAAGGACTTGGCAGCTTGCTCACACATTGCTTGTATGTCAGTTAAATTGGCATTCCCATAATGGTCAGGTTCGCGGGTTCCCAGCAAATTGAGGTTGGGTCCATTCAAAACAAGGATTTTCATTTTTTAAGTATACGATGCGCGACATGCAACAGTCTTGGATTCGCCAGGTCTGTTATTGAGTGCTATGCAAACTATTTCGAGGGGTGTGCATGATTCGATTGGTTGTCTTTGATGCCTACGGCACCCTGTTTGATGTCTATTCTGTCAGCGCAATGGCGGAGAATTTGTTCCCCGGTCAGGGTCAGGCGCTTTCTGTGGTGTGGCGGGATAAGCAAATCGAGTACAGCCGACTGATCTCACTGAGCGACCCGCTCAACCCCATGGGTAGCCGCCACTACCAACCCTTTTGGGACATCACGCGATTGGCGCTTCAATACGCTTGCCAATTTTTATCACTGGAATTGACTCCCGCCAAGCAAAAACAGTTGATGGATCAATATGCACATCTCACGCCGTTTTCGGAAAACTTGCTGGTGCTGCAGCAACTCAAGGCGCGTGGCATGCGCTGTGCCATTTTGTCCAACGGAAGTCCAGAAATGCTTGCCGCGGCAGTCAGCAGTGCAGGCATGGAGGGTCTGATCGACAAGGTATTGTCAGTCGATCAGGTGAGGCAATACAAAACCACCCCTCAAAGTTATGGTTTGGTGGCAGACCACTATCCCATGGATGTGCGGGAAGTGCTTTTTGTTTCCAGCAACAGTTGGGACGCATTGGGTGCTACCTGGTTTGGTTTCAAAAGTTTTTGGGTCAACAGGCAAGGCCTGCCTTTCGAGACCCTGGGCCCACGCCCAACCCACAGCGGTGCCTTGCTCAGTGACATCTTGCCATTACTCTGACCATGGCAGATCCAGGATATGCCGCTAATCGACCGACACTGTTTGACGCTTGATTAAAATTCGTGGTCATGCAGATATCTTTTTTATCGATTCGGTGGCGAGTATTGGTTTTGGTTTGTTCGACTTTGACCTGCCCTGCCACTCAGGCGATGGGCTGGTTCAGCAAAGAGCCCAGGATGATTCAAACCGCGCTATCACCGACCGAATTACAACAGCTGAATATCCAATCGGGATGGTCCAGCGATGACCCAAAATTGATGCTTTTTGAAGTAGGCAACAAACTGAGTGGCCCCGTGTTTTGTACAGGGGCAAGTTTCGAATTCAAGGACGGCAAGAAGCGTCAACAACCTTTCGAGCCTAAACTTTACATCCCGACCAAAACCTCCAGGCGGGTAAGTGTGCGTGACATCGACAAAACCAGCCTCAAAAATTTTGGATTCAGTTGCCTCTGCATGAAATACACACCTGCCGGCCCCTGCGAAGATCCATTCAAGAAGAATTAGGAAAGGCTGCCGCCTTGGGAAGGGGCGATGGAAGGCGTGGCCAAAGGAATATTGGGCATACCTGGTTTGGCGATTTGCATGCCAGCATTGTTGGAAGATGGATAGACAGGAGGCGCACCCACCTGTTGCATTTCACCTCGGAATTCGCCGCCACGTTCGATTTGAATTTGCGAGTATTCCAACTTGCCTGACACCTTGCCAGTAGCACGAATGTGCAAATGGTCGCGGCAATGGATGACTTGATGCAATTCACCCTCAACCTCAATGCTGCGGGCAGTTACTTTGCCAGTGATCTTGCCAGACTGGCCGATGAAAATTTCTTCTGCGGTGAGCTCGCCATCAATGGTGCCATAAACGGTGGCTTTCTTGGGGACGTTCAATGTTCCCTTGAAGGTCACGCCATTTCCGATCACGAGGTTGTTGGATTGATCTAGATTGGTTGCCATGGGACGCTCTCTGTTGAAAGTTGGGGTTTAGTAAAAGAGGAAGTAGCCGTTAAGTGTACAAAAAGATCCAATGACGCCCAGCAACACAGCCACACTGAACATCGAGCGTCGACCGGTGATGATAGCCACAGAAGTCAACACAATAGCGAGTTGCAACAAACCCTCTGCATAGTCAAACCAGGGGTCCTTTTGCAAAGCGAAATCCCTGGCCTCCTCCAATGATTTGGCCTTGGCCAAAAGTTCTTTCTTGCCTTCGCCAGTTTCGGGTTCGCTGTCGTAACGTTGAATGGTTTTCTTGTAGTCAGCCAATTTTTGCTCTAACAAGGCCTGCGTAGCAGGGTTCAATTTGTCTGTTTTCAATTGGAATTCAAGCCGATCCGCGGCCAGTTTGTATTCGGTCTGGCGAATGCTTTTGGATTGAAAAAAGGCATAGGTGTTGGATGCCAAGATATTATTCATTGTGGCTTCTTTGCCAGTGTTGCTGCCGCCCAGGTTGTTAAAGGCCAGCACCATGGCCAACACTGAAACCAGCAAGGCACAGTAAGTTTTGAATGGGTCGTTGCCCGCTTGGGCCAATTCGTCGGTGTCAGAAGTTTCCATGGTGTTTGATCGATTTTTTTGAATTGTAAGTCAGCGCTTTGCTGGAATTAGATCATAAGGTGAGATCGAAATCGCATCTAAAACATAACCCGTCAAGCCCTGACTGGTCGCGACACGACCCTCCTTGAGCTCACCCTCAACCCACAACACATCCATTGATTCAGGCAATTTTTTGATTTTGCTTTGAGAAGTTGGCCGAACCAACACAATTTGATTCGCGGGCGGAGGTGGTGTGTGAATGCATGCACCAAAATAAGGGACCAACAAAAATTCGCGTTTGTCATGACGGTTTACGTCCAATGGCACTGCGTATCCAGGTAAACGTACCTTTTTATGCAGATGATCTCTCATAATTGGCGCCTCGTCGAATTTTTTTCGCAAGGCTGTCATCGCCTTGTTCGCCTCTTCGCTGGTGTCTTGCAAATACATCAACTTGCCCATGCTGGCCATCTCCTTGGTCATTTCCTTGACCCATGCGTCTGGCATCAAGTCGTTCCAGTCAATGGTTTTATAGCCATCGGTCTGGGACCATCCATTTGTTGACCACGCAACAACTGCGCATAAAAGCAGCAGTTGTCGACGTCTAGCAAAGCCAAGACACATATCCATCAGAAAAACCTTTCAATCCACTGTCAGATGCCAAACATTCCTCTGTGTTTTCTGGGTCCCCGGTGAAAAACCCAGGTCACAAGCCGCTCCAACGGGTCATTCGCCCGCCACCTTCAACATGATCTTGCCGATGTGGGTGGATGACTCCATCAAGGCATGAGCTTTGTCGGCATCCGCCAAGTTGAACACATGGTGAATGACTGGATGACACTGGCCTCTTTCGAGCAGCGGCCAAACCTGTTCGAGCAACTCCTTGGCCATTTGTGACTTGTCAGCGGTGGTACGGGGCCGCAATGTTGACCCTGTCAATGTCAGGCGTTTAACCAAGAGGCTGATCCAATCGACCTCGGTTTTGGAGGACTGCAAGAATGCTATTTGTACCAAGCGGCCGTCCGGCGCCAAAGCATTGAGGTTACGCTGCATGTAGTCACCGCCAATCATGTCAAGCACCATATTGACCCCCTGCTGTTGGGTATGTGCCAACACTTCCTTCAAAAAGTCTTGCTGCTTGTAATTGATGGCTAGGTCGGCACCAGCGGACAAACACGCATGTGCTTTATCTTCATTACCCACGGTACAGATAACCCTTGCACCAAAGGCTTTGCCCAGCTGTATGGCTGTCAGACCAATCCCCGAGGAGCCGCCATGAACCAAGCAAGTCTCACCCGATTGCAACCGACCACGTTGAAACACGTTTGTCCACACGGTGAAGCAGTTTTCTGGCAAAGCGGCCGCATGCAACAGGTTCATGCCCTGCGGCAAGGGCAGACATTGTCCTGCTGGGATAGCCACAAATTCTGCATAGGCGCCACCGTTGGCCAAGCCGCACAAATAGTCTCCCAACTGCCAGTGCTTGACACCTTCGCCCAATGCGACCACTTGGCCTGACGCCTCCAGCCCCAATACTGGGGAGGCG
>Ga0214923_10007160_pt1 | contig 12247 bp, 8 predicted proteins | sample LL1510_MetaG_FD_177993 | JGI IMG/M metagenome (GOLD analysis project Ga0214923, IMG submission 177993) | Freshwater microbial communities from Lake Lanier, Atlanta, Georgia, United States - LL-1510 | ecosystem: Environmental > Aquatic > Freshwater > Lake | place: USA: Georgia | collected 2015-10-15
GTGGTGGTGGGTGGTGGGTGGTGGGTGGGTGGTGGTGGTGGTGTGCGGTTATATAACTCCTAATATTTCAGGTCTGTTTTGTGTAGAGCGAACGTTGTTGTTAATAAATAATTTTGTTATCTCGTTTAATTGCCATCTTAATTTTTCGATATTGGGACAATTTTTATTTTTAGTTCCATTTAAAAAATCAACTATAAATCTACGTATTTCATTGTATTGTTTCTCATCTTCTTCTTGGTTCAAACAGGGTTTGTGTCGATTCTCAACAAAGGGCGGCATGGGATATGTCGGGCCTTCTGGTAATTTCCCATTTTCAAACGCAGGCGGGAAAGGATGATACGTGGGTTGATGTCTTACTTGAGGAGTTGTATAGGAGTCTTCATTAAATGCATAAGAATATTCGTCTGAGTTGTGACTCCTATCGTCACTGTCACTGTCACTGTCACTGTCAGTGTCGTCATCATCGTCACTACTTAATGGGTCGATGAGGTCGGGACGATTTTTTTGCATGTATTCCGCAATGTCATTTGCTGATAAACGGCCTGATGATAATTCCTGTAATAAACGCATCGCTCCTTCATGACAGCGTTCTTTGTTTATTCTATCGATTTCTTCTGTAGACATTTTTTTTTTATCCTTTTTGTTACTTTTTTGTCTCTTTTTTTGGCGCCTTCCTATGCTCTCTGTATCAGAACTAGGAGGTGTTGGCTCTGAAATTTGTCCCGTCAAAGCAAACTTATTAAGAGAAAATGATAAATCTATCAACATCGATGGTGGCGGCACAAATATTTCGATTTTTTCGCCATTCTCTAGTTCATGCATAACTCGAATGGGGGATGTGAATAATCGGGGCTCTTCTGGTGCAACATTTTCCACCATTTTATTTTCCAAAGGTTTGGAAGATAATTCTTTGTGTTTTTTTGATATTTCGTGCTTCATAAACGAACCTTTTATTGTAGTTGTATAATTACAATAAGAACAAGTATATATTTGTTTTTTTTTATCGGGAACGGGAGGGGGTGGCTTTGAGTCAATATTGATTGTTGTTGTATTGGGCTTTGGCTTTGTTTTTGATTCGGTGCGATATTTTTCTTCATGGGGTTTCGGTTCAGTATTATTAATAATAGGTGTTGCTGTTGCTGTATTGGACTTGGGTTCTTTGCGAGGTTTCGGTTCAGTATTATTAATAATAGTAGGTGTTGCTGGTGCTGGTGCTGTTGCTGTATTGGGCTTGGGTTCTTTGCGAGGTTTCGGTTCACTCTTATTAATAATAGGTGTTGCTGGTGCTGGTGCTGTTGCTGGTGCTGTTGCTGGTGCTGTTGCTGTATTGGACTTGGGTTCTTTGCGAGGTTTTGATTCAGTCTTATTAATAATAGTAGGTGATGCTGGTGTTGGTGATGCTGTATTGGACTTGGGTTCTTTGCGAGGTTTCGGTTCAGTATTATTAATAATAGGTGTTGCTGGTGCTGGTGCTGTATTGGGCTTGGGTTCTTTGCGAGGCTTTTGTTCGCGGGGTTCTATATCGACAGGTTCTGTTCGAACTTCATTTACATTCGTGTCGGTTTGCTCTGTTTGATTATTCTTGATATGTTTTTTACTTAAAAGATGAATATTATATTTCTTATTATCCGTAGTTGCAAAATGACATTTACTGCAATTATAAATCATCGGTTATTTATACTTTATTTGGTGTTAAATTTTTATATAATTTTCGTGTAAAATGTATAAATGGTTTTGGTAATGTGAAGACAATGTAAATATTGTGACATTATTCGGCAATATGTGGTGTGGTGTGGAGGATAAAAAAAATGCCCTTCATTTTTGATTATAAATCATTGTATCCTCCTTCGTAATGACAATTGAGAACTGAAACTATACTATCTGTGTTATTATCATCATTTACATCATATACAGTGGTCTCTGTCTCGGTCTCGTCCTCAAACGATGCATAGAATTCCATGGGTGATTTTATTTTATCTATATCCACATCTTTCATATAAGTTTCGAAAATACTCGGGTAATTCTGTACGTCTGGTTCGTCGTCTTCGATACCTACGCTTATGAATCCGCGTCCACGTGTTCCGTTATAAACAAATTGCGCGCAGTTCGCACAGTAGCCTATAAACACGTTATTTATGCATCCATAATCGACGCAATTGTAGCATACCGATGGCCCTGCATCTGCGGTGGCATGGCTTTTCGCCCATTCTTCGGGGAAATTTTTGTGATACAAAATGTAGTCGTATGAATAGGTATCTGTGTCTGGTATATGATACAACTCTGGTTCGTCGTTTTCTTGAGATGACTCGGGGGATGACTCGGGGGATGATGTCGTTCTCATTTTCAGTGTTTGGGTTTTGATGATTTTGATTTTATGATGTTTATTTTTTCAATTTTTTGTATTTTTTTAACTCACTGCTTTTATCGAGTGCTTTTATCGAGTGCTTTTCTGGATATTTTCGCACAGTGCTTTTCTGGATATTTTCGCGCAGTGCTTTTCTGGATATTTTCACACAGTGCTTTTATCGAGTGCTTTTCTGGATATTTTCGCACAGTGCTTTTATCGAGTGCTTTTCTGGATATTTTCGCACAGTGCTTTTGTCGAGTGCTTTTGTCGAGTGCTTTACTAGATATTTTCGCGCAGTGCTTTTATCGAGTGCTTTTATCGAGTGCTTTTCTGGATATTTTCGCGCAGTGCTTTTATCGAGTGCTTTTGTCGAGTGCTTTTATCGACTGCTTTTATCGAGTGCTTTACTAGATATTTTCGCGCAGTGCTTTTATCGAGTGCTTTTGTCGAGTGCTTTACTAGATATTTTCGCGCAGTGCTTTTATCGAGTGCTTTTGTCGAGTGCTTTTATCGAGTGCTTTTATCGAGTGCTTTTCTAGATATTTTCGCGCAGTGCTTTTTTGGATATTTTCGCGCAGTGCTTTACTAGATATTTTCACGCAGTGCTTTTCTAGATATTTTCGCGCAGTGCTTTTCTAGATATTTTCGCGCAGTGCTTTTCTAGATATTTTCGCGCAGTGCTTTTTTGGATATTTTCGCGCAGTGCTTTTTTGGATATTTTCGCGCAGTGCTTTTTTGGGAACCCGCCAATCTACATACATCCTTACATACAGTCTCACGTTGATTCTTACAATGACCGTTAGACACTATTACGCAAAACCGCTTCTTCCAACGCTAACCAGAAATGAGTGATTTATCCATTTTTCAATTATTCTCACACTGTATCATTATAGACAATGCATACCCGATATGTGTATATGAGAACATATTATAACCGAATATACCACTATTATGCAGTCACCTATAGCATATCTTACCAAAACTACCAAAAAACGCCACTATAAACCCGCACCAACGCTAACCAGAAATGAGTGATTTATCCATTTTCTAGTAATATTCGTGCATTCTACGGTAAGTTATTGAATCGACCAAAAATGTTCTCATAAAAATGAAAAAAACAGAAAAACGCAAAAAATTGAAACTTTTTTTTAGAAGTAGTAAATTTCAGCCAATCGGTTGAATAACATCTAACAAACCTCAAACACACACTCAAAATGTCCGCTCGCATCGAAACCCCTGTGCTTAACTCGCCCGAAGAAGTCCCTGTTGTCAAGCAGAGAAAGCCTCGTGCGCCGACCCTAGCCGCCAAGTTCGCCAAGTTCTATCACTTTGTGTATCACCGCATTAACACGCTCGATGTTGATGCTGCCGAGAAGTCGTCTCTCATGACTCAATTTTCAGTGTTTGCGCCTGTTCCCGACCAAGTTTCTTTTGCAGAGGAGTTCATCGTCCAGCAAAAGTCGATTGCAAAGGAGTATAAGGCAGAACTTGCGAAAATGAAGAAGGCAGCAGTCGCAGCGGAGAAGGCAGCAAACAAGCCTAAGCGCGGTAAGAAGGCGGTGCAGATTGATTTCCAGAACGAGCTAGTCAATCAGCTACTGAGTGACGCAACTGGGACAACTGATGCACCACAAGCAGAGGAAAAGCCTGCAGCAAAGAAGGGACGCAAGCCTCGTGCCAAGAAGGATGCTGAGCCTACTGACACTATTCCTGAGCCTGTTGTTGAGCCTGTTGTTGAGGCCGCACCTGAGCCCGAGAAGAAGGAGAAGAAGCCTCGTGCCAAGAAGGCGGCTGCACCTGAACCCGAGCCTGTTGTTGAGCCTGTTGTTGAGGCCGCACCTGAGCCCGAGAAGAAGGAGAAGAAGCCTCGTGCCAAGAAGGCAGCTGCACCTGAACCCAAGCCAGAGCCTGTTGTCAAGGCCGCACCAGAGCCCGAGAAGAAGGAGAAGAAGCCTCGTGCCAAGAAGGCCGATACAGAGACGGAGAAGAAGCCTCGTGCCAAGAAGGCAGCTGCACCCGCCAAAGAGGAGGAGGAAGACGAAGTCGAGACAACTGTCAATAATTTCGTGCATGAAGGCAAGACTTATCTGCGCGACTCAGACAACACACTATATGACACTGTGACTCACGAGCAAATCGGCCATTTTGACGCCGAGACCAACACTATTGTTGCCGTATAAATAAAAAATAAAAATGAACGAATATAAATAAAAAAATAAAATAATAAAAATATGTGTTATGTATCTGTGTATTTTTTTTGTCGAAATGCATCTTTGGGATAACGGACGGCCGATCGGCCGTGAACTTGCCTCATATATTCAAATGATGTGATATATTATTACACATATTGAGAACCTCGTTACAAATGTCATGAAAAGCATTCTAAGTTATTGGTATATTCACACGTCCAAGTCCGTTTTATGGCAACAAAAAATACACAGATACATAACACATATTTTTTTAGATTTCTCACTGGTATAAATTAGCACTCGGCTTCGAACTCGTTTTCGCACTCGGCTTCGAACTCGTTTTCGCACTCTTCTTCGCACTCTTCTTCGCACTCTTCTTCGCAGTCTTCTTCGCAGTCTTCTTCGCACTCTTCTTCGCACTCCGGCTCATCAAAATACTCGACTTCATCTTCGGCAATCTCGTATACTGATATGTATTTTGTCCCACTTTGAACGAATCGTTCCACATACCATGCAACAAAATCATTCATTGTTGTTATATTCTCGGGTTGCTCGCCGCCACAGGCCTCTATAATATTATCGTGAGAAGCAATTTCTGTATGCAAATAATACACCTGTAGCCATAGGTCATATGGGTTCAGTGCATCCAACACAATATTATCACCATTATGCATAATTACTTGGTAACGCTTACTTTGAATGGCTTCTTCTTGTGATTTGAGTTCTACTGTAACGCAAAACTGAACCTCAAATTGGAGCACAGTAAGATTGAAGAAAGTTAAGGCTGACATGTTTGCTATTTTGGCTGTGTCTTATATAATAGGATATATTGGTTGATAAGCATTTCAATTTTTTGGCCCTCGAGAACATTTCATCAAATGTCACCAAAAACGACGTTTATAACCAATACCGCGATTTGTCACTAAGATGTCAGGTGCGTTGTATATAACACAACAATCTTACAGTGCATCTCGGGGATAACGGACGGCCGATCGGCCGTGAACTTGCCCTGATATCATTCATAATAGTGTTATTATAGATGATATTCTTACACATATTGAGAACTTTGCTATAAATGTCACGAAAAATGATGATTATAATACATAGTCTTCGGCTATCCAGAAATCAGTCATTTATCCATTCTTTACAATAACATCTTACGACAAAGGACGGTTTTTGTCTTTGAATTGTTGTCGTCTTTCTCTTTTGACAGTTAAGCGTATAGTTCAAAGAGGATTTTGCGTAAATCGGTACTGTATTTGGCAGTCCATCGTGCTTGGTCGTTGGATTGACGCAAATAGTCTTGAATATTGTTCAATAACTTACACAAATCAGCATTGTGAAGCAAATGAAGCTCTTGTGTTGTAGATTCCGTCATCAAATCAAAAACAAGGTGTAAATTCTTCTTGAAAAGGTCGTATCGAAAATCATCTTTGGCAAATTGGCGTAATGTTTCGACAATGGCTGCCATTTCAATATCATTGGGTCGTTTCGTGATACTTCGTGGAGATTTTAAGAAAGCAGCGGAGTAATCTTGAATGTATTGTACGATTGAATTTTGAAACGACACCGTTTTGGATGGATTTCCCTTTTTCACCATTGATAAAATCACTTCAGGCTTTACCATTACAGGACATACTGTAAATACCAACGCTTCAAAACCATCAATGGTAAATATCTCGAATGAATGAAGGCAGGACATGTTTGCTATTTTGGCTGTGTCTTATATAATAGGATATATTGGTTGATAAGCATTTCAATTTTTTGCCCTCGAGAACATTTCATCAAATGTCACCAAAAACGACGTTATAACCAATACTGCGATTTGTCACTAAGATGTCATGTGCGTTGTATATAACACAACAATCTTACAGTGCATCTAGGGGATAACGGACGGCCGATCGGCCGTGAACCTGCCCTCCCATTCATTACTACAATGTTATTTTACATCATTTATTTCTATATATCGAGAACCTTGCTATAAATGTCTTCAAAAACGTCAATTATAATCACCCTTTGCGATTTTTCGCGGGTTATCCATGTTTAAGATTTCATACGCATGAATCTTAAACCACCATCTTAGAACAAAGGACGGCCGATCGGCCGTGAACTTGCCCTCATATCATTCATAATACTGTTATTATAGATGATATTCTTACACATATTGAGAACCTTGCTATAAATGTCTTCAAAAATGATGATTATAATCACCTTTTGCGATTTTTCTCTGGTTATCCATGTTTGCACCAGTTTTCATTTCAAACGCCGATTTTTATAATTATTATATATAATTATTATATAATTATTATGATACCAAATTTTGATGATGATAGAATAAATTTTGTTAGATTTATTCAAGAAAACAAATATATATTTTATGAATTATTAGAAAGTGGTCGATATAATTTAACAAGCAATAGTGAAGGAAAGGATTTTAATAAAAAATACATTTATGAGGGTTATTATTTTTTCAAAAATTTTAATTTATTGGATGATGCTGACGTTTATGGATTGACTGATGACTTAGACGACTTTAATACAAAAGGTCAAACAAAAATACAAACAATAATAAATGCGTTTGAAAGATGGTTACAAAGAGATATTGTGAAAGAAAAATTTGAAGAAGAATACGACAAAAAAATACAACGAGAAAAAGAAAAAATAAAAACTTTATATAAAGAACCATTAAACCAAATTGAAGAGATTGGCACAAAAAGAAGAACTATGAAAAGAACATCTCAAATAAAAAATGAATTGTCAAATATAGATTATCTTCCAGAAGACAGACAAAATTCGATAAAAGGGAAAACGTACAGAAGTGTAAGAAAGGAATTTGATAAAAGAAATGAAATCGGAGGAAAGAAAAAAAATAAAACAAAAAAATATAGAAAAACTCGGCGTTTGAAATGAAAACTGGTGTAATACATATGAGGATGTCAATAACTTTTCATACATTTGAAATCCTTACATCACCATATTACAAGACCATCCTACAAATCCATCTTAGAACAAAGGACGGCCGATCGGCCGTGAAGTTACCCTTATATCATTCATAATAGTGTTATTATAGATGATATTTTTACACATATAGAGAACCTTGCTATAAATGTCTTCAAAAATGATGATTATAATCACCTTTTGCGATTTTTCTCATATCTACATTGCATATTTCTCTTTATCTATCATTGTTTCTTCTGCCAATGAACTTATGACTTTATTCACGAATTTTTCTTCTTCTTTGTCAGACGTTGGACCCAATATATTTCGTAAAATACACATATACAATTCGTAACATGGTGTGTCTAGACTCAAACAAGAAGGATTATCAATCACCCAATTTCGGAAAGTATCCATATTTGCTCTCCCCATGTCAAACACTATTTGCTTCATTCTTTTCTCAGAATCTTTACCCGATATCCACTCTCCATTGTCCTTGATATACATTTTGTTACGCTTTGAATCACTGCAGTGAATGGGGCGGTTTTCCACTTTACAATTTTCGAAACCTTCCTTGAACTGGTTTGATATTCGTTCATAATAGTTCATAGAACGGTTCTCTAACATATTTTCCTTCGAATAATCCAATTTCTGTATAAATTCTCCTATGTCAATCGCATTCTTGCAGTGTTCGTTCAAGAAAAAATTCATATTGAATGTCTTGTTGTTATTGTTACTAGCCACTGTATTATTACTATTTGATGTATTTATTGAGCTACTTGTATTTGATAATATTTTTTCTATTAAATTTACAAATTGATTTTCCATATTTGATTTTATTAGCTCAGACACTTTTTCTTCGTTCAATAATGATACTGATGTTTCATTCTCTTCATTCTCTTCATTCTCTTCATTCTCTTCATTCTTTTTACATTTTTTTTTATGTTTCCATAATGAACTCTGATAAGGATACTCTTTTTTACAAAATTCACATTGATTTCTACTTATTTGTAATTTACCTCTATTTATATTCATTTCATGTCTCTTACTTGACATATGTGTTTTGTAACTATATTTATTATCTGTTACATAATCGCATGTTTCGCAAAAATATTCATCTTTTTCCATTGAACACATATATATACTATAGTTTACCTTTTGGAACTTTTTTTCCTAATTTGGAACTTTTTTTCCTAAATTAGGAACTTTTTTTCCTAATTTGGAACTTTTTTTCCTAATTTGGAACTTTTTTTCCTAATTTGGAACTGTTTTTCTTAATTTAAGATTCATACGTATTAAATCTTAAAAATATTATGCTGTGGAGCCGAAATTATTTTTTATGTGGTTTGCTCGAATATGCTCTAAATTGAAAATCGTGGATTTTTTTGCAAGATTTTTTTCATGAAAAAACTTTTTTGGACATTTATTTTTGTCCTTTTTGAAAATCCCAGACACTTTCTTTGTTTTGAAAAATACACGATTTACAAAAACCCTCAATTTATGCTGCCAAATAATGTCTGTATATATTTTCCCAGGTTACCATATATGCTTTCAACGATACAGTGTTTGCGGGTTATATATATTTAAGATTTCATACGTATGAATCTTAAACCACCCCTCCCATTCATTTATTCAAATACTTTTCATATTATGTCTTCAAAAACATCGATATAATACACTTTTCTTCATTGTTCTCCATCTATTCATAAATATCTTGTCTTTACAACACCATCTTACAACACCATCTTCGGTCAAAAGGACGGCCGATCGGCCGTAAACCTTCCCTGATATCATTCATAATACTGTTATTATAGATGATATTCTTACACATATCGAGAACCTTGCTATAAATGTCTTCTAAAATGATGATTATAACCACTTTTATTCGGCTATACAGAAATCAGTCATTTATCCATTCTTTACACGACCACCCTACAAAACCTTCTTAGTGCAAATGACGGCCGATCGGCCGTAAACTTGCCCTCACATTCATTACTACAAACCTCGATTTATGCTGCGAAATAATGTCCGTATATATGTTACCGGGTTACCATATATGCTTTCAATGATAAAGTGCTCGCGAGATATATCTTTAAGATTTCATACGTATGAATCTTACACCTTTTCTCATTTAAAACGCACATTTTATTGGAAAAAATAAGAAAATCCGTAAAAATAAACAATAACGAGTTTTATATTTCAATTATTACACAAATTAATAACTATATATAATATATAAAATGGCATCTTTCGCTAAGGACGAACCGATTGGAAATGTTCCCCCAGTAAAACCAACCAAAATGTTTGTACCTATTCCAGAAGATAAATTAAGAACAGATCAAAAATATTTAGTTGAAACAAATACGACGTTATCAAATGGTGAAACTGTAAGACGCAGATATAAAGGAGTTTTAGATACATTAAAAGTTGATAACTGTTATAAATTTAAATATTTAGAAAATCTTAATAAAAAAAAACGTAAAGAAACAATACACAACGCGATTTGGAATGGTGATGACGACGAAACATTTATAAAAATATATGATGCGCCTGCCAACGGAGATATATTGACATTAGAACAACTTAAAACTATGGAAGAAATACAACAAAACGCCGTTATAGGAAACAATTATTACGTAAGATTTGTTGGACCAGATGAGAAAACTGACTCAACAAGTAGGGATGCGTTTTGTGGTAGATACGATGGAGTGGATGAAGACAGTGGTGACCATGTTTTTTCAAATATAGTAAAAATTTCAAATTTAGTAAAAACAAATACGTCAATTTGTTTGAACGACAAAACAACAAAAGCCACAACAACAGTAACTTTTTATTATAGAGCAGATGATTTAAATCAACACGACCGAGTAACAAGAGTAATGAACACAGTTATTCCATATGGATCCTTCGGAGGTAATAAACGTAAAACAAATAACCAGAAAAGAAAAGGCAATAAACGTAAAACAAATAGGCGCAAAAGCAATAAACGCAAAGCGATTTGTTAATATGATGGTATAAACAAAAATTTTGAGAGCGACCAAAGAAAAACTATCTATAAAATCTCATTTAAAAATGGGCGTTTTAAATGAGAAAAGGTGTAAAACCAAACATCTCACTATTACATCTTAGGAAAAACCACGGCCGATCGGCCGTAAACCTGCCCTCACATTCATCACTACAATGTTATTTTACATCTTTTATTTCTATATATTGAGAACCTTGCTATAAATGTCTTCAAAAATGATGATTATAACCACTTTTATTCGGCTATACGGAAATCTGTCATTTATACATCTCACTATAACATCTCATAATACCTTCTTACGACAAAGGACGGCCGATCGGCCGTAAACTTGCCCTCACATTCATCACTTCTATCTTATTTTACATCTTTTCAAACCTCGATTTATGCTGCCAAATAATGTCTCTATATATCTTCTCAATGTTACCATATCTGCTTTCAATGATAAAGTGCTCGCGGGATATATCTTTAAGATTTCATACGTATGAATCTTACACCCTACATCCTCACAATACCATCTTAGGAAAAACCACGGCCGATCGGCCGTAAAATTGCCCTCCCATTCATTACTTCTTTCTTTTTTTACATCTTTTATTTCTATATATCGAGAACCTTGCTATAAATGTCTTCAAAAATGATGATTATAACCACTTTTATTCGGCTATACAGAAATCTGTCATTTATACATTCTTTACTATTCATTTATTGTCTTTACAACAATTATCTTTAAGATTTCATACGTATGAATCTTAAACCATCCTCCTCACTATTACATCTCACTATTACATCTCACTATACCATCTTAGGGCAAAGGACGGCCGATCGGCCGTAAACTTGCCCCTGATATCATTCATAATACTGTTATTATAGATGATATTCTTACACATATTGAGAACTTTGCTATAAATGTCTTCTAAAAACCTCTATTTTTATCTCCTTTTTTCGGCTATACAGAAATCAGTCATTTATCCATTCTTTACACGACCACCCTACAAAACCATCTTACGACAAATCACGGCCGATCGGCCGTAAACTTGCCCTCCCATTCATTACTACAATGTTATTTTATATCTTTTCAAATCTCGATTTATGCTGCCAAATAATGTCTCTATATATCTTCTCAATGTTACCATATCTGCTTTCGTCGATAAAGTGCTCGCGGGATATATCTTTAAGATTTCATACGTATGAATCTTACACCATCCTCCTCACTATACCATCTTACCACAAACCACGCCCGATCGGCCGTAAACCTTCCCTCATATCATTCATAATACTTTATTATAGATGATATTCTTACACATATTGAGAACCTTGCTATAAATCTATTCTTAAATCATTATTTTAACCTCTTTTATTCGCCTATACGGAAATATATCATTTATACCTTCTTACCACGCCCCTTTTCCTCATTCATTATTGTATTATTATACTTATTACACATATACACTACCTTCCTTTATACCAGCGAAGATTTAAAATGGGACATTTTAATTCTTCAAGGGTTTAAATGTCTCAAAAAACTCTTTTTTTACTTCATCTCACCTATTACCTCCTTACCTTTTCCTTTCCTCCTTCTTCATGCTTAATATTAACTCATCACCATATATCCTTTATATTATACTCTATTTAACCTTTTATATCTTTATCAATTACATACTCTCTATTCACTTCTATATATTACCCCTTTCTTTACCTCCTTACGCCATCTTTAACACTTATACTTCAAACCCACTTAAATATCTTTTCTCT
>Ga0214923_10007161_pt1 | contig 12247 bp, 13 predicted proteins | sample LL1510_MetaG_FD_177993 | JGI IMG/M metagenome (GOLD analysis project Ga0214923, IMG submission 177993) | Freshwater microbial communities from Lake Lanier, Atlanta, Georgia, United States - LL-1510 | ecosystem: Environmental > Aquatic > Freshwater > Lake | place: USA: Georgia | collected...
CGATTCATTTTTAACGATCATCGATAGGCATAATTTATGCATAATTATTATTCTCCAGTAAACACTTATATGTATTTAAAATTCCTCTATGCAATCCAATAGTTTGAATAGGTAATTCTGAATCTCCACAATAAAAATCAAATTTATCTTTATTGTCAATGACTATAGGAACTTTATGTTCTCCAAGTACATTTATAAAATTTGCTATATTTTTTAATGAATATTTGTGGCTGTACGAACAATTTATTTGTTTATCTAATTTATCATTTTCAATAAAATGTTGCACCAGTGTTATAAAATCTTTCATATAAAAAAAATCCATTATTTTATTTTGATGAATTACCATCGGTTCTTTTTTTAAATATCTAATTAAATTGGCTTTAATAAATCTAGTATTTAATTCATTTTCATCAAACACACCAAATATTCTTAAATTGTAAAAGTTATCATAGTTTTGTATCTTATTTGCAATTTCTCTTTTACTGTTGGCATACGGCGTGTCTCCGTGAAAAATCTCAGCACCTGAGCCAAAAGATATCAACTTGGAAAAAGACTTTTGATTGGCAATCAAGTTATTGAACATTGCCATGTTATTATCAAACACAGAAGAGTCATCTAGTTGTAGTCTACTGCCACCACTGATTGCAGTGTGAATCACAACATCAAATGTCTTACCATCAAACCATTCACAAGTTTTTTTACAGTCTGTTAAATCAAAATCATTTCGTGTAATAGAAGTTACAGTATGAATACTGCTTAAATGCTGATGAATACTTTTTGCAATGTATCCATTACCGCCACTTATTAGTACATTCATTTTTTAGCAAATATGACTTTGCACGAACCATGAGTATGAATCAAATCTATTGTATTATTAATCTGATAACCACATGATATTAATTTGTTGAGACAAGAATCATATAAATGTTGATTATGAGTTTCGATATAATATTCATCTGCTTTAGAAAAAATATCATCTGATAAATCTATAAGATTAGATTCCGCTCCTTCTATATCAATCTTAATACAATTTGGATTATATTTTGATATTAATAAAGAAAAATCATTTGGAGAATTTATGCAGCCCAAAACAAATTCATAATTTGTTTCTGTTGAAAATTTGGAATTAAACCAATTAATTTCGTTCGGATCACAATCAACAGCAACTACATGGGTTGCTCCTCTTTGTTTAAAAAATTCAGGAGTTGTTGGCCAATTAGGATCACGATGTTCTACATGTTCCCATCTACCACAACCTAAATCTAAAACAATTCGATTATTGACAGAAACAAATTGCCAATGTTCATTTGGATTTTCGTTATTTACTTGTATCATTTATTTTTTCCTAAAAACAACAACATAATTAATAGATTTTTCATCTAACACCATTTCAATAAGTTCAAACGAATCATTCACTTCTTGGTTCTGTTTGTCGTTTAAGAAGTGAGAATTAAATATACCAGTTTTCTGTGTTGTAAATAAATCCTCGGCAAGAAGAGAGTTGTCATATTTAAATTTACCTCTTGCTGTGCTTGGATTTTGTAGATCTTCCATGAAATAATATCCACCTGATTTCAACATATCACGAGATTGCCATAAACTAACAGCCATATGATTTGGCCAATGACTGCCATCCTCTACTATAAAATCAAAATCAGATGGGCATTCTTTTTTTAGTTCATCCCAATCACAAAAATTTCCTTGATCTGCATAAATGAAGTTAACACCCCATTCATTTAGTAACTTGATATCTTCAATTTTTGTATGTAAATACGATCCCCAAAAATTATCAACACAATATAGATCTAAATCCTTAAAATATGACATCCACATTTTTGGAGATGCATAAGGAAATCTTTTATCACAAATTCCAATTTCAAATAATTTAACTGATCTATCACGAAACTGTTTCATATACTTCTCGTATGTAAGGGTATAACCCATACAAGAGTGTTCTGGCCAGTTTTTTCCCCATGATAGGGTAGAAGAATTGGCAGTTCCTTTATCAGTTTCTAATTTATTTGCTAATTCGGTTAAAGATGATAAGTTATTATAAAAAGCATTATTAGAATTTGTTTTTGGAAAAAATTTCATAAATCTACAACCTTCACATTCATATTTGTTAATTCGCCTGGGATTATTTTCCCATCTTTATTTATACCCCTTGCAACTACCTTCGGTTCATGCTGTTCATTTGGATCGGTAAATACATCTATAATAGTTGCTTCATCATCATAGAATGTATCTTTCAATGCGGAATCTATTTTATCATTATTGACTATAGAAATATACTTGAAACCAAAAACTTTTGCTAATTGTTCAAATGATGGTATTGAAACGCCAGATGAAGATTCAGAAGCAACCAAATGTCCTTTAAAGAATGAATTCTGCGTTAACTTAATCGATAAATAACCATCATTATTTATGATGAACAGTTTCATTGGTATTTTATTATGTTTAACGGTCTGTAATTCTTGCAAATTCATCATGATACTACCATCTCCTTCTATGCAGATTATTGGTTTTTTATTTCCATAATATGCACCTATTGCAGCCGGTAGACCATATCCCATTGGAGCAGTTCCCTCATTGCTAAATAGTCTTTGTTGCTTTTTTAGTGTTATAGTTTTAAGAGGAACGACATGCGCGGTTCCATCACTTGTAACTATAGTAGAATCTTCTTTCAGATATTTTTCTAATTTATTAGCAAAAACATAAGTGCTGACATAATTTTTTAACTGCACATGCTTATCTAAAACTAATTTTTCTTTGTTTCTATATTCCTTAATTTTTTGTTGACACATAGAAATATTTGGTATGTGTATATTTTGTATAGCATCAAAAAATAAACGAAGATCAATACACCAACCAATTTTGTTATTAAACTTTAATTTTTTAATTTCGTTTTTATCAATGTCAACAATAAATTTAGTAGCATTTGGTGCAAATTTTGAAGAATCATAACCAATCATTTTAGGATTAAGTCTAGAACCTAATGATATAATCAGATCACTTTCTTGTATTATATGATTCGATGTATATTGTCCCAATAAACCAAATCTACCGGCATAAAATTCATAATCAGAATTCACAGCATCAACAGCCGAATGCGGTCCAGTTAATATAGGAATTCCAGTTTTGTTTAAAAATGAAGTAAGTTGATCTATTGCTCCAGATGCTCTAATTCCATTTCCAACAACAATTACTGGTCTTTTACTTTTATTTAAAAGAGTTTGTAACTTATTACTATAAAACCAAGTTTTCAGTTTGTTGCATTTAGTTATAGGTTCTTTAAACTTCTTTAAACACAAAACATCAACATCACTGCTTTGTACATCCAATGGTATATCTATCCAAACAGGACCAGGTCTACCAGAAGTTGCCAAATAATATGCTTTTTGAAGATGATATAATATCATGTTTTTGTCGGTAACCGTGATTGAATATTTTGTCATAGGATTAACCGTATCCACAATATTATACTCTTGTTGACCTATTTGTCTACAACCAGTACCGTTTGAAAGTTGATCTGATGGAACTTGTCCAGAAATAACAATCATAGGAATAGAGTCCTGATATGCACAAAGAACTCCAGTAATTGCATTTGTTCCTCCAGGACCAGTAGTAACTAAAATACAGCCAGGAACATTTGCTGTTCTTGCGTATCCTTCAGCCGCCATCGCACATGCTTGTTCGTGATGATTACAAATATAATGTAGATTGCTATTTCTTCCCAGAGAATCTACTAAATGCATACAACCACCACCAGATACGGTGAATACGGTATCAATTCCTTTAGAACTGATAAAATCAAAAACTAAATCAGAAACTTTCATATTAAATATCTTGTCTAGTTAATGGCGAATCTTTTTTTAGATTATGAAGAGCAATTGCATCATCTTCAATAAAATCCCTAGAAGAAAACTGTCCTAATTCTTTTTGGTATGGAACCGCACTGTAAAGATCTGATACACTTATCTTTTCTCCTTTTTTTATATTTCGTTTTAGATATAAACCACGGTACAGTGCTTCCAAATAAGAAGATTCTTTTTGATCTATTATTCTTCTAGACATTAAAGAAGTACCACACATTTCAACCGCTTTATTATAAGCCTTAAACCATTGATCAATTTGATTTGGCAGTGAGCAGTATTTGGAAACCTCTTTTTGTTCGTGTCCAGATGGATATGGTATGTCTATATGTCTTTCCCATGTTCTTGCTCCCTTTGCATAGGAGATCAACATAGAAGAGTGCCAATCATGATACTCATGGGTAGATAAACCAATCACAACATCTGGATACTTATGCTTTAGATAATCTATCTGATTTAGTTCTAATTCATCATCCTCACTCGGATACTTGGAAACACAATGATTTAGTGCAATTGGAATATTTCTATTGTAGAAAAATTTAACCACATCATCTATTTGTTTATCATTTGCTCCACCAGTTGATAATATTACTGGTTTCTTTGTGCTTGCTATTTTATTCAACAGTAGCCAATCATTGATATCTGAACTTGCAACTTTTATGAGTGGAAGATTCATAGACACACACCAATCAACCGATTGTTCATCAAATGGAGTTGACATAGGAATACAATCGTGTTTTTTAATGTATTCAACTAACTCTTCCATTTCAGAATATAATAATTTGGTTTTACAAGTTTTTTGGATATATCTACTTCTTTTTGGTAAAGCGGATAAATCTACACCAGTTCCTTCTTGTTTAAAGTCTTTGTGTATAAAATTATCAACATCCCTAAACTGTAATTTAATGGCTGCTTTTACTTTATTTTGTTTTACAACTTTTGCAAACTCTCTAACTATTTGTTTAGCCCGTTTCAGTGATCCCCAATGGTTATTTGCCAGTTCTAGTACAAATAAATTTTCAAAAATATCGTATTGATCCATTATAAAATCCTCACCATACAAATTTATTTTTATAGTAATTGACAATTTCTTTCAACTCATCATCAAATACTTTATTTGCTTTCCATCCTAACTTTTGAAGTTTGGAATCGTCTAGTGCATATCTTACATCTTGTCCAGGTCTATTTAAAGAAAAATCTATGTAAGTATTTACTTTCTCTGATGAAATGCCTGATGCATCAAATATCTTTTTAACAGTTTCCAAATTACTTTGCTCAAATCCACCACATATATTAAAAATTTGATTTTCAACTCCAGAGTCTATAATTTGCATCACAGCATTTGCAGTATCATCCGCATGTAACCAATTTCTTACTGGAGTTCCATTATTATGAAGAGGAACTTTCTTTCCAATCTTAAGATACTTACAAACCTTTGGTATTAATTTTTCAACATATTGCCCTATACCATAATTGTTGGTAGGGCGAACTATGATATAAGAAAGATCATATGTTCTAGCCCATGCCATAATTAACATATCTGCTGCCGCTTTTGTTGCCGAATATGGATTAGATGGTTTTAATAAATCCGTTTCTGTGTGTGCGCCAGTTTCAATATCACCGTAAACTTCATCAGTACTGAAGTGAAACAATATTGGTTTTTTAACATTCTCACCTCTATGATTTTTAATCAATTGTAATAAATTATGAACTCCATCTATATTAGAACGGATAAAATCTTTGCTGTCTGCAATTGAATTTCCAACATGAGTTTCTGCTGCTGTATTGATTACATAATCACAATCATACAAAAACTTTAAATCATTAATATCACAATGTACAAATGAAAAGTTTTCATATTGTTCGAACTCTTCTAATAGATTTTTATTTGCAGCGTATGTCATCTTATCTACGCCCTTTACATACCATCCTTTTTTAAGGCACAGACGAGTAACATATGAACCGATGAAACCTAAACAACCAGTAATATAGACAACTTTCATTATTTACTTTCCTTTTTATAGAAATCCACTAGCATTTCAATTGTGGTATCAATACCATATTTTTGTTTAAATCCATATGATACTAACTTTGCTGTATCAAGATACGAGTGTCGCACCTGAACAATATCATGGAATGTCGTTGGCTGAATGTGTATTATTTTTGATGTAGAGCCAGAATATTCTATGGCTTTATTGATCATATCCAAGAATTTGTATGGTTTACCACTTCCAATATTTATTATTTGATTAGTTGGTGATTTGTCCATGCATAGTTTAAGAGCAGAACAAACATCTTCTACATGAATATAATCTCTTAAAACTTCTCCACCATAATAGAGAGGAACATCTCTGTTATTGACAATTTCTCTAATTAAGAATTGAAGAGCATTTTTCTTCTTGGAGATCTTTTTATCCCCCTCTCCAATTACATTGGCTAATCTAAATATCCTATATTTTATGTTATAGGTTTGACAAAAAGAAACTAACAATTGTTCAGCACAATATTTTGTAATCGAATAGAATCCAGAAGGATTACATTTTGAATAGTCTTCTCTAAATGGCATTTCATAGTTCTTACCATAAACAAACCAAGAACTTATGAAATTAAAAGTAGTATCACTGTTCTTTGGAATGTTTTCTAAAACCTTCATTAAAACACTTAAATTGGTTTCAATGTCTATGTGAAGATTAGTATGAACATTATAGTTATCAACTGTACTAATAAAGTACAGGATATTATTTGTTTTTGGTTTATAATCATCTCTGTCTATTTTTACAGTTTCTTCGCTGTACAGTTGACAAAACTTAGATCCAATAAAACCGTTACCACCAAATACAGATATCTTATTCATCACAATGACCTTTCACGCTTTAATATTTATGTAAAGCAATCCAATCTTTTGGAAAATAGTTTCCATTGATATAATCAAAACGATCATCATTAAGATATTTGAATGGGCATATTACCTTTTTATTTTTGTTTTGATTTAAATAGGCAGCCCACCACGGAAAACTACTATTGGCAATAATGTTGTGTTCACACAAACTCATAAGACACATTTGCTGAAATCTATCTAAGTTTTCAACATAGACAGCATTGTCTAGTTTGAAATTTTCTTTAACCCATGACATACCATCATCACCATATGCAGCACCGGAAAAAACAAAATACTTTATCTTTGTATTAGGTAAGATGTTTTCTATAGTTTTTACTGCCTCACGATAGTATTCTAAGGATAAGTTCAAAGAGGCTTGAGTTAAATAGTCGCCGCGTCTAAAGCAAATTGAAACTATAGTCTCATCATTTTTCTTATATGAATTCAGATAATTCAAACAAAACTGTTTAATTTCATCCTTGAAGGAATATAGTTCAACAATTTCATCTCTAATTTTATCAAAATAATTGTATAAAGCAATATCACCATTTATTAAATAATTCTCATTAGAAGATAATGAAAATAATCTAGAATCAATTAAATTGTTATGATCTTGTTTTACTACAAAATTGGTAACTGGTAATTGCTTTAATTCTTCAACAGAAACAATTTCAGGAGAATGCTTAAACGGCATTCCAATTAAAAAACCAAATCCTTGATTTAGAGTTTCCCGAACAAACAAAGGTCGTAGACCATTATGTTTTCCTAGCGCAATCATACTTGCGTATTGTCCCATCTGAGAACCAAACGCACAGCATGTTGATATATCTAATTTTGTTATGAATCCCATTTTATAATGTCTCTAATAATTTTATTCTATCCAAAAATTGTTGATAATGTCCACGAGATGGGTCCATATTTGGATCACCTCGTCCATGAAAACCAAAAGTATTATTCAGATTAAATTCACACTCTGGTATCTGTTCTTCCAGTGAAAACTTCATTGCAACATCAACTGGTGCAAATACACAACCATGTGATTCGAGTGCATCTCTATAACGGATACAAATACTAGCATCTTCGTGACCGGCATTCAATTTGATCTGTCTACAGAGATTGATTAATTTTTTACTTCTTAGACTAAATCCACCATTTCCAACCCTATATTTTTGTCCATAATATTGAACAGTATGAAGCCATGGCGCACCAATATAATCGTACTTTAAAAAATTGTCATCCCATAGATGCGGATTGATAACAAATCCATCATCGTGGATAGTCAAGCAAAAATCAGTATCGACATACTTGTGCAATTCGTGTAGCATGAATAGACTATAACTGTCATGCGTCAATTTATCAATCTCAACAAATTGTATTGATTCTGGTATATTCTTTGGTTTTATATGAGACAGAAGTTTGGCATTCCCAAACTCAATGTCTTTCATGCTATATTTTAGGGCTTTTAATCCTATATCCGGATTAACACCATCAATACAAATTATAGTTACATTATTAAGATTAAGTTTCATAGGTAATTTCCAAACGATTGAGTTAAAACCTGTATTCTATTTTTATTTGGAATTCCTGTTATGTGTGCTAAAAAAGAGTCAACCGACCAAGGATATGGAGTTTCCCGTCTACCATCCCAAATACCCATAAACAACTTTTTATTTGGAATTGATCCTAAAAAATTATGATCTAATATTTTAATAGTGTTTTTCAAATTAGTATTATTGTAAATTAGATTCATAGTGGTTTGTTCCCAACCCCACTGATTAGTATCAATTACATATCTTCCAACTTGTAAAAAAGCATTAAATAATTCATTTAAGTTTTTACCTCGTTGAATTATAAAATTTCCCGTGCTAAATGTATGTTTTCCAGACCAATCCCATGAGGCATAAAAACAATGATCTTCATCTAATTGGAAATCATCTATACAAAAATTATCATTTGTAATGATTGAGTCGGCATCAATCCACATAACAGCATCATAATATTCAAGCATTTCAAATGTTCTTAATACTCGAAGAAAACCAAGATCTAATTCTGTGAATCTATTATGTCTATCTTTACCAAATGATCTCAAAGATAATAGATCATAACCATGTTTTTTAACATATCTTTGTTTTGATGGTAGAGTCAGATCAAACACTTCTTCCATCGTGTTGTCTGTTTCATTTGGTTTTCTTAGAATATCAGTTGTTCCTGTTAAGAGTAAAACTCGCTTGTTCATATCTTATCCTTGAAAAAAGCAGAAGTAACAGAATCAATATAATCAAGTTGTTCGTCTGTGATAACTGGACTTGTTCCCAAGAAGAAAGTATCAGTTGTAATCTTTCTAGCGTTTGGAAAATTGTTGATAACATCATCCTGATTCATGATACCAGCATAAGCAGGCTGTAGCATCACATTTCCTGCAAAGTATGGTCTAGTTTGAATTTTGTTATCTTCAAAATAGTTTACAATGTCCTTACGCTTAAATGGCGCACCATCCTTGATGGTCAAAGCAAAGGCAAACCAACTTGGATTTGCATGTTCTGTTGCTTTTGGAAGAACAAAGAACTCTTCGTACTTAGCAAAGATATCACTTAATCTCTTGTGGTTGTGATTTCTCTTCTGAGTGATTGTTGGTAACTTCTTGAGTTGCACAAGACCCATAGCAGCCTGTAGTTCGATTGGTTTCATGTTATATCCAATCTCATCATAAACATACTTGTGATCAAATATTTCATCAGGTAGCGAAGGAAGCCAATTAGAGAACCGTGTCTTACACATACCATTCTTTAACATATTGGCTTTCTTACCAACACAATAACAACCCCTTCCCCATTCACGGAAACTTCGAACTACGATCTCTTGCTGTTGTGTATTACAAGCAACAAATCCGCCCTCACCCATAGTGATATGATGTGCTGGATAGAAAGAACAACTCGCAAAGTCACCAAACGATCCTAGTGGTTTATCGTTATAAGTAGAATCTAATGCATCACAGCAGTCCTCAAGGAACACTAAACCGTAATGATTGACAATATCCATGAGTCTATTCATGTTAGGAGGATTACCTAACACATGGGCAAAAGTAATTACTTTACATCCTTCTTTTGCCTTTTGCTCTACTTGATCTAGATTAAGATTCAGAGTGTCGATATCAACATCAACAAATTCAGGAACAAATCCCACTTGAAAAATAGGATTTATTGTAGTAGGAAATCCAGCGATAGGAGTGATTACTTTTGTTCCCTTTTGGAAGTTTGTCAGGCGTTTAGATGTAAGAGCAGACATCATAAGTAGATTAGAACTACTTCCGCTATTAGTCAAAATACCAAAATCCTTCCCAACATATTTTGGAAATTGATGTTCAAAACGAATACCATTTTCTCCCAACACAAGCCAACCATTTAGTAATGCTCGTATTGCTTCCACATATTCTTCTGTATCAAAGTAAGGACCGGCATACTGGACAATATCTTGTCCGGCCACCCACTTCTTAGATTCATTTTTTTTGGTTATAAACTCTTCTACTGCTTTTAAAATATCTTCCATAATTAATGAATTCCCATACCCCAATCGTTTAGATTTGGGATGTTATATTTTTCAATATTTTCTTTAATATACAAATACTTATAACTACTTTTTATATCATGTTTATCGTAAATTTTTGGATCAATTTTTAATGGAAACATAAATGATTCATATTGCCAATTAAAATTATTTACAGACGCATCATATGCACTCGGATGTGTGGTCTGAACACCAAATCTTTTATTAACAACATAATCCGTTATTTTCCAAAAATACTGTTTAACAGCAACAGTATTTTTACATAACCATTGTAAATGTGCAATAAACAAATTAGGAATTTCGATTATTGCTTGTCTTTGTGGAACAGGTAAATGCTCAGAATGCATTTGAGCAGTTTTAAATATTCCTCTAGTGCTATATGATGCAATTCTATCTTTATAGTTTATTTTCCAAGGACCATCAGTTCGTATTTGATTTTTATCAGTATATTGAATCCATCTCATATGAAATAACATATCTTTATTGTTATCCATAATTTGATTCAACTGTTCTTTATTGAGTTGACCATCGATATATTCATCTGTATCTAAACAAATTATATTTCCAGAATATTTAAATGCTTCATCATATAAGCGTTGACGAACTTCTGATTCAATTTGAGTTGAAATGTCATCTCGATTCATTCCACTTTTCATGACACTTAAAATATTAAACTTATCTTTATTTTCTATCAGATATTCATAAGTACCATCTGTTGAATTATCATCCATAAAAACAAAAGCATCGGCATATTTTTGCCAAAGAGGCAACATTTCCTTTAGTAAAAATAGTTCGTTTCTTGTTATGGTGATCTGAACAATCATAAAGATACCTCTAATATTCTCTCCAATAATGACTTTGCATAATACTTTGCTTTTTCAGAATTACAATTAATTTTTTCTAAATTTTCTGTATAGTATTTCTCCGTATACTCTGCATTTAGTATATTTTGTGGATTAATCCAGTAACTGGTATCAAAGAAGTCAGAAATATTTGGACATCCCCAATAAATTGGAATGGTCTTTGTTATTAGACAATCTATAAGTTTCTCAGAAAAATAATTTGGCTCACTAGAACTTTCAACCACTACCGAATACATTGAATTAAACAAATGGATTTTGTTATCATTGGGCAATAATTGTTCACCCGGAATTGGAAATCTAGTCGATGAATAGAAGTTTAATTTTGCTGGAATATTCTTACGATGATTCCATATTGTATGTCTAACGCTATAACCCAGTTTACCATATAGTGCGCCACATAACATACTAACAGAATTTTCTTTTGGAAGATTTCCAAGTTCTTCTGTAAAAGTTCCAAGAGAGTCTGGATGGTGTTTCGACTTATTCAACCAAGTAGTTCCATATGCAAGAAATACTGCATTAGGACAGTTTTCTAAAATCTTTGGATTAGATGTTACTATTTTTGTATAGTGATGCTGATTTGCAATCACATGATCGGCTTGTTCAACCCATGCTGATGTGCTAGGTTCATTAACGTTTACAAAAATCTTATGTTTTGCATCAGAATAAAAAACAACATCTCCACCAGGTCTAGAGTTTTTACCAAACCTAGTAAAGTGAATTTCACATGATTCTTTTAAGTCTGGTATTTGTTCTGGGGCAAAAAGATAATCTGCATTAATTAGTACAGGTTTCATTTATTGTATTCCAAAGAGTATCATCAGCCATTTCTAAATTCATAACACGATTTAAATTATCATGAATAGCATCTAGTTTAGATTGATATAATTCTTTTGTTAAATTACTGATATCAAATTTTTCATCAAGTAAAATGATACCATCCATATTAAACAACTCACCAATAGCAGGATTACCAAGATAAATTGGAATTGTACCTGTTGCAAAACAGTCTGTTAATTTTTCTGTATAGTAGCCATCATAAAAATCATTTTCAACAACTACATGAAACA